>Ga0256828_1000006_pt1 | contig 164797 bp, 168 predicted proteins | sample CV88metaG_FD_185993 | JGI IMG/M metagenome (GOLD analysis project Ga0256828, IMG submission 185993) | Hydrothermal vent microbial communities from East Pacific Rise, Pacific Ocean - CV88 | ecosystem: Environmental > Aquatic > Marine > Hydrothermal vents | place: Pacific Ocean: East Pacific...
GATATATAGATCGAGGTTATTTCTAACCATATACTACTGTAATAATATACAAATATTCCTCTTTGGAAATCTATATTATCTTAATTATAAGAGTAGAACCATAAAGGGATTGTAATGATAATAAAAAGATTAGTACTAAGACGATATAATCGTTTTACATTGAATAATATCAGAGAGTTTGATTATAGGCCCACAAGGTCCAATTTAGTAGTGGGTAGTAATGGAAGTGGTAAATCATCATTGATGTCACAGTTGTCTCCACTGCCTGTAAATAAAAGTGATTTTGATCACGGCTATAAAATGATTGTAATAGAGCATAATGGGAGTGAATACAGATTAACCTTTGATGATGGCAAGTATTCATTTATCAAAGATGGAAAAGAACTAAATGAAAGCGGTACTGTAAAGAAACAAAGTTCATTGGTGACAGAACATTTTGGATTGACACAGTGGATATTTGATATAATGATAAACAAGAGACTATTTACATCCATGAGTCCCAATGAGAGAAAAGATTGGTTTACTATGATATCTCCGATGGATTATGATTATCTATTAAAAGTATTCCAGAATGCAAAGACAAAACTGAGAGACCTACAGGGTGCTCTGAAAATAGTGAGTAGCAGAGCAGTGAGTATAGAGAGATCACTCCTATCAAAAGAGGAAGTGACAATACTTGAAAAAGAGAGAGAGAAACTAAACTCTCTAATTAACGATTTTAGCAGAGCCATTACATCAATAGACTCAGATGTCAAGGTGAGTGATTTAAAAGCTTTAAAAGCTAAATACGACCTTTTAAGAGAGGGTATTAAACCAGTAGTATCGCTAGAGAAGAAGTCAGCTGAATTAAAGTATACAAAAGAGAAGATAGATCAAGTGATGGAGAGATTGAATCAGTGGGAGGAGCAGAATAGAACTACTGAAGTAGAGAGAGAGCTCAAAGATATAGATAATCGTATTTCGCAACTCTACTATCTTGATATTGAAGATATCAATCTAGTAGAACAATTACTCTATGATAGTGATAATTTTAGAGATATCATAGATAGAGTAACAGATACCCAATACAGTATTGAAGAGTATCAGAAGTGTAAACAGCAGTGTCATATATATCAAGAGCAGCTTAATGCGTACAATAGAGAGAGTGACCGTCTAAAGGCGTTGGAGAGTGAACAGTTAAATGCATCCAAGAGTGACGATATAGCATGTCCTAAATGTGAACATATATTTAAGGCCGGCTATGATAAAACCACACTGGACTCAACACGTACAAAACTATATACGGTAACAGAGAAGATAGAGAAACTTACTGCTACACTTAATGAAGAGAGTGAGGTTTTAGGAAAGATGGAGGTCTATTTTAAAGATACTTCCCGTCTCAATGATCTCTTGTCAAATATGCCTAAACTGAAAACATTCCTATTAACAGGTTCTTTAAAAACAAAATATGCCAACCTTATAAGTGGTTTAGAGGATACGAAACAGTACCAGACATTGATAAAGAGAAAAGAGAAACTCCTACATGTAAAACAGGGTATGGATACAGCGTTCAAAGAGATTAGTGATAAACAGAAAGAGGAGCACGACGAATTGGAGTTTACTCTTCGTATCTTAAATAGCAGAGTAAGAAGATTAAATAGAGATATATCTGTTATTAAGAAACAGTTGGAATTAAGGGATAAGTTAAAAGAGTTAGAAATAGAACTTCTTAAAGGTATAGATGATACAAAGCAGGCAGTGGAGAATAGGAAGAGAGAGATATTCAATAACTACCTTGAAGAGTGTATACAGAAGTCAAGAGTATTACTGAAAGAGAAGGAGAGTGTATTAAATGCTTATAGGAACGAAGAGTATCTCTATAAGAAAACTAAATCAGAGATGCAAGAGTTGGAGAAAGATATACAGGCAGCTAAAGAATTGGTAGATGCACTCTCTCCAAACAAAGGATTGATAGGTAGCACTCTATCAGGATTTCTAAAGGACTTTACAGATAGAGTAAATACCATCATTTCAAAGATATGGACTTATGAGATGAAAGTGCTGCCTCCTGATATTGGTGAAGGTACACTTGATTATAAATTTAAAGTAGTGGCTAATGGAAAGGTAAGGAAAGATATAACAGATACATCTACCGGTATGGCAGAGATGATAAATCTTGCATTTAAACTGGTTAGCATGCATTATTTAAAGATGGATGATTATCCTATATACCTTGATGAATTTGCCAGTAGTTTTGATATTGAACATAAGAGAAAGTCACTTGGCCTATTGAAGGATTTGAGAAATACATACCCTCAAATGTTTGTGATATCCCATTATGAAAATATCATCTCCTTGGATGCTGATGTAGTTGTCCTTGATGAAGACAATATAAACCTCACCATATTTAACGAGTATAACAAAACAGTAAAAATAAAATAGTTCAGTGTAGTGAATTCACTACACTGGGTTATTTAACGCATTACAATATTATACTATTCTTTTTTGGGTGCATTTTGGTCGCATGGACTATATGATTCAAGTCTATCTTTGGAGTACGCCTCTTCTAACTGTGTTAAATCATCATATATCTTTTTAGTGTCTGTTCTGTGCACTGTTTTGTATATTGTTTTCCAGAAGAGTAAACAACATCTCTGCTGCACATAATACCAAATTGTTCCATTGTATCTGTCTGTTCTTATTCTGTATTTCATTATTTTCCTTTATTCAAACATAGACTCTACATACTTCTTATAATCTCTGAATTTCAGTGTTGGGTTAACTATTATATACTCTCTTAAGTCATTTCCATATCTCCAGTAGATACTTTTTATATCTTTATAGAAATGTCTACCCATATCTTTCACGCTCTTTTTTGTTGGTGTGAATATAGTATTTTCATACACTGTTTCTATAATATCATCGGTAGGCACTATATATGCTACTTCATCAACCGCAATCATAAACATCGCATCTATCTTATTCATAATGAAGATATTGTCCATATCGTTATTCATATCCTTATAATATTCTTTGTAAGGTCTCATGTTTATATATACTACGGCAGTATTTTTGCTTTTCAGTCCTTTTATCCGTTCAAAATCTCTTCTCGTTATATAATGACCGTTTGTAATTATTACTTCTTTCTTTTTAGCTACCAGCATAGCACATACTATACCTCTTACAGATCTTGGTATCACCACTATTACTTTTTCATAACTTAACAAATCTTTCATTATCTTTTCTCCTACTTGATATTCTTATTTAATAAGTCTCATATATTTTTACTGAATTTAAATTTTAAGGAGATGAGATGAAAAGGATACTGCTTGTTGATGTATTAAATAATACTACAAAAAAACATATAAGAAATATTGAAAAACACTATAGGTCAAAGGTTTATTATCTTAGTAAAGATAAAGTTATTATGACAATACTAGACGAAGCTCTTCCAAAATGGCTTTCCTTTTTTGTTAAGAATTATACAAAAGAATTGATGCACCTTTTTGAAATAGTTTTCGGTGATGCCATGAACGAATATATTTATGGGGTTATTGATAACCGTATTGAGTTACATAGAGGTGAAATAAATAATACACTATTCGTAATTACCGGAATGACTCTCAGTAAGGATGTATACTATTTTAAAAAGTGTAAGTATAAAGCAGTGTCTGTTATGTCTGAATATACTAACTTTGCAGATTTTTCAGTGGGTGAATATGATGAAAGAATTACAAAGGCAATAATCTCTTCTTTAGCATGATGACTAATTCCTTGAATATAATTCAAAGGATATAAATGGTTTCATTAGGGAAACAACGATGGAGAAATAGTTCGGCCTATAGACATTGGGCAGAAGATATAAAAAAAAGAGACGGGTGCTGTATGATATGTGGTAGTGAAAAGAAATTGAATGCGCACCACATCAACGATGCGTCAAACCACCCAGACCTTAGATACGATATGGATAATGGTATAACGTTGTGCAGAAAATGTCATGTACTTTATCATATTCTTTTTAGAGGCGGTTATCGAAAGAAAACAACCAAGAAAGATTTTAAAAAATATAGAGCGTTGGTAAAATACTATATGAACTTAGAGTAGTGCGTCAAATGACGCACTACTCCATGCTCTTTTTTAAAAGAGATCATTTAAGTTTTTCTTTTTCACTAACAGTTTCATATCAACAGATAGTTTTGGTGTATCCAACATCTTTGCAAAGTTTTTCAGCGTGTTCTTCAGCATAGTCTTTTGGTAGAGTCTTTCATTATCATACAACCATAAAAGAGCCAGCATAGTGACAGGTGAACGTAGACCTATCAAGAAATGAAGTCGGTGTGATTGAAATACCATTGATGATAACATACTATGCAGTACATCACCTTCCAGTTTTCTTAATGTTATAGAACATCTATCATTTTTGAATATGTCAAGCACATCCTGTAAAGTAACGAGGTCATTGTCTCCGATCATCTCATGAATGTCGTTCTCATTCATTACATCGCCTATTACACTGGTGGATGCTACATGGAAACCTGAATATCCTTTAGTTTCATTCATTATATTATAAGCGTAAATGGCCACTATGTTGTTTACAATCATTAAGTCGCTGTTATCTAACATCAACTGTGATTTTAATTGTCCATTAATTAGAATTTGTAATGTCTTACTATATAATTTATAGTGCTCTCTTAAACCACCAATTGCTTCTTCATCAGTTAATGCTGCTAGCAACAGTTTGTATCTGTAATCACTTCTTAGATTTAACATATCTTTTAAATTGTCTTTCTCGGGATGTCTAATCACATCTCTCATATCAACAACCAGTTTATCATCAATGAGGTATGGGAACTTCAATACTGGAAGAGCTTTCTCCTCATATGTCTTGCCTGTTATAATATACAGGTCTTTTACTGTATCTATTCCGTAGTTTTTCTTATCACCTAGTGTGAACTCTCTGAATTTTGTTTTATCTATAACAAAAGCCTTGCCAATGTCGGTATCTTGAGGTAACATATTTATATCCTTATTTACATCTTTATAGGTCATTGAATAGATTTAATTGAGTGTTTTCCTTATATACAAGGAGAAATATTTTATATTTTAGGATATGTTATGATTTTATTTAAAGAGGATTGGGACAAATACCCATCTGCTATTGTACATTATACGACAAAGAACAAATCTGCGTTACAACTTTCTGTGTTACTGAAGAAGATGGGACAAGAGAACAATAAATTCTTTCTATCATTATTGAACCCAAAACTTATTAATATTGATCCACATGACCCAAACCTTACATACCAAGAAAAGGTAATGGTTGTTGAAGAGTGCCAAGCTAATTTTTGGTACTATATTAGAGAGGTAGCCAGAGTTCCAGTTAAAGGATCTCCGGAGCCCATTATGTTGGAACTTAATAGAGCAAATATTGCACTGTTCTGGTTATACTTTTTACATATAACACAGCTACTTATTCAACCAAGACAGACAGGTAAATCTCTGAATGTTGATGAACTTATTGTTTGGCTAAGTATTCTTGGATTAATAAAATCTAACATAGAAGGTGTTACAAAGAATACATCTCTTAGAGGGGATGAGATAGAAAGACTTAAAGATATTATAAACACACTTCCACCATATTTGAATCTTAGAAGTAAAAAGGATACGAATAATATGGAAGATGTTACTATAAAAGCATTAGGTAACAGAGTCAGGTTCAGTGTTGCACAGAAAGATAAATCGGCTGCTTTGAATATTGGCCGTGGCGTTACATCAGCAAACGTATTTATCGATGAGATTGCTTTTATTCTTAATATTGATTTAACACTTCCAACTATACTTGCTGCAATGAATGCCGCTGTAGATGAAGCTAAAAAGAATGGTTCGCCATATGGGAGGGTTTTTTATACAACAGCTGGATTCTTGGATACTCCGTCGGGAGAGTTTGTTTATAAGAATATCTATAGTAAAGCATTTAGATTTAAAGAAGTTCTTTACGATATGAAAAATAAGGAAGAAGTTTACTCTTTCATTGTAAAAAATTCACAGTCAAAAACACCACTGGTGCTTGTGGAGATGAATCATAGATCTTTGAATAAAAGTGATGAATGGCTAGCAGAGAAACTATCGGAGGCTATGTCAAGCGGTGAAAGAGGTGAGGCTGACTATCTATTAAAGTGGAGTCGTGGTTCTTCAAACTCTGCGTTGGATAAAAAGATATATAAAATATTGAGTAACTCAATAACAGAACCCGACCATACTGAAGTGAGTCCGTTTATGTTGTGTCTTGATTGGTATATTCCAGAAAATGAGAAAGAGAAATATCAGTATAAACCATTTGCCATAGGATTGGATACATCAGATGGTTTCGGAAACGATGACCTTGGATTTGTTGGCCGTGATCCTATCACAGGAGAGGTGATTGTTAAAGGTAAATATAATAATCTTTCACTGCATGAGTTTGGAGAGTTTCTATTTTGGTTCATGAAGAAGTATAGTCGATCTACTCTTATCTTTGAAAGAAAGAGTTCGGGCATGTCTATATGTGATCATATTGTTACTCATATGTGTGCAAATGATATGAATCCTTTTAAACGCATATTCAACTGGGTAATAGACGATGATCGATATCATGAAGTAGTCGATAATTTCAATGGTGATTTATATCTTGCATATATTGAAAACAAAAAGTATTTCGGTTATGCAACTTCTGGTTCAGGTAGAAATGCAAGATCTAATTTATACGGTGATGTTTTAATGGAGTCTTTGAAACTCACTGGTGATTCTACCAGAGATAAGGATTTAGTCCATCAGTTATTACGACTTGAGTTGAAGAATGGTAGAATTGATCATAAGCCCAATGAGCATGATGACCTTGTAATTGCTTATATGTTATGTTTCTGGTTATTCACACGTGCAAGAAATATTGATCTTTACGGATATCGGCCAGAAAGTATACTAACCGCAGTAATTATTTCTGATTCTGATTTTAAAAGTGAGCAAGAGAAGAAAGAGAAAGCTGCTGAAAGACACTCAATTGTGGATGAAATAAACATCCTTCTTGATAAACTAAAGGCTACAGATGATAAATACATCAAATTAAAATCTATAGCCCGTATTACTTTATTGAAATCAAAATTGACAAAAGAAGATGTTGTTACATTGAACTTGGAACAACAATTAAAAGAGATACAAAAAAATAAAAAGGATACTCATGAGGATCTCACTAGATGGTATTAAATTCCTTATAAAAAATAATGATCCATTATCCACCGATTGGATAGTTAATGCTATATTAATAGATTCAAACGGTGAAGAAGAAGAGGTATTCAGAAGCATGAATGATACAGAGAATATATACTCTATATCAGCTACATTGAAAAGAGAAGATGGTAGAGATGTATTGCCGGAAGAAATAGTTAAGCTTTATGCTGATATACGAGTAAACTACGACGAAGAGAGTCATAGTACCTTTAAACGATTTGAGTGCACCCAAGATATATAGGAGAATAATATGAAAAAAAGACTTAAACTAATACCGCCAACAACGCCGGATGATATATCAATACGTTCTATTGATTGGTATGTGAATAACACTTCTGATTTTTCTGGTAGTGTTATATTTCACGAAACAACAGCTGGCGATGTGGTTTCAATGGATGTTCCACTTACAATAACTGAAGAGGATGTTTATTATGGATTTATTGCAGTGACTCTTTCTGACGATACTGTTGTAAATTCAGATATTCTTGTATTTAGTAAAAATACAAAATCCAAAGTTATTAATGAAGAGATTTATCCTCCGTTAGTTCGCATTAAACCAGAAGTGAAGCATATTGTTGTAGATGTAGAGCCTCCTAAATTCTTTTCAGGGATCAAAGAGCATTATGCAACTTCGTATGTTGTAAAAGATATATCCGGAAATATTGTTTTTAGACGAATGTTCGATACAGATAATTTATCCAGGCTCACTATTGATAGGAACGATATATCTAAAGAAGATGTGGTGATGATTGAGGTAAGACAAGAATTCAAAGGATTAACACATGATAATTGGTCAAGAACTTTTTTTAAAGTGAATGCTAGTATGTCTGATATCTATATTGTAAATGATCTTTTGTATAATTTTAAAGACACTGAGCTGAAGATACACATCAATCTCGCTAAATATAACAATTTTCAGATAGAGGTTGTTACTATGGGTGATAGGGTTATTGTTTCTGACACTGTTGAAAATACGGACACATACACAATACGCGCAAGTGATGTTGGACTTTATACAAAAGTGAAAGTCAAATTACGTACACTTAGTGATGATATTCCTGTTCGGTATTATGAAAAGATAATGAGGGTGGTGAGTTATAGATTTATTAACCCTAATAATAATAGGTTGCCATATAGCCTACCATTTAATTTAGGAGCTTAGTATGATATATAGAATACCAGAATATAATGGAACTGAAACACATACCGGTACGGATTGGTATGTTTTCCAATCTAATGATACCTCTGATAAATCAGATTCTATTTTTTCAGTTACAAATAAACCGGAATATAAAAATATAGTGAATATTACAATCAATATACCGGTTGGAAATATTTACTATCTTGTAGCTTACTTAAAGTTATCGGATGGTACAGTTATCATCACAGACCCAATGCCTATGACACACTATGATATGGATGGTAAAAAGATACATCCTATTTCATACGGTGTGGAAACACCGCGTATCAATATAGTCAGTAATGACTTTGCTAATGATGGCGATATTGTTATTTCTACTACAAAGATACGTCCTACGGATAACGTTTTAAAGAAACAGGTGATTGTTGTTACAGATGAAACAAACACTGTTTTAAAATATGATGAAGTTGAAGGGTATGAATATACAATAGATAGAAATATTATACCAACAGATACGCATGATATAATTGTCTACGTCGCTCATATAGACCATACAAATACTTCTAGTGAGTTTGCCAGACAGAGAATTCATTTAGTGGATAATGATATACTCTTATTGAACCCTAAAATACTGCCTCTATATCAGTACATCCCCAAGTTTGAAGGTGAGTATGGAGCTGTTACAGAACTTGTTATCTCTGATAATGGTAGTATTGTATTCTCCAGCCCAAATAATAAAGTTCCTAAAAACACACTTCTATTTGATAAAAGCTATGAAATGATTGTCACATTCAGGGTAGAGAATAATCAGTTTAAAACATATACCTATCGCATTACCACAGTCAGCAGTAAAAGTGTTGATTATCTTGAAGAGTATGAGTATACAGGATTTGAAAATACAGATGAGTATAATCTCTTTATGGTGGATAATTCACATATTGATATTACTGCAAGAAACCTTATGGGGTTTGTGGATAATGAAGAGTATGTTGTAAAATATCTGAATAATGCTTCATATACAGGTAAGATACATCTTCCATATGAGCCTTTAAGTAATTCAGAAACAATTAATCTCGCTGATAATATTGTTTATACAAAATATAAAACAGAAAATGGTTTTGCTGTTATTGTAGTTAATCTTAGTAGCGAGTACGCTGTCCCTGCAATATTGTCCAGCATAGAGATCACTGATGCTTTATCAAATGACTGTGTGATGATAAGTGGACATGATATTGTTTATCTTAGAGAGAACGGCGCTGGTGAAGTAGAGCTAGTAAATAGAGATATCGATAGTGGCAATGATAAAATTATCACAGTAGTGCCAGACGAATATATCACAGACGATAATCCTCAAACCGGATATGAAGGCCTTTACAATAATCAATACTCTATGTTTTTATACGATAACCTTATATTGATCATGAACAGAAATTTAGGTGTGTTTGCCTATGATAGATATACATCTTCTTTCAAATTTATTTTTAATCTTGAGGATGAGGATAAAGGCAAATCCTATTTTGGTTTAAGGTTACATGGTAATAAAATGATGTATGTCAATACTAATTCAAATGTTTATGTTTATGACTTTGATGTCGATGAGGCGATAGTGACCGCTATAGATCCATCCAGTAATGTAATAAACATACTGGCATATGAAGTGCTTTTTAAAACAGAGAATGGGTATCTTATTTATAAGTAATGGTGCGGATTACCGCACTGTTACAAAAATATTTTTTTTATTAGTTGAATATGTTAATTCTATTCGCGATAGGGTTTATTTCCCACAATTAAAAACGTTTTTATTTCACAAGAAAGGACACTAAATGAACATTAGAAATGCTACTCCTATGCATTACATGGATGGTATGAAAGATGAGAGTGCGGGCGGTGTATTCCCCGAACCAAAAGGGCTGTCACAATTCCAACCTCTTATTATATCCCATGCAGTAAAAGGACCATATGGTGAGTTTGAATGTACCGGTAAAGAACTCGAAGCTATTTTTGGCCTTGATACAATCAACCCACTCAGCAAGTTTTACACGCACCAAACACACATGGCGTCAAAGATATTGAAGGCAGGTGGCGTTGTCAGTTTTAAAAGACTGCAATATATTAATTCTCCACGAACACTACCTTATAACGTAGGCGATCCGGATGACACCAATGGTATTGCTAACATTGCATACTATTTGGTAATTACCGATGAGATCACAAGAAAACCATTCCTTAGAAATCAGGACGGTACTGTCGAAATGGTTGATGGGGTTCCACAAGAAGACCCAAATGGTGATGACATACAAGTTAAATATGCTATGCTTACCGCAAAGTATATACCGCAGTATAATGAAGATACGCAACTCTCTTCAATCATGGTAGAAGATGGAATGACCATATTTGGACAAACTGTAGATATTACAGCGTATCCTCTTTTTGTAGTTCCTGCTGAGGCTCACGGTGAATACTATAATAATATTGGTGTTGCGCTTACTGTTGCTGATGACATTGATATGGTTACAAAAGGGATGTTCCCATTCCAATTTTCACTGGTTGATAAGTCTACTGGTAGAGCAAAGATACATACAACAATTAATGAGGCAAAAGGTGCTAAGTTTACATTTAGACCAGATTCAAGTCACCCGTTGACAAATGCTTCTGTAACATTTGAAGATCTCATACCTCATGATTTCGGTAATTATACCGATGCTGATTATGAAGTAAAACCATATACTATTGGGGATGTTCGCTTGCTGAGAAATTATGTAAGTGATGTCACTATGATGGTGTCTGGTAGAGAGCTTGAGGGGTACAATGGCGTATTGCCTGGATACTCAGATTATTCTGCTGGTGATGTTTCTGCATTACTCAACGAGCAGTATCTTGCAAATATTGTTGATTTTAAACACTCCAACGGTGCACTTTTCGAGTATACTAGATATGCATATAGTGGAGTATTGTCAGACCAAGCTAAAGCAGCGGTCGGTGTGAGAGTTCAAAGTACAATGTCTACACCTACTTATATGCAAGGTGGATATGACGGAGCAGTATTTGATAACGATGCATTTGAGGCAGCTATTGTAACAGAGCTGAAAGATGGATTTGGTGATCCTGCGAGCAGATTGAACAATATGGCGATCAGTAGATTCTCTACATTTATCGATACTGGGTTCAGTGCAGCAACCAAGACAGAGTTTGGTGTAGTGCTTTCAAATAGAAAAGACTTAAATCTCATTGGTGCGACTGCGTTCCTTAACAAACAGAACAAGAAACAAGAGAATGATGAAGCTATATCAATGGCGGCCATTCTTAACAGTATGTATTCTATCTATACAGAATCAGAGCTCTACAACACACCTACATTCAGATACTGTATTGTTATGGGAAGTGGACTTTCCAGACATGAAAACTACAGATATCATCTACCATTAACATACGACTTCGTATATAAGAACGTAAGAATGTTTGGTGGTAAAGACGGTAAGTGGAACACTAAATATGAGTTCTCTGCAAGAGGTGGTAATAACATTACCGAGCAAACAGATATCTATCCTGATTTTGTGCCTGACACTATCAAGAACAAACTATGGACATCTAACCTTATCTGGCCTCAAGGTAAAGATAAACAGACATGGATATACCCAGCAATGCAAACAGGTTATAACGACGATACTTCAGTTGCAAACGGATGGTATTCAGTTATTGCAGACTGTTATGCGCAAAAAGTACTGAATGAAACATTCTTGTACCTGGTAGGTGATCAAGTGATGACCCGTACAGAATATAAAGATGAGTTTATTCGTTATGCATCAGCTATGTTGTCAGCAGAACACTTCGGTAATATTATTGAAGCTAAAGTAGTACTGCACTATACAAAAGAGGATGAACAAAGAGGTTACTCAGCACATGCGTATGTTGAACTATATGTTCCTAACATGAAAACAGTGATAAATTCACATGTTGTTATGAAGCGTATTGATAACCTAGTATAAGAGAAGAGGAGTTATAATGATATTAACAGACGCATACGAAAATACAGCACCTGCGGGAGGAGCATCTTACGCACCTATGGCAAACCTGTTGTACGGTAGTACAGAAGGGCACACCGCCCATCTGTCAAGAATGCTACAAGACGGTTCTGTCTTTGAAGAGTATATGTCCGCGGAACCATACATTAGTAACGATGTTGTTCCAGTGGTTGTAAGAACACCAAAGATATTTGACGCACTAGCTGATGTAGCACTTGGAAAAAGATTAAAGCAACACTATATCAAAATGATGACGATCGCCCCTAAAACTATTGATGGACTTAAAAGAACAGTTAATGTCTCTTTTGCAGAAGATAGATTGAACGGAGGCGGTCAGATATTTGAAAGTGTTTCCAATGTGACTCGTGAAAGAGCTGAACCTACACACACATATACAGATCGTGTCGGTAAGCCTTTCTGGTATTTGCTTGACTTTATCATTCGTTATGGTAGAATGGACCCTGAGACAAAAACTCCATTGGCTGTCACATTGCCATTGAAGCCTGGGTTCCTTGATAAAGGACAACACTTGACTCCTGATTTTTATACAGGATCAATGCTTTACTTTGAACCAACACATACTGGAAAAGATATTATTGAAGCATATGTTTGTGGTAATATGATGCCTAAAACAACAGGTGATAATACCAGCAAAAGAGATAAAGGTTCAGATAGAGAAAAGTCTGAATTGAGCATTCCATTTACTTCAATCGATATCTCCGGTGATCCAGCTAAAGCAGTTGCTCAAATTGTACTTGATAAAATGAATGTGTTTAAATCAAATCCAGATAAATTGTCTGCATTTGTAAACGATACAGATATTCAGAAAGCTATGGAAGCATCACTTGGTTTTGACGAAGTAGTAAGATAAAAAAAGATACTGTCCCTAGACCTTTTTAGGTCTAGGGGTTACTCTTTTTACATTTCTATGTATAACACTGGGGCTGGTGTTATACATTTCTGCTATTTTATGGTAGCTAATTCCTTGTTTTCTTAACTCTATCAGATCATCGAGTTGTTTATCGGTAAACTTAAACCTCTTCTTTTTTGCACAATACTTACATCCTTTAGTATTACCACATGTAATATTTGCGCCAGTAACAAGAAACTCATTTTTACATTCACTGCATTTTACTTTCCATTTACGATGGCCATATGGTGTGGACGGCCCTCTTTCTATTACAGTTAATGTATCTATTTTTCTGCCTAATAGATTGTTCTCTTTCATAATCTCTCCTTTTATTAGATATAAAAATAGATACAGCAGCGAACTATGTCGCTGCTGCGTAGCACTTAGTACTTATTGAGTTTCTCCATAAGTACTGATTGGAGGTCTTTCATCTCCTCTTTACCAGCAAGGTATGGAGATTTATGCTCTGTTACAAAGAACGGCTTCGTAATTGTTTTGTCACTACCTGGAGCAGATGCGTTTCTACTTCTGGTCCCCGAGATAGCCAATTCGCCATGCTTTGTTCTTTCACCTTTACCGGCTTTATGAGACGGTCCCCATCCACATTTTACGAAAACTTTATCTTCGTCTTCGTTTTCGTTCAGTTGTGTCACAATTTGACTCTCTGCCTCTTTTACGAAAGCGGCATCAAACTCTTTCATGAAGTTGAAAGTCTTTTCAACAGCTTCTACCATATCATCTGGCACGTTGTCCATGAATACTCCCTTGTCATATTCGACAAAGATTCCTTTGGACTTTTTTTTGACTTCGGGTGTTCCAAAATCAAACACCATCTCTTTTTCAACCATTTTTACTTCTGGTTTTGGTTCTACATTACTCATTGTTTTTTCTCCTTAATTTATTTTACATTGTTAGCCTAAGCGCGCCTTTTTTCATAACCGGTTATGATGTAAGCTATTACTTAACATCACTGTAATAATATATGTTTAAAAAATAATGATAACTAACAGGGTATTATATGAAGATACAGGCGCAAAGCACATTAAGAAGATAAAGGATTTTATATGGACACTCCTGTAAAATTGAGAGATGATTTAAAGATATCAGCTGAAGAGTTTAAGATAGAAAGTTATCTTGAGAAGTCTGAGGCATTTAAGTATATAGGTGAACTTCCTGGGGTAGAGGACATAATAAAAGCTATTGATGGTTTCCTAGGTGATGTGGTGGCTTTTCTCGGTAAGCTTAAAGATATACTAATGAAGCTTTTGGAGTGGTTGGATATATTTGGATTGATATCAGGATTGGAAGATTTACTTCAGTTTATATTTGGTATATTTAACAATGGGCTATTCGGTTTCGGGTTTCCGTTACAAACGCGAGGATCTGTTTTGGATTCATTAAACGGAGGTTGTGTAGACTTAAATAGAAACTATGGATTTGACGGCTTAGAACATTTTGGGTTACTTTCATTATTGACTGCGCTAGGTTGTTCCGGCATGAGCAATTCATACTCCACAACATACGGGTTGTTTATGAATAATCCAAAACTGAAAGATAAGAAGACTGAGCTTACTTATTTACAATCCGAATATAATACAATAGATTCACAAGATGAGAAAGATAGATTGACTCAGGAGATAAGTAAAGTTCAACAAGATATCAATGGTAAAGAAAACGCCATTAATGCATTGTTCGCAACCGCCACTCCATATATGTATAGTCTTATGTCAAAGAAACCAAACACCTCTCTTAAATCTGTTATAGATTTGACTAATGATATAGGTACCACGCCGGTGGCAGGAATTATAGGCGGCACTACAACAGGAATATCAAATGTTATTACACACGCATTGAATAAATCTGATGGGGTCATGAATGGAATCAATCCGTCTGGTTTTCCAACATTTATCGGCAACATAACAACTATGGATAGTGGGTTTATGAATAATGTAACTAAAGGAAGTTCAGTATTGTCTTCTCTAACCACCTCGTTTAATAGATCAACTCCGGTTACCAGTTTTAGTAAACCATCATTCTCACCAAAAGATTTCTTACTATTTTAAGCTACAGTACCCTATATAGGGTACTGTAGTTGGTTATGCATTAAAGTAGATGCAAGATCCGTCATCGCATCCTGTAATGATGCCTCTCAGTTCTCTTAATAGAGTAGTGTCGTGACCTTCCATATTATGAGAATTTAACTCTTTATCAATATTGTCTAACATAATCATTTTATCTTTATCCGTTAGAATATGTTCGTCAGATTCAAGGTTGATGTTTGACCATACTGATTTTTTAGCTATTGGAATACCTGGTCTATCTACCCAATCGGCATTGAATATAAGATATGTATCTTTATAGGTTACACCGCCCCTTACGTGATTATTTGAAAAGCTACGAATACTAAATGCAGTATTTATAGATGGATTATCCAATGATTGTTGCAGGCTTTTGCCACGTGGTCCAGATGGGGTAATGTTTGCTGTCATTACATATATTTCATCTCCGACATTTGGGACAGATATCGGTATATCGTGTAGCCGTACACTATTGGTGACAGCACATACATTACTATCATCATATGTCAATAATCTTTTTCTGAAGGAATCTAGTGATTGTGTCGGGTTCATTTCTGGATGCCCGTCTTCAGACTTCATCTCTTTATTTTGTACTCTGATGAGCATAGGTGATCCTTCACTAAACATATTTCGGACAGTGTCCGAGATCATATAGAAATCACCGCGTGTGCTATGCAGGTTAAATGCTGTAAATACTACATTATATGTTCCGTCAGGTTGTTTACCTAGGTTAAAGCCTTCAAGGTTTATATCCCCAAGGTATGTCTCTCTGTTCTCTATAGATAAATAACTCATCTCTTTGTTAGCTCCTAAATATCTTTTCAATATCAGATTTGATAGGGTTGTCATCATTCAGTGCGGCTGTAGTTCCTCTGTCTTGATAGCTCCCCATAAATCTTGACATATTGTTACTATAGGCTAGGTCAGCATTTAACATACTCACCCATCTAATCTCTTTTGGTTTTTTGTCGGTTAGTCTTAACTCTGTTTTTCCATCTTCTGCGCGTGCAGTAACTGCTATCAAAGCAGATATTCTAGTAGGGTCTAATCCTACTTTTTTGGATGTGGTAATTGTACTCTTTGTAAAAATATCAATAATATCTTCTCTACTTAAAAAGAATGGTACATTGCCTTTCATGAAGAACTCCACCAGCTCTTCATATACTGGATCTGCCATGTCGATTACGCTATCTGAGGTGATGAATGTATTATCATCAAATGACATCAATGTATATGATACTTTATCAATTTCCACCTCTTCAATTTGATTAGGGGAATATTTTATCAAGTTTGGCAGTTTGCTTACAACATAATTATAATCTTCATCAATTATGATGTTGATGCCTAAACACTCCACATCCATCTCTATCTTAGCAAATCCAATGTCTAAATAACGAGTTGGAAATAAAACCCTTATAGGACGAGCGCAGTCAATGCGCCCATCTTTTTTCGTTAACAGGGATTTTACTTTATCATTTCTCTTCAACAGAGATTTGTTAAACATATTATATCCTTTTTGATTACTACTGGACAATTATACCTTCAAATAGTATGTCGAGTACCATGTCTATTCCAGTAAGGCCAGATGCTTCTGAAATCGTAAGTTCAGGAGATTGTTTTTGATAAAGAGATATAGAATCTACAAACTCTTTAAATCCGGTAATGCTAATGATGTATTCTCCAGTCATCTCTTCAATAACATCTTTGATATTCATCAATTTTGCTGGGTCTTTAATACCTTTTATATAGGATATAACTCTTTGACGTACATCTTTCTTATCATCTTCTATAATGCCAGCACTTAGCATTTCAATAATGCGATCTGTATTTTTAATATATGCATCAACATAGACTTCTTCAATCATATTCTTGCGAACAATATTATCTTTCATCTTTGCTTTGTTGTACACATCCATCAGTCTTTCTTCATTGCTAATTACATAATCCATGCTGGCTTTATACTCTTTTGTCAAGAGTAGTCCCAATAGAGGTTCAATAGTGTGCTCTTTAAAGTATACACCTGCTACATCAGAATTCAAGATCAGTGTATTCTCAAATTTACGTACGATGAGTGTTTTTGATGTTATCATATCGTAATAACTTGTGCGGATTGCGTTCACTCTAGTATGTAGGAAATCTTTTAGTTCAACAATCATCTTATTATACTCTGCCACGCTACCAAGCGAACCATCAATAGGAGCTTGTTGTAATGAGTGAAGCATTGCATACGCAATAAAGATATAGTCAGGCTCAGCACTCTCGTTCTCTAGTAGGCCAGTATCTTTAGTATTTGATATTTCTGCCAATCTTCTCCACACGTCCCTTTTTACATCAGGGGATATTTTATCCAAGTAATTGAAATTATCATTGAAGTTATCTACATCATATCTGCTTCCAAGGATGGCTCTTGTAGTAAACCCTTTAAATCTTGCTGTCGGTTCAGGCAGTTCAAGAACAAATTCGGGGATAGTTAAATATTTTACCTTTAACTTGTTGAGTGTTGTTTCTATTGGTGTGTTCTCTACAGACTCTTTTATTATCATAATAGAATCTTTGATTGCCTTAAAAACAGTATAACGATAAAAGTGCATTAGTTTACCAACTTTACTCACGATGAGATCTTCTGTCTCTTCTCTTTCAGCAGGATTTAAACTCACTAATGTATTTAGAGGAGCACCTATTTTTGTGGTCAGTGTCTTTCCAGAAGCTGATAAATCGTTAAGGAGATTGTCTCGTCCAAAACGTACGTTGTTAAGGGCCTCATCTTTTTTTTGTAGTTTGATCTGCACCAGTTTCTCTACCTGTTTTTCAGCAAGATCAGTGTCCCTAGTTACGGAGAGTACTTTGTCAAGCAGCGCTTCTCCCAGTTTTGATGCTATGCTCAATGTGGAACCAATTATAGTATCTATAATAACTTCATTCATGTTTATCCTTTTTCTATTAAATATATCATATAAATTGAGGTAACTCTATTGATTACAGGGTGGGTAAACCACCCTGTATTAAAAATTACCCTCTGCAAATCTTTTGTTCATTTCCATCAGTATCAAGTTTGTTGTAGCTATATCCTCTGGCGAGTTTACGATTCTTGCGCCCACACTTCTTCTACTGATTTTTACATCAACGCTTCTACCATCCTCGGTAAGTAATTGTTCATAGATATCACCAACTGTATTTTTAAGTTGGTTACCCACAATAATTTTATCACCTATAGTTAAAGTCTTCTCTTTTTCAATATAGTATTTGATATAGAGTTCATCTTCTGCTAGAGGTTTTCCTTTTATAGAGAATGTGTTTGTTACCTTGCCTGTATAGCCATAAAGTTCTTTCATTACCTTATCAGTCTTTTTAACCAATGTTTGTAACTCATCACTCAGTTCACTCAACTCACAACGATAGTATATCTCATATCGAAACAGTGTCCCTTTTGCTTCAGCATAAACGTTATTTGTTTTTAAGTCGTCTATCTTCTCTCTGCTCTTCTTGAACACTGTGTCACCAATATCATCTTCTGTAGTTAGTATATAACTGAAAACAATATCGTTATGAGATACTTTTGATCCCAACTCTGCAAGCTCTTTTATTTTGATGTCTTTGCTAAAACTTTTTCCGTTTACTTTGGTTACTTTCGTAGTAAAGTTTTCGCTAAACTTTTTACTTACGGCACAACTATCTTCGTATGTTTCATCGCTCTCTTCAAGAGCTGTCAACGCAGTCTCACCTACTTTATAAACAATACGCTTTCTATTAAACATATCTCTTCCAAAGAATAGATCGTCGTAGAATATGATATCGTATTCATTTACAGTATCACCTACCTTTAAATTGGTAACACTCTTATGTTTATAAGCTAATCCACCTACCTCTTTGGTAGTCCATTCTTTTAGCTTGTAGCTGACCTCTTTTGTTCCATATAGTATCTTCACCTCTTTATCAGTGACTTTTATTACTTTACCTTTCTCAGTAGCATATGTAACGTACTCTTTATTCATTCTGTATGGAACTATTGATTCAAACCCTGTTCTAACAGGCAGTGATCTTTGATTCTTGGTAGGTATGATATGAGCATTTTGAATGGATATATAGAGCATACGTTTACCATCATCGGTTGTTGACCCTGGCATTAACAATACACCGCTACTAAATACATTAGCTGCTGTTATTTCTGACATGTCAATGTCTTTTAAAACACCATATATATTATTTATTTTCGGAGAGGCACTTAGATATGTAGTAATACCAATATCGGCACTATCCTTTGACGCTTCTGATATTATACCAAAGTTAGACGGGTCATATACACGGTCATTCATTGCAATAGAATCTTTCTGTCTACCAAACTTTCCGGTGAGTGTAACCTCTTCTTTTTGTTTCATAATGTTTAATGGGTTCATGTCTGTGTCAAGTACAAATGTTCCATCTTCCGATAACATCCCTAAGAGCTCGTATGGATTTACAGTAACTTTACTGGTAACCAATCCTTGTCTCTGAGTCTGGTCCCTTATAGCTTTTGCCATAATATGATAGAGCATACCATTAAGTCTCTCATACCCTTTAACCATAATTCCATCAGAATCATTCTGAGGTTTGTAGTAATCGTCCTTCAATAATTCTGCTGTTTTATACAGTATACCAACAAATGTAGTAGGTTCTTTTCTTAATTTAAGAATATCTTCTGTTATTGGATCGATCCACATAGCTTTTAGATTGTCAAGTTCTATAAAAGTTCTTCTCTTATATCCTATTAACATCATTAAGTCACGCACTACACTACGTATATTAAGGCTTTTGCTATCGCCCTCTTTAAGTTCGGGCATTACTGTCAATGCTCCCACAACCACTTCGGTCCAGTCTCTTTTTACTACATACTTGGTGTCTTTAAAACGAATGATATATTCATCATGTTCAGTAATTACTCTTTTATTCGCTTCGTGCTCTTTATATTTAACGCCTAATGTGTTAAACATATTTGTGATGCCTTTGTAATACATCAATACCAGAGCCAATGGTATCCTTTCGCCAAGCATATTAATAGTAGCATATTCGGCTTTTATTTTTCTTCTATCAATTCCAAGGAATGTTATAAAGTCATCAACATCATTTCCCTTTGCATCTAACAACACGCCGTCGTTTCTAAGATAGTAATAATTATTTTGTTTATCTTTTCCTACTACAATGCCATGTTTTTTATCATGTTTTGGAAAGAGTTCATCTATTTTACTATAGTTGAACGAAAAGAATATTTTATCTTTTATAAATGATTTCACTACAGACATCATTGTAGTATATAAGAATGGCAGATGTACTTTTACTACAGTTGCTTTTCCCAATACCAGCATAGATATCTGATTGTTGTCTTTTAATTTTTTCAACTCTCTTAGAATGGACGCGGACTGTTTGTTCTTATTCATCTCACCACGTTTCACAAACATTTTATTGTAGTATGACGTCAGCGCTACTTCATTAGGTTTGACTTTTTTAATAGGTACGTCAGTTTTCATTTTTCGCAGTCGGTATTTATTTGTATTCAACTTCATGTATCCCTCATCATCAAGTGCGGGTATTCTTTGGTTTAGTGTTATTGTTGTCCCATTTGGTGTTAACATGGGAGTTGATAATATTTCTATATCATCAGATATATTCGTATCTTTTTCTGTTTTTATTTCATTCGCAAGGTACCCAGATTTTCCAAAGGATAACAGGATTGCTTCTCTCTGTTTTTTATATACCTTTTTAATATATTGTTTATCGAATGCGTCCACTGTATTTTCAAGCATACCTTCGTCTAACACAGTGTTCTGTTTAGGAAGTTTTTTCATCTGCAATTCGATATCTTCTTTAGTAAGTTTTAACTCTTCTAATCGTTTGTTGTTTTTTTCTATTAGCGGTAGAGCTTTCTTCACATAGCTATCTTTTACCATGCCGTCATCTAACTTATCGTTGATGTACTCTTTGGCCGTTTCCTCAAATGACTCTTCTTTTGATATTACTTCGTCCATGGTTTCGGCATGGATGGAGATAGTTTCATCTTTTTCTAGTTCCTCTTCCACTTTTTTATTGTGGACTTCAATGAGGTCTTCAACATCATCTTCCTTACTATCATTTGAGATAGCTACGTCTGTTTTGCTATTTTTCTCTAGTTCTTCCAAAGTGCGCGGTGTTTCAAGACTGATTTTCATTAGATAAGTAATGAATATTTTCATAGCTTTATCTGGGGATACCCCTTTTATAGGTGTCAATATATCATTGTCCTCAGAAAGACTGAATAGATTTTCTATACTACACATAGTAACTTTTCCAAGGTATCCAAAAACAAATACTATGTCACTGCTCTCTATATTTTTTATTCTGGAGAAAACACTTTTTCCTTTTGTCTTTTCGTCGAACATTTTCAATATTTCAAGTATCAGTATCATGTCTTTGTTTTTAACGATGTCAAGTGAACGATATCCATCTTTCTTTAATGCGTTTTTTATTTCATTTAGTTTAGGCATGGATCTGGGAACAGGCACTGTAATAAATATTTTCCTATCTGTTATTCTATCTGGTTCCATAGACGCATCGACTAAGGTCTCGATCAGATTTCTCTCTTTGTCATACTCTGATGCTTTATATTTTTGATATTTATAAATTGTATCTAATCTATACAGATCCAGCATAATAACTTTATTACTTTGTGTCTGATATAGTTTTTTTACACTTGGAACAAAGTCAAAATCTTTATCCCTATCCATCTTTTTTGCCATGGTATTTAACATAGACTGTTTAATATTTCTTTTTGAATATTTGCCAGGCAACTTTCTAAAATAACTGTCTAGTATCAATACTTTAGTAGGACCTACTATATTTTTGAATAGCGGGTTTCCTATGTATTCTTTGTGATACCATAAAACAGCACTATTCTTTGGAAACAGGAATTCATTACTGTTTATGATTTTTGGGTTAATGAAGTCGTATTGCTTCCTTACACCGAATATTTTCTCCATTTGTTTATATGTAAACATAGTTGTCCTTTTTAACGTGTCATGAATTTCATCATTTTGCTAGTGATAGAGTCATTCAGGGAGAGTAATGATTTACCGTCTGTACTAATATATAGTACATCTCTATTAAAGAGTTCCATAGTTTCCTCTATACTGTCATCCATCATCAGTGCTGTAACAGACATTTGATCTCCGTCGCGGTCGGCTCCAAAACCTTCCATTCTCATAAACGGAATATTCATTCCATGCACCCACTCATTATCCTGTGTAGGGTATTTATTTATAGAATACTTTTTACTATCAATTCCAACATATTTGAATTTTACATTTCTTGTTTTTGTTGTTGTGTGTAATCCTAATATTACAGGTACAATACTTCCTTGCTCAGCGATAGGATATCTTGTTAATACAGCAGGGTATTTATTTACAGTTTCATAAATAGATAGAAAGAATAACTCCCCGTATGTTATAGGTCTTAAATATTTGCTTTCTGGTATACTATGAGGGTCTGCATAATACGTGATTGTTTCACCAGTGTCTTCCAATACTGCAAGGTAATGATCTTCAACCATAACAGGTTCGTTATTGATACTGCTATCCATTAGCATATTCATTACTTTGTCCAAACCATCGTCTGTTAACCAACGTCTTTTTACTTTACTGGTAGTTGGTATAGTAGTGAGCTTCATATTTTTATCAAATAGGTAAACATCATCTCTCTCTTCACTAATCGCATTTGAAATGAATTTTGATATAACATGGTGTTTTGTTATTGGGTCTAATGACTTTGTATACTGTAATATACCTACTTCACATCTATCTATGATATCATCAGGTATCTCATCAAGTCTTTTCAATTTTAGCGGTGTCCCGGTAATAACGGTTCTACTTCTATACTCCACTGCACGACTGAAGTAATCACCATTGATCAAACCTTTTTTACCATTTAAAAATCTCTTTATAAAGTCTCTAAGCAACTCTATTTTATTCTGAAGATTAAACATAAATGCATCGGCTGTACTATCGTGGTCTATATTTTTCAATATTTGAGCAGCATTAAAGATAGCCCTATAGTAATCGTTTACCTCGTTTTCAATAACCCTATCATGTTTATCAACTTCAAAATCTCTTAATCCAGCTGGGAGTACTAGCAATTTGTCGTTAGTGAGCGTTCCTTTCTTTTGATATTTTTTAAACACTTCAATAATATCATTACGTTCTGCACCATCTCTCTTAGGAGGGTTTAGTTCATATACATGTTTCATAAAGAATGTAAAACCTGTCTCTCCATTGGCAATATCGCTGGCTTCAAAATCTTTTGTTTTGTTATTGAATACAGCATACGCTTTCCCGGCCATAATGTTCATATATAGTTTGCTTAGTTTTGTTAAGTAATAATAGATACGAGGATGTAACAGAGGAACATATATATCAATATACGCAAATGTTGTCATTCTTTTTTCGCTTCCTACACTGCCAAATATCCTTTGAGAATAGAGTCCGTTTTCGTCTATCTGTCGTCCCATATTTTCAAACAGGTTTACTGTCGTTATCTCATTCATAAATCTTACATATTGTTTATTCGGAAATATTAATCCGAAATACATATATTCTTTTTCATTCATCTCATATCCTTGGTTGAATAGTCTAATCAATGAAAAAAGACTTCTGATACTTCTTTTTCATTGATTGCTACCTTTATATAGGAAAAAGGAAATGATATGGCTGATTTTGATGATTTAGATATGGGTCTTGATGACCTTGATAATGAGATAGATAATATGGATATTGGTGGTGGGAACACTAACCTAAAAGATAACCGTAAACCAATTGTGAAAGCTGCGTCTAATGCAGTAGCTGGTATAAAAGAGAATATTAAAACTGATGGCGTTGTAAAAAACGCTAGTAAGATAATTAATAGCGCCATGCCGTCTGTCTTAGGCGACAAGGGAAGTGATGGGTTAAAAGAGGTTACTGAAGAGGTAATAGATAGTATAGATGAGGTAAAAGAGGCTACACAAAAAGCAGCTTCGCCTCTATTAAAGAATTTAAAGAGAACGCTACCCAAAGATAGTATGTTCTCATCATTTGTTGATAAAATAGCATCTGTCACCGGTATAGACCTTGACAGATCATCAAGTGCTTTGTCCGAACCCTCTGAAGATGATAAGATATCAGCTTCTATAACTGAAACTTTTCAAGGGATAACAAACAATCTAAACGAGACACAGACTAAGATGGCTGCCCTTAGTGCGAGTGTAGCAGATGAAAATACTAAAAGGGTATTGTCCAGTCAACACGGTATATTTAATGTACTTTTATATAACTCAAGAATAGCAGATACATATTATAGAAAAAGTATAGAGTTAAGTTATAAACAACTCTTTGAATTGAAACGTATTGTTAAGACTCAAATATCTTTGAATGAAATTAATGTTGAAAAACTTGATGCCATTGTAAAGAATACAGGTTTGCCGGATGCGATAAAGTTAAGAACATCTGAAGCTGTTAAGCGTCAATTCCAAGCTAATGTAGGTGAATCATTATATCAAACTATGATAAGTAATAATGATTGGATACAGACTGCAAAGAAAGGTATTCGTAGAAAAGTAGGTAATTTCAAAAATTCTGTAGTTGATGCATTTATGATCGGAAATGAATCATTAAATGGTTACAACGACATGAATGAAATGATGTCTGGTGATATGCTAGACCCTGAATTTATGACACCTGAACAAATGGCAGCTATGTCCAAAGAAGGCATACTTGCGGGACAGGCTACAGATTTCGGTAAGACTTCCATAGGTCGTCTTATAGGTAAGCGCTTATCTAAAACGAAAATCGGCAGACGCATAAAGTCAAATACAGATTATGTAATGGCAAATCCATATGAATTTGCAAAAGAGAAAAAAGCAGAATCTACAGGTATAGCTAGTTGGTTATGGGGCTTGGGTGCTAGTGTATTGAAACCAGACACTATGTATCAAGATATAAAGATCAATCATAAAGCATATGGGATAAATGATATTGCACAATGGGATGGTCGTTCATATATGACTTTGAATTCTGTAATTCCTGGCTATTTATCCAAAATGCTTAATGAGCTAATGACAATGAATGGGAAACAACCAACAGATTTAAAGTTTGATTATACAAAGCGTGCGTTCAGATCTGTTTCCAGTGTTACTAAAGATTTAAGAAAAGAGTTATCGGATGAATACACTCAAAAGAATGTAGGCACTAGGTTTAATACTCTAGTGGATAGACTTGAGAATAGTTCTGATATAAAGCTATCTACAAAAGAACGTAGAAAGTTTATCAAGGCATTAGCTAATCATGAAGGTCCATTGGATGTGGACAGAATAGAGAAACAGATAGCTAACGGTAAGTTTATAAAAGGGCTATCCGCAAAAGAGAAAATGAAGTTTACATCTTTGATAAAGAATGCTGGCGGTGAGCAGTATTTCGATAAAGAAGGTAAATTGGTCACAGATTCTGAAAGAAGATTTGAAGTAAATGATATGCTTAGGTCAGTGGCTAATAGCAAAATAAATGCTAGAGAGAGAATTGAAAGACTTATAGAGGACGGTTTTAAAGAACCGCTTATTAAGTCAGGTATTGTGACATATGATAAATATGATGATTCGTACACTATTGATTATGACAAGTACAATGATTTCAATATCTCCGCTATGATGGATGCGTATGATAACAATATACTGCATATAACAAAATCCAAAAAAGAATCATATAGAAATGCACAAAGTATTAAGAAGGCAGCTACTGGAGTAAAAGAGACTACTGTCAATCTTTTAAACACTGGTAAAGAGAAAGCGGGAACCTTTATAAAAGATAAGAAGATAGACAAATATTTTAAAGAGAAATTTGGCATTATTAAATCTGGCGCAAAGGATATTTACAATGGCCTTAAAGGTAAAGTGGAAGAGACTGAACTATATAAAACAGTGGCTAACTATCTTGATGCTCAGCTGAAGCCTTTACGGGACGAGTATGTTTCCCTCAAAGCGAGATTAAAAGTAGCTGATGGTGAAGAGAGTATAAAACTTAACGCCATGCTAAAAGAGGTAGAGTCATCTATCAGAAGTATTGAAAAAGAGAAACAGTATTATGCAAAACTAAAGGCAAAGGCTCTAAAGACTAAAAAATATTTAGAGAGTTCAGATGCCTATTCTGTAGAGAAAGATATTATCAAGATTTATGGGAAATTAAAAAGCGGTGCCGTCAATATTATTGAGGATAGAGAACTTGACGTAATGTATAAAGATATTACAGACCTATCTGCTAATATAGCAAGTGGAACAAAATCAATATTCACATCCATGAAAGGGAAGGTAAAAGATACCGAAGTTTATAAGCAGACTAAAGAGTACTATGATACACAGACTAAAAAACTAGAAGAGAAAGAGTCTATGTTAGAGGCGGCTATTGAAACACTCCCTCCTGAAAAGAGAAGTAAGGCAAGAAGAAAATTAAAGAAATCGAGAGTCAAAATAGCCAGAGGCAGGCGTAAAGCGGAAAAAGAGCTACAGAATATATCCAAAGACACCATACGGACGAAAGCCAGTGAGACAGGTGCTCAGATATTTGGTACATTAAAAGAGGATATGAAGTATACTAAAATAAAGAAAGCTGCAAAGGATGGTATTGATAAAGTAGATGTCGAGGCAGGTAAGAGTGGTTTGACAGGAGCAATAAATAAGCTAGTTAATATACTATCTCCTAAGAAGAAAATACAGGGTGATGAGGATGGCGATGGGCATAAAGACAACTCATGGTGGTCTATTCTTAGAAACAGAAAAAAAGAGAAAGAGAAAGAGGATAGTAAGAAGACAGTTGAGAAAGAGGAGAAAAAAGATGAGAGTTTTTTAACTAAAATATTTAAAACACTTGGACTTACTCTATTACCGACGTTAATAGGCAAAATGTATACAGCCACTACTACCGCATTCTCTATATTGAAGGACATAGGAAAATCAGTATGGGGCGTTGGAAAGTTCTTTGGTTTCGGAGAGAAAGGAATGAATATAACTTCAATGTTTACTACATTTGCAAAGTATATAGGCACTAGCATGGCAGCATCATCATTAATGTCTGGTGGTTTTGTGTCGAAACTCATAGGTCATGCATTTACCATGTTAGGCATGAAAAAAGTTGGCGACTTCTTCAAAGGTGCTGGAAAAGCAGCTAATGAGAGCTCTAAGAAAATGATGAAAGGTAAATCTGTTTTCAGTAAGTTACTGAATGTAGCTAAACGACATAAAGGGAAATTACTATTAGCTACAGCCGCGGCAGGTATGTTTTCGGCAACACAATCAGAAGCATCTGATGATTTTGAATTGCCTGATATTAATTTACATGGAGCAGAAAAATCTAAAGAAGAGGATTCGGTTAAGGAAACAGGAGATGATAATAGCGCTATCAGTATGGGCACTGATATAGCAACTGCTATGGCTGGAACATATGTGGTTGATAAAGTTATTGATAAAGTAGTTGGTGCGTTTAAGAAAAAAGATCCTAAAACTAAGGTTGTTGAGGAGCAGGCTAAAAAATCAGCTACTGGAGCAACAAAATGGCTTAGTAATAAGATAAAGTTATTGAAAAATCCGAAAGTAGCTAAACGAATTGCTAAAATGGGTATTAAAAAGATACCTGGCATTGGATTGGTTGCTAGTCTAGGAACATCTATTGCAGATATGGCTGCCGGTAAATATAAAAGTGCAGGGCTTGGCGTACTCAGTGGTCTTTTGTCTATGATACCAGTTGTTGGCACGGTAGCGTCTATAGGTGTTGATATGTATGCGGATGAGCCATCTAAAATAGAGTCTAAGCAAGAAATAGATGCTAAAGACCTTAGGGCTTCGCAAATAGCTGATGATATATTAGCTAATGAAAAGCAAGCAGAATCTAATAAGAAAATAAATGAGGGTAAAGTATTAAAAGATAGATTTGATGCTATGGTTGCTGACAAGGGTGTTGTTGCAGAGAATACTTATAAGTCTAAAAAAGGAAAAGCTTCTATTACTTTTTATAAGAAAGATAATAAAATAGTTGGGCGAAAAATAGTTAATGCCGAGGGCAAAGTTACAGCAGCAATAAATGTTAACGGAAAATTAAAGACATTTGATTATGATGTTGATAAACAACAAGTAAAACCTCTTAAAACAATAGATTATACTAAAAAGAAACCGCATGCAATAGAAAAAACAGAAGTTGGAAATGCTGTAGTTCATGGGCACGAAGAGACTACCGCTTCCACACAGCCGCCCAAAATAATTAGAAAAATAATAACTAAGGGTGATAGAGTATTATTAGAATTCATTTCTAATAAAGAGAGCTCCAAGGGGGATCGCGGATATAATATGGTTGTTGGTAATGTAGATATAGGTAATAAGAAACTCACAGAGATGACCATCTTAGAGATATATAAATTGCAATCTATAATTAAATCACAATATAAAAAATCAGGCGCAGTCGGTAAATATCAGTTTGTGCCAATAACACTAAAAGAAACTGTGTCTCAATCTAAAAATTTAGGCATTACTAATAAAACACTTTTTACACCATTGACCCAGGATGTTTTAATAAAACAGAGATTAATAAATAAAAGAAAATATGACCAGTGGAAACTTGGAAATCTTTCAGATGTTGAGTTTGCTTATGAACTGGCAAAAGAGTTTGCATCTATTAAAGTACCTGGTACAAACCATGGATATTACGATGCCACCACCAGTAATGTAGGCACAGTAAACTCTAGTGCAGTAATTGACACATTAGTTAAAGTAAGAGAGATAGACGGGTGTAAGTCTCACCCCGATAATGTTAAGCACGATACGTCTAAAATAGCGGGCGAACATTCAAAAACTAAACAGGGCCAGAATAAGCAATCACAGCCAGCTACTGTCAGTGGTCCAATGGCCGGATTGAAAATGGCTATTAATGCAGTTATGGAATTTTTTGGTGCTGAAGCGCCGACATCATTATCAACTCAACCAGCAAGAGAACTTGAAGATGCAGAGGGCAGACCTACGGTAAATATGGACTCCACAGTAGGTAATCTAAATAAGACTCCTATAGAATTGCCAGGTGGTGTAGATGCAGAACTTTGCGGCATAAAGGCAAAAAGGCTCTCCGCATTAGCATTTGGTAAAGCGGTAGCAATGGCTAATAACAGACATTTTAAAGGCGGTAAAGCTGAATACCTTATGGTGCACAATACAGCAGGATCATCTCTCTATTTAGGTAGGATGAAGAAAGACGGTTATGGTACACAGTTATGGATTGATAAATCTGGTGCTGTTACTATCATAGGTGATATTACACAGATCTATTATCATGTCGGCCCTGTAAAACCAGAGTGGAAAGGAAAAGTTAGTTCTTATAATACTATAGGTATTGAAATGGTCTGTGCTTATAAGAATGGTGAGTGGGAACCATATACAGAAGCACAAAAGAAAGCGTTATTGCAAGTAGGTTCATGCATTATGAAAAAGTTTGGAATTGACAGAGATCATATACTTTATCATGAGCAGGTATCCTATAAAACAAAAGACGAAGGCCGAATAGGCGCAATGATGTTAAAAGGCGTGGATGTAGGCGATTCAAAAGAACCTGATCAAGTAGTGTCAAAGCAAGCTGATGTGAGTGCCAACGTTGCTATGCCGAGGAACCAGCATGCAAAGAAAGAACTAGATGATGCAGAAGGTATTAAACACATGGTTGTAAATAAAACAACCAGTAAGAAAAATAAAGATCGTATATCCTCACTTTCAAATTCTACACTTGATATAATAGATCCAAGTGCCGATATACTACGTGCGAATAATGATCTATTAGATTTAGGATATAAACGACTTAATACATTAGAATCTATTGAGAAATATATGAAGATAATGGCCGAGAAGGACAATGCCACAATACACCATCATTATGATGAAAATAAGAAAATAATAAAAACTGAAAAGATAGAAAATGAGAATAAGAAAACCTTTGATGTTATAGAGAAAGATAAAGAGCCAAAAATAAAACTGAAGTAGTTACCGGGACTGCCCGGTAACTATATCTTTTAGTATTTCTGTATATTCTATTTTTTCAAGAAATATATTTAATAGTTTGATAAATAGTTCATCAAACTTCCCCGCCCGCGCTTTTAGTATCTTTGTATTAATGTGAGTTAATATTTTATTGTCCTCACATTCATACGTGAACCAGATAACATCTCGATAATCTATTAGATCTCGCATAGGTATAATCTCTATAGGGTCTATTATTATATCACCGATGCGTTCCATTTCATCGTCAAATGAAATGGTCTCTTTAAATTTGTTCCTCATATACCCATCTATGTTCATTTTACTCCTCCTAGAAGTTTACTTTTATAACATCGATATCACTCCCATCAAAGACTTCGTCTATAGCTTTACTCACATTATCTTTTGATAATCCACCTAAGCCACACCCTATTGGTGGTATTACTATGGATTTCATTTCATGGTCTTCCATATAGTTTCGTATACTTCTTAAACCAATGTATATCCAATACAGACGAGACGGATCTCTCCAATGCTCTTTAGTGGCTAGATGAAATATTTCGTTATATCCTTTGATGTTACTTTTTGTTAATACTATATCTCCTCCGTTCAAACCTTGTGTTTTACAGACGCGTTTATACATTTCATAACTTTCGTGGTCTTTTTCCTTTACGGAAAGAGCCAATCCTTTGCCCATTACACCCTGTGTATTTACAGGATTAATAAATGCGTCTGCTTTCATCGCAAACAAGTCTGTCATGCCTCATCCTTTTTATATTATTATATGACAATAATATGTCCCTTAGCTAGAAATCATCGCTCTAGTTATTGTATTTTTTTCATTTTTTCGCCTAGCCAGCCCTGCCATAAAACTGATTAGATGACTACTCCTTGATTTTACCCAGCCCTCTCATGGGCAGGGTTTTATCTTTTTTTAGATCTTATCACTATCATCGATGGTGATTGCCACTCTTGTAGTTAAGAGATTGCATGCTGCTGATACAGCGTTCTTTAACGCTGTTTCAGTTACCAGATATGGATCAACAATACCATGCTCGAAGATGTTATCAACTATTCTGTTTTTAGTCAAGTGATAGAATCTATTTTCTTCGCATGAGATACTGGCAAGCTGTTCTGCTTGGGTGTCATCAGGCGATGCATCATAATAATTCATAATCAGCTGATATAGTGGATCGCATAGCACAGACCATACCACCCGTGTTCCAGGAGTCATATTTGATATATCACTATGATACTCTTTATATATTTTATTATAAATGCTGGATAACGCATTTCCACCCCCTGGCACTACACCCTGTTTCAATGCAGCATCTACCGCAGCTACAGTGTCATCGTATCTGTCTTTTCTCTCTTTGGCCTCTGCCTCTGTACTACCACCCACATAGATAGTGGATATTTGGCCTGATAGTTTAATTACCCTCTCTTCTAGTTTACCTTTTAAGAAAGGATCATCTTCTTCATCAATAGCTTTAGTTAATGCTTCGAGATGATCTTTTAATGTATCAGCATCAGCAGATCTTTTTAAGACGATCTCTTCAGTAGTAAGTTCAATCTCATCTACTTCTCCTAATTTGATAGGCCCGCAGGATTCGGTTGTTGTAATGCCTGTATAAGCAGCGATATCCATGGCAGTGTCTTTTTTTCTTTCTCCGAACCCATCTAGTTTCACAAAGACAATATCCAAGCCCGACTGTCTAATTCTAAGTTGTCCAGCTACTAGATTTGGTACTATCTTGTCAGCTATATCTTTTACGAAGATCACCAATCTTTTAGGCTTATTCTCTCCAAGACTTGCGATAATGTGTTCAATGTCTTCAGCACTACTGATCTCTTTATAATGAACCAATACTTTTGCATTAACCATTGTATGTTTCATATCTACATTCGTAAAGATATCTCTCGATATTGGATCATGCCTATATGTAAGCCCGCTTGTAGTATGGACTTTATCGATATGCGTCTGTCCTTCTTCTACTTTCACAACACCGTTCTCATCAGCTGCCCTATACGCATCCACTACAACTTTTGCGATGGTCTCATCTCTGTTTGATGATATCATGGCAATATCATATGTCAGAGGGCTGTGTATGTCTATAGTCTTTTTCATATTACCCAATTCAGCAATGATTGGATAAATTGCCTCCTTCATATCTCTCGTCAGTTCGATAGGGGAAATGTTTTCATTCTCCATCATGGACCGACCAGCTATATATAGTCGTGTTGATAATAGTACACTTGTAGTTGTACCATCACCGGCAGTAAGTGCTGTTTCTCTAGCTGCTTGCCGTACAAGCTTTATTGCCATATTTTCAATATGGTCACGTGACTCAACATGTTCTGCTACAGTAACGCCGTCTTTTGTCAAATGGGGATCGCCTGCATAATCCTCGATAAGTACGTTTGCTCCACCAGGTCCCATTGTGGCTACCACAGCATCAAAGAGGGTTGTTAGCCCGTTCTCGATTGTATTTGTTAAACCGCTATGGCTGAAATGTGTTTGTTTCATTTGATTACTCCTTATGTTTTTTAGTTAATGTCTATCGACACACCTAAACCTATACACCATAATAATATACATACATAAAATAATGCTCATCTTATTTTTTAAGAAAAAAAATATATACAGGTACAGGGACTAATCAAATAGTCCTTGTACCCACTTTGAACGTGCCAGCAACAACGCCATTACTGTTGCTGGCACGCCGATGCCTACGAATGTAATCATCGTGATAGCCATATCTACAATCATAATGTTCCTTTCTTTTTATTTAATTTTTAAGAACATGTAATGTATATGTCCTTAATCTACTACAATAATATATAAACGACACTTGTTGGAAATTGATGTTTTGTCTATCCTTATTATTAATTGAATTTATTGCATAAGGAGATATTATGGCTAAAGTAGCGGTATTATCCGATGAAGAGAAAAAAATATTTGAACAGAATTTAGGCCGTATGGGAGATATAGTAGATGATCTTTTTAAAGACGGTACGCCCGATACAAATAGAGATAAGAGACTTGCATTGGAAGCAATGGAAAAACAGAACGATAGTGTTTTGAAGTTAGCGGAAATAAGAAGTAAAGCAGCGCAAGAAGAGGGTGATGAAGCAGTGAAAGGCATAGTCGTTGAGTTATTAAAGCAGGCACGACTAACTAAATCACAGCCATCAGAAAGAGAGTTTGTCGATATTGATGAGGCGGAGGTAGAACCTATTCTGCCTACGGCATTGTCAATGGAAAAAGAGGAACTTAATATTGAAGATTTCGTAGAAGAGGAATAATGGTATGATAGTAAATAAAACAAACACGACAATATATTCATCAATAGTAGATGCCGTAGTAAAAACAGGCACAGGTATTTTAAATCCTATTATAGGATCGACGTTAAATGAGAAATACCATATCAATATTACTTCTGATGCATCTGACATACCTACACTGGGATACTATGGTGTCGGTCTTTCCCCAGAGAGTATAGTTTCAGAAAATGACCTTGACCTTTATAAATACAGACACTCGCCTACGTCAATAGACTTGTTCAGGCCTGTGCCATTTATTGCAAGAGATGCTAATGTTGGATTGACAGATATAGAAGAGAACACATATCGAATTAAAGTGCGTAAAGAGATAGATAATAAAACATATATACTCTGTTATCTTAAAAAGATTGACTTTGTAGACACTGAACCGACAGTCGGCACATTTGAACTGAATGAAGATGGGAACTATGTAATGTCTGTATATGACCCAGAAATAGATGCTACTAAAGAGATGCCTGTTGATAACGATTCAAATTTCTTTATAGGCACGTCACAATCAATGACATTGACACTGACCGATATTGAAATAGCTAATATTAAAGATGCAGTAGCTTTACTCTATCCGGAATTAGCATCTGAGTTAGTAGGTCAATATATAGGAGAACTGGCTATTTACCACGGAGTAGAAAAACCAGAGCAAAGAGATGAGGCCTCAAAAGTACAAGCTGCTTATTTTATACAAAGACATTTTTCGTTAGACTCTGAAAAGTTTAAATATATTCTGAATATAGGTGGTATGACACCTAGGATATTCGGATGAGTACATATACAATTATGGGGATCGACCCTGGAACTTCGACAGTAGGAGTTGCAATATATCATTATGAAAACAATAGGCTAACTAAAATAACAAGTGAGCTTATAGATGTATCCAAAGAGAACAACAGGCATAAGTTAAATACTCATCTTGATGTCAGGCTAACAGCTATTGCGACGGAGTTATCATTACTTTATAAAAAGTATAATCCTATTGCAGTGGCTATGGAGCATCCATTCATAAATGCTAGAAGACCAACGTCTATTATACCGCTAGCTAGGTCTATAGAGGCAATCATACACACTGCTTTATTGTTTAATCCCAATATATTCATATATAAACCAGCGCCTACAAAGATAAAAGCTTATGTAAAAGTAAAAGACTTCAAATCTAAAACTGCTGTCTTGAATGCCATGCTCGAACTTGATGAGATTAAAGGTATTATTGAAAATCCATTCTCAATATCAGAGCATGAGATAGATGGTGTAGTTATTGGATATCTTCTTCATAAACTAATAGAAGAGGCCCCGTTTATTCCATATATAGTAAGTGACAGGTAGTGGTGTATATACACCACTACACCGTCTTTGTTGTCATCATACTATCTTTAACTTTCTTAAACTTTGTGAGGATGTTCTTATCAGAACAATTTTTAATATGGTTATTTATTCTCTTCTCAGCCAACCGTAGTAAACGCATGATAAGAGATATGTCTTGTGTTTGCATTGTAATCCTTTTCATGGGTGAACATTACCATTTCATTAAAAAAAGAAACTAAGACGTTACACATGCCGCATAACGTCTCTAGCTACTGTTTTTATAAAGTCGTACCCATCCTTTGTATTCTTTAAATTTGCATTCTGATTTGCCAACGTCTGTTTCTCGATTTCTAACATCTTGATTATTGTAGATTGATCATTTTCAGTCTCTATGATTTTCAGCATCTTTGTGATAAGATCTATTTTACTTTTCCTTTCTATTGTTATTTTAGATAACATTATCTGCTCATGTTTTCTTCTTAGCTCTTCCAGCTTTAGCATAAACATACGCTCTTCTATACTCTCCTTTTGACCTCCGTCTTCCAATGCCTTTTGGTAACTAACATAAATATTATGCTCTTTCATCAATCGCTCAGGAATCATTACTCTTTTAAGTTCATTATGGTGATTCTTATAAGTGATGATTATCTCTGTTTTATTGTCCTTTATACATTCTACCTTATGAATAACGCCACACATAGGGATATAAACATAATCATATTTTTCAGAGAAGGCTTTTATTTTAATTCCCTCGACACTATTGATTATGTAAACATTATCTTTTATGTGTTTATACTCGTCAGGATTCTCTGTTATCAGATAGTAGTCTGATACAAACAGTGTTTTTCTGCGAATAATGTCCTCCATACTAATATGCTTTATAAGGTACATTGAATCGTTAATTATATTCTTTTCTATCTTGCCACTTTTTATCATCCTCTCTTTTGTGTATTTAATAAGATTTTTTACAAGACTTACATCTATTCTGTTTAACCCTGTTTTTATTTGTGTTACTGGATCTGCAATATTGCCATACTGATCAGTGGAGTCTTTTATGACATAACTTAACTCATCTATGAACTTCTTCTGCGTAAAGAGTTCACTTTGATTGAATGTTTTTCTATAGAGCTCAATCATATCATTTATCTTCTCAGATATTGTAAGTAAACCCCCCACATCCTTTTTACATTCGTTCAGTATAAGTCTCTCAAAGTTACTCTCCTTTATCTCGTATATACCAAACAGACTTTCAGGGATATCTTCTTCTCTAACCTGATTATAGAGATTTGTATTTTCCACATCAGCAGCATTCATTGTTTCAAACTCTATCCCTTTAGATGCAAGTAGTGCCTCTAATACTGTATTTCTTGTTATGCGAAATTTCCCCGTTGCGTCCTTATATATATTTGGATAGTATCTTGGTATCTCATTTACAAGCCCCTCGCTATTTACCAATTCTCTATTTATATCTCCAATATAGAACCTAAAATCAAAGTTTATTTTCATATTGTTGATAATGGTTTTTATCACAGGTTCTGTATATATCATATCCCCCACACTCAACTCTTTATTTTTGGCTATTGAAATAATATCATGCCAATCTATATTGAGTATGAAATTAATGATATCTGTTCTTTTCATAAATGAGAAAATTATATTTGGCGATCCAAATACTTTATCATTATTGATTTCATGTTTTTCTTCTTCACTGTTGTCTGTCTCTTCTATAACTCCTGTCTCTATTATATTATCGAGATACTTAGATATTTTAAGATACTCGTCTGTCTTTGGAATTTCAATATTATCGAATATCTCATTTTCCAATTCGTTCACTCTTTTGTTGATCTCCATCTCAGCTCCTTAAAGAAACCGCGGACCCTCAGGCCTGCGGTCTCATTATGTCTTTTTATTATCAAATGTTTGTGATAGCATTTTAGAATCTATAGGGAGTTCGGCTGAAGCAATGTTGCCGTTCCTCATAGTCACCTCTATTCTAAACACTATCTTTTTTGTTTTAAGTATTTTTACCAGTAAGAGGACAAATGTTTTCATTGTCATCTTTTCTCCATATATATACTCCCTCAGGTTTGTGCTGTTCAATTTCTTTTCTGACTCTGGATCGTATGATCTATTTATATAGTCCAGAATCATGGCATCCACATTATCCACCAGACCTGCGTCCACTAAAAGTTTACGCCACAGTGTTGTTAATATCCCCCCTGCATTTTTTTCGGTAGATGGATTTAATAGGTTTTTTCTATCGTATTTTGCCATAGTCACTCCTTTATTATTTACTATGTAACTACTATAATAATATATAAATGTATTATTCTACTATATCAGAAAATGATTTTTTCAACTCTTCTAATATATGATGTATCCTTGTTAATGCATCAATATCTTTTATTGTCTTTCCTTTCTTATATTTTTTACTTAAACTCTCTATTTTAGAATAGAGATCATCAACCACCTCTTCTATATTATTAATAACATTCCCATTATAGTCTGTAAAGAACATATGTCTTTTAATATAACGTTTGTTAAAATTTGTATAGTATATTTGCTGTAAATCATTCTCTATATTATTGAGATTATTGTGAAGTTCAAATATGTTTACGGAGTGATACTCTTTTACAACGTTAGGGAGTGTATATGGGTTTATGATTTTTCTTTTCTTCTTTCTAAATAGTCCAAACATCAACCCTCCTTTAAATTATCAACTAATAGAAATATAAAAATAAATATAATTAACACCATTCGGAAGACCGAATGGCATTAAAGATATCCTAGAATTGCCCCAATGGGAGGGACTAACATACCAACTCCGCGCAGTATATAACAACCTGTTGAGCAGTATTCGTCTAGCATCAGTACTATATTATATATGTATCCTATAGAGAGAAATATACCAGATAATATATTTAATATTTTTAATGTTTTTTTCATCTTACTGGTTTATTGTTTTACGCGCTACTTCATTTAGGAAGTAATTTTTTAATCTGTCATACTCAACCACATTTTTAGTCATTGCTAGTACAGCACCGACGCCTACACTGATGTTAGTCTTTACATCACCTTCTGTAGTGTTTTTTCCAGCTTTCATATAGGAGAGCATAATAGGTGATCCACTGATACCATTGCTTATTGCATTAAAGCTTTTTTCTACATCACTAATACTTTTGATATAGGCAGCTACTTTTTTATTTGTGAATTGGTCGTCTCTGATAAGTATCAATATTTTGTTAACAACCATATTAAGTATGCCTTTTGTAACTACAGTGGTCTTTAACTCTTTTGATATCAATGCATTTTTCAACACTACGCCATCGATATCTATGAGCTGCACCAATAGGGTAATATATGGAACATAAGTCATTCTTCCATGTTTTGCACTTTGTATACTTATATTGTAGTTTACCATAACAGCATCAATCTTTACACTCTTCCCATCATATAGACCAAGTTTATGATCGTATTTCGGTATCTTCTTATAATCAGCAGGATCAAGTATATTTATTAACTTTTGTCCGTAGTTTGTTTTTATTGCTGCTTTTGCGTCACCATTTATGTAGGACGCCAGTGTACTATTAATGCCTTGATAACCAATCATTATATCAGACAAACGTATTCCGTAGTCTTTACTAAGCACCCACAGGAAATGTAATTTAGCCAGCTCTTTATTCAATCTTAGCGGCACATCTCTTTTACCTATTTGCTCAAACAGCAATCTTGCTTTAAGTTGTGTATTTGCGGCTGTCTTTACATTGATTTGACCTATACTCTTAAGATACTTCCATGTATCATTATATTGCGATGGGGCGTAAGTACCACTCTCAAGGTTAAACAATTCTTGTAGTAGCATTGACTCTTTTTCATTATCTACGACCGGAGAGAAATCAACTGATGTGTCTGATTCCATGTTTGCATTATCAACAGAGAGAGTGTCCATAAGACTCAACGCCTTTTTGTTATAGCTATGTAATATAGAATAATAAGTTGGTGTTGCCGATAAATAGTTTCCTATAGCACGCATATATACATCATGATCGAGTACAGATATTTTTTTATTTTTATACCTGTCTACTATTTTGTCCATAGTCTTTTTATCTTTTATCTTTTTATTCAATTTGATAAGTTTATCTTTGAAAGATTCCATATTATCTTGCATTTTCTTATCATAATAGAATTTGAGTATTTGATGTTTCAAATCATCTTCGCTATACTCATCTGTTATTGTTATGTTATAATCTACACTCACTTTTTTAATGTAGACCAATGTGTTGTTCAGGTATTGTAGATTTAACAGATAGTATTTTATCTTATTCTCTTTCACTTTCCATGAATAGAGGACATAACGGTGAACTATCTTCTCTCCAGCGAACTCTTTTGGTATTTTTGTAATATGGATAGCTTTACTAAGAAGATCGCCCTTAACATTAGATTCGATCACCTTATCATCTTTCCCATCTACAATATTATTGATTTCATCATACATATCCAGTATAGTACTATCTACACCGTCTATTCCAAGACTATCCATGTGTTTCCCAATAGCAACAATATATTTAGGAACATCTTTATCTTTTAACTTTTTGAATGCGTCTGCATTAAAGTGCTTTTCAAAACTCTCCTGTTTCTTCTCTTTGCTCTTTGGTGTTTTTTCATTACTGTTTCCGCCAAACAATTTGACGATGAAATCAATAATACTATTGATAATTTTACCGATCATTTCGGATATAGTGCTGAATACTTCGAGGTTGCATCCGCTTAATTTCAATACCTCTTCTTTGTTAAGCTGGTATTCAAGTGATATTCTCTTGATGAGTTGTTCTGTAAATAAGGTACCGTCATTTTCCAGATTTATCACTCCTGCATTATATTTATTTTCCAAGTAATGCACTGCGTTGTCATACTTGGATATAATTGACTCTATATCGATTGGTCGTTTTTTGGCTGCTTCTCTTAACTTTTTCATATTCATAATTGTCCTTTTTTAATATAGTTTATGTTCATCATTCATTGTTTTGCTTTTGCCATTAAACCTGCAAGCTGCTAAATGATTGCAGAGTTTCATAAATTTAGTCATAGCATCCACCATAAATCCACTGGCTTTTAGTGATATGGTGCCTGTGACCATTTTGATCACTGATCTTGCATTGATGGTAAAGTTGCTTCCAGTAAAATTTACAGTGGTGATATTTACATCAAGCTTCTTATTAGCTGGGTCCCAGATTATCTTTTCTCCATTCCCGGCATCAAATGTAACACTGCCTTTAGACATATCCATAGTAAAGTTAAATCCAATGGGCTCTCCATTGTTGGTAGGAGTTTTTAATTGTATTCTATTTTCTAATGTAGATACAGTTAATAGGATAGATGTCTTAGAATCAAAATGTTTGCCAAAGTTCTTTTTTTTACTTTGGTCTGTATTAGAGAATGCGTATGTGACAACCTCTTTACCTTGTAAGTCAGGTTCAATATGCATGGGTTCGTAAAAGTATCTGTCCGTATCGAGTTTCTTAAACACTTCAACAGTTACACCTGCATATAACACAGGAGGAGTTATTCTATTGCTCCCTCTATTCATCCATCTTGCAGAGACTATCATGTCAGGCTCTTTTGCCGTAGCAAGAATAATGTTGCCTTGACCATCTATTGCAGTGTCCGCTGCAATAGGGTCTTGACCTTCTTTCTTTTTCTTATACTCTTTATCCAGTGTTACATGTTCATATAACGCTATCTCTATCTCACGCATGTCCGGTTTTGTGTCATGTATAACAACACCATGACCAACACTTATAAATTGCGGAGTCATCATTTATGTACCATATTGGCCATTATACGGTTATCCCCTTTGACCTTTTTAAACAATATTTTTATAGTGCTGCCGATCATACTTACCATATCTTTGACATCAACATTATATCCAATCTCATGTAACGCCTTCCATAATGCAGAGTCCTCTTCCTCTTTTTCAAGTTTAGCAAGTGCTTTTTCTACTTTGGCCATTGCATTCATCGAGTTTTCCATATCACTGAGTATATCTTTCACAATAGCTGGGTGTTTTTTAACATACTCTTCCACACCTTTTATTACATTCTCTTTTGATACTTCTATATCAAGATTATATTCTATCGGAGCTAAGGACACGATATTGTCTTTAGTGTCTCTAATTACCGCTATAAGAGATAACTTGGCTGTTCCTGATAGCGCGTTATCCTTCTCTGTAATGTTAGTTACATCAATCATAAGTAATGCTAATTCATAAGATACTTCAAGTTTCTTTTTGAAAAGAATCATTCTTTTTTCATCGGGAATGTATCGTTTAATAGCCTGTTTAAAATCCTCTGTTTTAGTTGCCCATGATAAGTCAGCGGTATCTTTAAGAGGCGTTTTCAATTTACCTTGCAGTAAAGATAGAAGCATATCAGAAAGCGCATCATCAAATCTAACGCCCATCTTGTTAAGTAGATAAAGTTCTATTTGTGTTTTTGGACGCTTTTTCACTTTTTCAATAATTGCTTCAGGAGTACATTTGTTTAAGCTCTTTTTAATATCTTGTTTTTTCCAGAAAAAGATAGCTCTTTTTATGTACCCGAATACCCCAGTAAAGAATTTCTTTATACCATCCAGTATTTTTGTAAATTTTCCACTTTCAAGATTTGCGACTGCAAGCACTGTATCTTTGTCTACCTGATAAGCAGACATAAGTCCACCTATCTCTTTCTCAACATTTGTCTCTTTAAAGCCGAATGTCTGTTTTGTTTTAAGGTCTAACTCTATAAACTTTGGAATGCTATGGTCTTCCAAATTGGCCTCTTCCATGGCCAATTCATACCCTTCTAACATATTATCCATCTTATATCCTTTTATATTACTCATTCATTAAAAATCTGTGGATGTCATTGCCTATTTACACCTCTTCATCCATTTCATCATTTTTGTTACCTGTTCCCTCACTAGGTTTTTCTCCAGGAGTACTGTTATCTTCGTTTTCCTCAGGCAATTCATACTCATCCAGTTCATCTAGTTTCTTATCTGTCTTTTTTACATCTTTGACAGTTTTCTTTTTATAGTTTATAAATGCCTCTTTAGCATTCTCTACAAAGAGTTTATAATCCTCTAATGGTGTACTGCTTACACCGTCTTCTGTTTTGGTAAACAGAGTAAATAGTTCAGGCATATAGTTGTTCTCAGCCATCCATTGTCTTAGTAGAGCTGCCTTCATGGCATCTTTGATATCTTCAAGTTTTTCACCTATTGAACCACTTAACTCTTCAGAGATAACATCCGAAGAAAGATGAAGATCGATAACTTTCTCAATATTATCAAGTCTTGCTTCAAACTGTTTATCCAGCGCATTGTCTTCAAAGTTTTCTATCTTAGGCAATGATATTTTAAATATCTTGATAAACTCATTGATTAGGTATTCCATTATGGCGTCGTCATCGATATTATTGTCTTTAAAGAATTGAATTAAAGAATCATCAAGTCTTCCAAGCAACTGTTTGAATCTTTTTTCTAAGATGTCGATTACTTTGTTTCGTAGTGTGAAATCATGCTTGATTATTATCTCTGAAAATTCTTTCAGTGCTTTATTGTATGGTTTTTGTTTACGAATATTGTCTCTCGCAAACATTAAGTTTTGCGTGTTTATAGTTCCTGCAAAATCAGCATCACTCAATGCACTCTCTGCAATCTCCGGTGCAATCCCTATTTTCATATAGGTAGCTCGTCTAAGTTCTTCATCGATATCGCTGTCTGGTATTTTAATGTCCATATCCATGACACTTCCTTCGATATCAAAGGTAGGTACATCTTTATGAGTGATGTTTAAAACCACACCACTATTATGCAACCAATCAGTTACATCAGTTGAGCTAACTAAACCATTTGGCATAGTCATTGATCTGTTTCTATTAATAAAGTTTCTTGCCTTTGCAATTACTTTATCTATACCTTTAACATCGTCATCAATAGTAATGTCATATTTCTCAAGAGGCAGGACACTTCTTAGATTACCGAATACCCTAGCGTGTCTAAGTAGAGATCGCAGTGAACTGATACTTGCCAAATCCTCTAGTACTGTTTTACCTGTTCCGTTATCTCTATAGTTTGCAGCCACATACCACAAATATTCTTTTGGAATGAATAGTATTTTTGTTTTCTGTTTCTTCAAAGCTCTATTCAGCATAACCAGATAAATACTGTTTAACATTTCTGTATCTACAAGTTCAGAGAGCTTATTTCCAACTACCATATTTTTCAATTTGTTATCGATGATTGTTGAGGCGATATCATCAAGTTCATTAATGCGGGGCTCTTTTTTTTCATTTTCTGCCGATTTCTCTTTAGCTTTCTCTATAATAGATCTAGTTAATACTAATGCGTTAGACAAATCATCATTTTCATCTTTTTTCATTCCGTTCATTCTTGTATAGCTACTACCACTGATAGGCATGTAGTTTTCATCCAAGGTGATCACATACCCTAAATGTTTTTTTGGATCATGTTTATACGATATTGGGGTTACGGCCTCTGCTGGGATTTGCATTCTAAACGGCCTGCCTTGTGATTTATTCACTTTGGTGGAAAGAGCAAATAGATTTTTTACAGTATCCGTATCAGTTACTCCATCTTTAAAGACTGCGTCTAGTATTTTTTTACTCTTTGCCTTGGAAATAGTGTTACTTAGATCATCACCTTCCAAATTTGCATCTAGTGATAGTTCACCTAGCTTCATTACAGACGGGTCATTAATTGGAGTTATATAATCCCCTACATAATTAAAAAACTCTCGATCGTCGTTGTCTGTTTCTATTTGGTAGTTTTCAGCAGTTCTATTTATTACCGCACTTTCAAGGTTAGCTGAGCCAGTAGTAAACATTATTTGATCTATCATCTGTTCTGGTAATATTAATTCGCAATATGCTCCGTCTGTCACCATTGCTGTTTTGATAATATCATAAATTCTCTCTTCTATTTTATAATAGTTTAGAATATCATCTTTAAATGTTTTTAATAGCTCTGTTCTTGTTTCAGCGTCAAACAGATTTGTATTTTCTGTAGACATCGCTATAGTATCTGTTATTACATCAGTAGGCGCTGTCATACTACTAATAATAATATTAAGTATAAACTCTAATTCAGGGAATGTTTCCAATATTTCTCTGCTTATACGTTTTTTATCTCTAGTGAATCTACCGACGATGTTATAATCTATTTTATCTAGGTCTATTCCATGAGAATTGTCATCTCCATCAGAGATTATTTTATTACTGATATAGTCATGTGTGCCATTCTCAGGCTTTTTTAACGTCTTATCCATTTTCATTACCTTTAAGGAGTATAATTATGTATTATATTACATCAAATAATAACGTCGGTCAGATATTTAATCTGGCAAATTCATTAATAATAAAATCTCATGTCATGGCCGTACACATGAATATTCAACTAGAGAGTAAGATGGGTGTCCAATATGACAGCAATGACTTAAGTACATGGCCATATTATAGAAATTTAGCGGGATTGCCACATAATGCCAATACAGAAATTGTTGTGAGTTCGATTGATACTGGCACTAATGTTGTTATGGATAATACTTTCAAAAATACACATCCTAAAACATACGCTAAGTTAATGACGTATGACGTATTCTACGACGCATTAATTAACAAGTATGTTGGTCAAGAGTTATATATAATAGGTATGTTAAACCCAACAGACATCGATGTTATTATATCGTCTGAAGATGGGACAATACTGTATTATAATAGAGACTATGTGGAGTATAATGAGCAGTCCCTTATACCAACATTAGAAGTTAATATTAAAGGGTATATGGCGAGGTGGTTATTTGAAGAGTATATATTGACAGATAATTTATACCTCCCAGGTTTTTGGAAAACTATGGTTGGTTTTATTGTTAAAAAGATATACAATATACGCCATAGGAACATTATTACCTATGAAGTAAATGAGTATTATAAAACAGTCATTCTAAATTCACATATGAATTTAGGTTTGTTTGCTTCTGTACTTTCAAAAGATGTAAAGTTATGGCTTGTTAAAAACATTGAATATATTAATTATAATATTGGTAAACACGAGATACTTAAATTAATAGTTGATAAAATATTTAGGCCTTCTAATATATATGTCGATGAAATAGTGTTGGAAAGAGTAAGGACAGAAAACGTAGAGGGATTGCCAGAGACTGTTACTGATCAGGTCTATATACGTGATTTTGAAACTGATAAGTCTATAAAATATAATATAGATGATTTAGCATCCATGTATCACAAAGCATATCTTATGAATTCCGATATAGATTTAAAAAACATAATTAATGTAGAGGATAAGAGGTTAAGCGAGATAAGAGATATTGAAACGAAAACCAAATATCTGATATTAACTAACCGGTATACAGATATTATGTCTCTTATTTACAATGTTGAATTACTCTTTGGCATTATTGTAGTTTCACTGGATACAGATGAGTCTATAAGATTTACTCTAAAGTGTGGCAAAACTATATACACTACAAAAAAAGAGTTACTACGCACATTCATCTATCTGCTGTTGAAGTATCATGGTGATTCTGATTTTCATATTGAGAATGTTATTATACATAGTATAATTTCTAATACTGCATCTGAATATGGGATAAATTACACACCTATCAGCGATTACCTCAATGTAGTAAAGTCAAATATAGATACAATACTTCAAGAAGAGAGTGATTTTGTAAAGCAACAACATGAAATATATAAATACTTACAAACAGAGAGAAGTAACTTACCAGATGATTTTTTTAGATTTGAATTTGATAGGTTTGTACATAGTATAAGAGATGAAAGTATTATTAATATCGATGTGAATAATAACCTAAGTAATGATTTATTATCAACTGTTATTACATTTGAACAACTATTTGAAGCTATATGTGAGATAATGAATATCAGTATTCCCGATAATGATCGAGCAGATATGTTCAAAAATATAATGGATAGATTAACATCGTATACAATTAATGCGGTGGTAGCAAATAATACATCTGATGCATTTATACCAGATCATACAATGAAATTAGAAGGACCAACTATAGCTACTATAGATGGGGCTACATTAGATTGTAGAGGAGCTGTCGCAGAGCCTACTCCTATGGCTGATACTAGGAAGGCAGTAATAAGAAGAGGCAATAACGATATATTGTTTATAGAAGATATGGAAGCCCCTATATTCTTTACAAGGGCAGTAAAGGGAAGTACTCGCATAGTAAAAGATAGAATGCTAATAGACATAATAGATGCAGGGGATTAAACCCCGGCATCTATATGTATTGCTTTCATGTATGCTTTTAACGTTTTCCCTATTTGGGTTTTATCCATAAACGGTTTCAGTTCTTGTTGGTTGACTTTGCCTTTTTTCATAAGCATTCCTTTGAATGCATTTGAAGCACTTACATCACCGCCTCTAATTCCGAGTAGTTCTTTTAGAGAAACATCCATACCAATAGATTTCAGTATTTGCGTCTCCATATTTGAAAGTTCCCCACTTTTGCTATCACCTGCCACTTGGCCGGTGATGGTATTTCTTACCTTAGTGTTTTTATGCACTGTAAAGTTCTTCATAATGTGTTGAGCAGCTAATCTTACCGGGAGTTCCAATATCTGATATTTGATATCAGGGGTAAATACATTTTCACCATCAGTAATGGTTAGTTTTTGATATATATCTATTTTTAACTCTTTCAGTATCTTTCTGTTTCTGTTGGCATCTAACTTTATTTTAGGATGACCTTCTGGAGCGATTATGGTTAATGTACTTTTACCATCTTTAATATCTTGTCTAAGTTGTTCAAACTCTTTATTGGAGAGTCCTTTAAAGAACTCTTCATATATTTTTTTATTTTCTCCGCTCGGGTCTATCTTTTGTATATATTTAAGAATAAACGACTCTGCTTTTTTTCTATCCATTATAAGTCCTTTAGGATATCATCCACCTCTTTTTCTGCTAATGCTATGTCTCTGTCAGCTTCTGCTACGGCTTGTTCTGTCTCTTCATCAATGCGGTCATTCACTCGCTGTGAATTAAATGTGGCGACTACATTGGTTTTTATACCTATGTAGTCTGTAATGGTTGTGTGTTTAGGCTGTTCTTTATACATTGGTTGTTTTACACATGCGGTAAATAGAGAAACAGTAAAAACAGCTATTGTAGATTTTACACTATTCATTCTCATTAAGCACTCCTAGAAAATGAGTGGTATAAGTAATTCATCTGGAGACCCTGACTTAAGCGAACTTACTTTTTTTGTATCAATGCCTGTAGTAACAATCGTTACGTAGTTAATATCGTCTCCGAAACTCAGTGCATCTGAGATAACAGCCCACTCAATGATCTGTGAGTGTGTTGCATTTACATTCAGTGTGTCACTGATCATCATCTCGTAATTATATCCATTTCCTGCACTCAAGCCTCTGGAGATCATTGTTACTGTTGTAACTGGGTCATCTGTAGTGTCTGGTTCTGGTAAATCATATGCTGTAGATTCAGTGTTGCCATAGAGTGAGTCAGACACTCTTAATCCAAGTATATACCCTGTTACAGACACTCCATCTTCAAACATATTTGGATCAGGGAGCATGAACAGTGCTTTATTTGTTTTATCGTAATAAATATATGCTTCTGCTTTTTTGATATATGATGCTACTACAGTAATGAATGTAAATCTATCTGAATCATCTTCACCAACTACCGTTAATATTGGCACCACAATAGAATTTAATTTATTTTTATCGTAAAGTTCTTCGGATAGAGCGTAATCTCTATCTGCGTTGTCATTTCTTTTCTGCGCACCAAATGATTTAGGTACGTGAACTAAGGGCATCCCTCCGTCTAAGTTTAATGTGACGTTGCTTGTCACATTGCCGTCAATGTCTACATTCAATATGAGTTCCATTAGAATCCTTTGCTTATAAGTATTTGAATAATCTCATCTAATCTCCGTTTAAACATATCTATTCCGACATCGTCCATTAGTAATAGAGATAATCTGCTATCAATAGTAGCATTATGGATATTCAGCAGGCAATGGAATGCATAAGTGATTGATACAATACCAACCTGTTCCTGTATGCTAAATATCATGTCCTCTTTTTTTATTATGTAATTAAGTCTGGTAGACTCTTTTTCATATTGCTTGTTGATAATAGTCTTGCTCTCCTCGCTAAGTGGAGAACAATCTATCAATGATAAAATCTCATCCATGTCATTTTCCTCTCTTTCTATCTTTTAAAAATTCTTCTTGTTTCCAGTAAGGTGTATATTTACCATGGTACATATTGAACAGATCTATGACAGACAATACATTAGGTGTATCGTCATCATACATACGAATTGTGTAATCATTCTCTGTAGTGAGTATTTCATCCCAATCATACCCTTTTGCAATCAATCCTTCATAAAGCTCTTTAGGCTCTACATAGAGTCCTGTTTTAACAACAAATGGGTGATACTGTTTAACTTGTAGTATGTCGTGTCCTATCTCCAATGCCCTGTGTAGTTTTTTGTTTTTAGCTACTAAGTCACGGACTGTATTTTTACTCATCTTTACACCTGGTAAAAAAACACTTTCATGGAAACGATCATTTCCTTCCATAGAGAATTTACCCTCTTCTTTCAAATTTAAGTAGTAACTAAATCCTTCCAAGACACCTTCAGATTGTGATACCGCAACATCAATCTTGCAACCTGTAGGACCTGTCTTGTTTCGTAGAGCTTCTAATGTTACCAAGTTCAGGTCAGTTTCTGATTTTGAACCGAATTCACTTGCATATTCAGGCTCTTTATCTTTGTTCTTTAATACTTTCAGTCTCACTACTTTCCAAAGCACTTTTGTTAAGTAGTAGAATTCAGGACCTACTTTTTTTAACTCCTCATTTTCTTTTAATGCAGATAGTTTCTTCATAGGTTTGCTGTATTTATTTTCATCCATAGTGCTTCGCACGCCTATATGGGCAGTAGTAAAGAAATACATGTTGTATTTTTGTGCCAGTACAGTGATACGACTCAACGCTTTTGTTTTAAACCCTCCAGCTTTCATAAATATCATATTGGTGGAGCCGTCTTCGCCTTTAGCCTTATCCATCATCTCTTCTGTAACTAATGGTTCAAACTTACTATATGAATCTATTATAGACATTGTTGGCGGGTAGTGTTGGTATACTTTACCATTCTTTTGAAACATGGGATATTTTATCTTTGGACTCTTGGCGATCTCTTTAGTATAATCCGTTACTATTTTCCACCATTGATCTCCAGCCATCATAGATTTATCTGTTAATGACACTATACCTTCATCCTCCTCATCTTCATCAATGAATGGTTGAGGTAAATGCGGATACTTTTCCGCCAGTGAATTCAGTCTGGGAACACTGACGTTGTTTTCACTATCATAGTAGATGCAGTATGGCATAGTTGATGTTGCTATGGTATCCATGGCTTTCATTGCCAAATGTTGTATGATTACAGATTTAAACGAGTTTCCTGGACCAGTCACTGCTGTTAAGGTATTGACTCCGCCGTTTAGAATAGTTTCGTCATATGGTCCTTTTACCCATACTCCTGTAGGTATATCGAACCCTGTTGACACATTGATAGAATATACTTTCTTAGGTTTTTCCAAATTTAACTTAGGTCTTCCTGACATATTACTTCCTTTTAATTGTTCTCATTATAAAAACATCATTGATAAATATTTGATTTTTTGTTACTCGTATATTGCGAATTATATACTCTTAAACATTTAAAATGTGGTAGTCTGTATGGCATATGCCATACAGACTATACTACCATGTCATGATAAGTATCATGCAATGCATTATACATATTATCAAATGTCAACTCATCATGTAGTAACAAGTGTTCTTTAATTTCATTCATTACTACATTATCTTCTACTTCACCCCATTGTTTTACATATGTTCCATCTTGATATCCATTATTAAGCCTCAAGTAGTTCAATGCATTCTTTGAAATGTATAACTCATATATTTCGTTCCATTCCATATTGAGGTATGACATCATCACCATTAATACAGACATACTATTTCGAGCTGCCTCAGCCTGACTATGTTGTATTACTGCATTGTTAAGAGCTAGAATATGAAATATAAAATTATTTAGTAGCACCCGTACTTTAAAGATATCGAATTCTTTACCCTCTATCACATACTCATCATTCTTAGTCTCACCATTGTACTTAAAGGTTACAACTATGTCATCAAACAAACCGGTCAGTGTTTCATGCTTGAAATCTCTTATTTTCATAACATATATGATAAGAGAGATGACAAAGTGTAGTAGATCAATTAGTTCCACCTTAGCGTTTTCAAAATCATCACCGCTGTATTTCCAATGTTTCCAGTCAAAGCTATCTATGAATTCGGCTGCCTCTACAAGGATGGCAGTATCATATGCGATAGGTTTGCCTGTTTTACATATCCCTTTTAACCAATCTTCTCCGCAAGTTGCGGCATTCAGTTTACTCTGCACTTCAAACAACGAATAGAGCTGTTTCTTGTTTATTCTCATATTGATCCTTTACTATTTGATTCTTTAAATTATATCAGAATAAAAAAATAGACCTATTAACTGAACTAAATTTCAAAGGTTATGTTATGGCAATATTTAGAATTTTATACCATGAGGATATAAATATTCTTCATAAGAGTTTTAAAAACTCCAAAGTAAGAGTATATCCTATATCCTACAATGGCGAAGTTATATCGAAGGTCCTAGGCGACCTCCTAAAAGATAAAGTTTATAAGTCTATTTATAAAGAGACTACTATCTCTCATAGGGTCACTAGGAAGAAAGAGCGAGAAGAGGCATTGGAAAAAACCACTATTATACAGTTGCAGGATGGTGGGATACATACATATTATAATAATGTGCGGTATACAGTATTTCTTCCTATACATAAAAAGAGCACACGACTATCTTATTTAAAAGCTCCATTGATGCATCTGTTAACTAAAGCAAAAGAATATAATTCAATAGCTATATCCTTCCCTCTTTATGGAGACGCATTCAGTACGATAAAGATAAAAGATATATTGGACTTGTTGATTACTTATAGAGATAGATATCCTGCATTTTTTAATCTCTTTATCTTAAAGAAAGAGTTGCCTAAAGTCCAGAAGATATTGAAAAAACATAATATTATATTTGATCTAAAAGAGATAAAACCGTAGACTACAGTGGAGTTCCACTGTAGTCTATTCAAATAGTCTGGTAATAGATTTGTTGCTGTTATTAAATTTTATAAAATCACCTACTATAGTATCGCCCATGAATGCTGCGTATTTAGCAGGATTTGTGCTATCAATAATGTTCTTTTTAGCTATGGCCAATTTATATTTAATGCTCTTACTTACATACCTTGTATTCGTATAAGATCTGCCACCAATCCCTCTGATGTATTTTGATAATACATCATACTCATTTGTATAGCCACCAAATATACCAAGTAAGCCGTCATTTACAGAGGCTGTTGCTATATCTGAGAAATCAGTTATGCCAAACTTTAAATCTATATATAAAGGTGCGCCATACACATTCTTTTCAGAACTTGATGTTAATGAGACGGAAGTGATCATTCCGAAGTCTATATTCAGTACGCCGCGTATAAAAGCTTTACATAAATATGGCGAAGTATATGCTGTATCACCTATGCTTAATGGTAAAGACCCGCCTAGTATAAGTGAGAGTATTACATCAATATCCATGGTGTTACTTATTGGGTTGGAATATGGCCCGCCTAACCTCATACTAAAACTATGGCTTGGTAAGGATACGCTACTATCACTCCACATTTTTGGAAATGATAGGTAGCCGCCACTAACTAATCCCGCAATAACATTAGTTAGTCCAAAAGTAGTTTTACTTAATGTTCCTGCTACTACGTCTCTTCCTGCTTTTATAAAGCTATCCACAGTATCACCTAGAAATTTACCATCTCCAAAATTAAATCTAATATCTCTACTAGCAGATCCTATAGAGTTTATCATAGATTTGGCAGGTATATCTTTCACCTCGTTTGAGAATGATATGGTAGACCCTCCATCATAAGTTACATAGAGAGCAATATATTCCATGCCGTAATTCTCTACTCCTTGTTTATATTTATGAAAGTTCTCTGTCCAAATATCAAAGTCACCAATAAGTCTTTTAAATAGTCCCGTCTCTTTATCTTTCTCTTTGTACTCATTTGGGTCTATGTTTGCTGTAGTAGCCTCTGGCCGTGATTTGTTCTGCGGGTTGGTGTGGCCCTCATTATCTTTATCAGAAGAGACCAGTTCTTTAGCAGACTGCATTATGTTGGCTACAGCATCTTTAAACTCTGCCAATACAGGTACGTTGATATAGAGTTTATCTACAATACCTTCTTCTAATGCAAGTCTATTCTTTTGTATGAGTTCATTGACCATCAACTGTGGTCGCGCAATAATATTGTAAATATTAAATCCATATTTAGGATGCATAATATCTGGATATTCGGACTGTAGTTCTTTTAATAGTGATGCATCTACTTCTACAGGAACACCATATCTATCAGATTTACCACTGCCTGTCTCCAACACCTTAAATTTTATTAAACCCCTTTCAGTTTGTAGTTGTGTTAATATATTGTTAGCTGTCTGTAGATAGTTGTGCATGTCTGGTTTAAAGCTGTAATATCTAAAGTCATCTCCGCCCACTAAGGTTTTAGTTACGGAATATATTTCATAAGCCGCTGTTATCCCTGGCATAATTGCCCATCTGGCCGCTTCCCCAGCTCCCTGGCCTAATGTATAAAAGAATGTAGTCCTACCCTCGTTAGCAATTATGGCCTTGCCATAATCTACAGCATTTGCAAAATTAGAGAATATATTTCTATGCTTCGGTTTTCCAAATTCAAGATATAGTATGTTTGGCTGGCTTCGTAATTGTACCTCATCCCCCCACATAGTTCCCATACCCATATTCTTAGCATAAATATTATCTTCAAAATCCTCCCTGCCTTGTAACACGCCTTTTCTTGGCGGATCTGCCAATGGTGTATTTGCATAAGGAACACCCAAGGCGATGTGACCACCTAATGAGGTATTCATAAATTCATTATTAGCAGTGCATCGGAATTGTGCACCATTATATTCATCTGGTATTTTCACAGAGGTTGTGATTAAATAATTGTTTGTAAAATAGACGTCATCTAGTATCACTACATCCTTTTTCGGTGCGACATATTCTGTTAATGGGTCGTATTCGATTTGAGGTAATTTATATTCTATTGGTTGTTGTGCGGACATAAAACTCTCCTTTTCCTTATAATCAAGTAAAAAACTGAAAAAGAAAAGGGTGACAGTATGGCATTACCACCATACTGTTGTATTTGTTTTTGATAATATTTTTTTGTCTCTGTAGATAATACGTAATTTTTTACCTTGTATCTCTATATTCAGTACCCTTAAGTTACTCTTCTTCTGACTTTTGCTCATCACGTTCCTTTTTGCGCTTTTTATCAATGACAATAATTTGGTGTGTGTGTATATTTGAAACTAATTGTTTCATTGCATCAATGTATGCATTTGCTGTTAAGTAATACATCTGTTTATCAACATTAGTTCCATTGATATAGAAATTGAAGAATTTGGCATCCAGTAATACAGGAAAATCAAGATTATACTCACCATGCGCGATGTTAAGTATCAGTGCACCAGACACAGCATCTACCCGTGTTGTTATTTTACCGACAGAGACAATATCGTCAGATTTGACGTTGTTCTCATAGTTATAGTTCTTGCTGTCAATTGTGATGGGTTCGCCACCATCTAACACGTTCTTCATTGCTGTGAACAGTGTCATAATACCAAGTAATGTGAATGTTACTTTTACATCAGGGTATTTTTTATTGCTCTCCCTTACTGTAAATCTTGGATATCCATCCATAAATTCTACTCCCAGGAAATACTCTTTGCCGTCCTTAATTGTTCTCAGGTTCATATGATAGAGTGAGAAGTACATTTTTTTTATATCGTTCATTGTCAACTCCTTATTTTATTATGTATCCAATATGGACAGTTTGCTCCGTCGTTATATACATGACTCGGTATGTTATGCCAGCATTTCTTTTTCATTGCTGAACTATCATATATACGAGCAGCACAGTTTAAACAAGATTTTCTCTCATCACCTTTTTCTTTTAGCAGTATGACAACTATAAGCACTACTGCAATTATGATAACTACCGCTATTATCTTTTCCATATATACCTCCTAGTATGGATTGTTAAATGTTTTAATAAAGTCAGACGCATATTTACTACGCATAAGTATAGTTCTTACTCTACTGTATGTTGTAGTTTGCGTCACTGCGTTTTTAGCCAATGTTTCAATGGCGTCTTTCCTAGCATTTCTATCTATTAGTTTAAGTAATCCCGTATCATCCGCCAGAAGATATAGTAACAGACTATTAAAGGGTAAGAATGACGTATCCATTGATGTCTTTCTATACTTCTTATTATACATATGTTTAGGAAGTATCTCTCCTGTATGACTTTGAAGTATATCCACTTTGCTTTTGTTAATAAGTAGATCAAACGGCATATGTGTAAGTAGTAACATATTACCATATTTCGGATTATGGTTGTCTTCATAATCATATTTGATTCTGTCTATAGATGTCAACGCAATATACATTGTATCCGTTTTTTGTGTCAGCTTGTCGTTAAATACAAACGGTTTCAGTTTTTTATAATTTGGGGCCAATACTACTAGTTCAATATCTTCATTTGCACATAGGTGTGCAATAGTCTCTATCTCCATATTAGCAACGGCGATCAAATCATCTTTAATATTGCCAGACCCTTTGAATACTTTATGCTTTGTGTCTTTATCTAAGGACTCTATGACGTTCCTGATAATGGTATACCAGTTTACTGCGAATACATCATATTTTTCCAGAGCTATTCTTTTTGGTTTATGATCCGTATCATAGACCTCATGTGTAGCATTGAACACTGCCTCTAACGCCATTCCTGTTCCTATAGACAGATCAAAACCACTCTTAGTTCTGTCTTGCATTTTTCGTAGGCTCATTACTCCTCCTTATTTTGATTTCTATATAATAATATACCATTATAAAATATCTAATAGCAACTTATCATGCCTCTCTGTCAACGGAAGTCTTTTCTCTATATTCTCCCGTATGTTGTTTTTATCTATTTGATATGGTATGTATGTAACGACTATTTCTGTATCAATTACCTCAGAGTCTTTTCTCTCTATCTTTAGATTGACGTCGTTCTCTTTTATCATGTTTGCTATCGGTGTGTAGTCTATATTGCTTCTAATTATTAGACGCACATGTTTAGGCTTATGTTCATTAATATATTTTTCAATCTGTGTTGTCCAGTAATGCACATCCTCATCATTAATATCAAATGTTTTAAATAACATAGCGTGTTTATTTTCTATAAAGTTAAAAGATTTATTTCCAGTCCCTGATAGATTAAATAGAACAAATCCTTTACTCTCTTCTTCATTAAATGCCATCCTATCAAAACTGCCAGGGGCTATGATGTTGTTCATGACACTAAACTTATGAATATGGTTTATTATTATATAGTATTTAACATAACTAAATTGAGAGACATCAAAACTATGCTCTAGTTTTATGGGTAGTTGATAATCAAACATACCGTGAATGAATAGTAGATCCAGTGTATCAATTCCATACTTATCCATCTTCTCTCTCAATATCCGTTCTATCTCAATAGGAGAATATCCAGTATCATCAGGTATAAATCCAATATGTAATCCTAACTCTTTATTATATACTATATCAATCTTTTCTATATATTTAAACAACTTCGAGTCATTATAGAGAGTTAATGTTTTTATTTGGTTATAGTCATGTGTAAATGTACCTTTTAAATAATATAGATACACATTGTGTTTTATAGCTAAATCATTTAGATACTTATCAAATTCAGCTATCATTAACGCATCTTCACTGCCTAATAATATATCTCTGTCATATAGATCGCCGTTAACTACAAAGATATCTATATTTCTAAATAGGTCAGGAGTGACATATCTATATAGATTAGCTATTATATATTTCGTTTCGTTTCTAGTATTGCCAAGATGGATATCTCCTATGGTGGCTCCTCTTACTTTAAACATATCGACCCCCGTATTAAATTCAGACAAAAAGCTCCTTTAAACTTTTTTATTGATATAAAACGAAAGGGGCTACAATGGTTACGCTCAACATACATAGTGAATTAACGGATTCATTAGCTGTAAAAAAACTCATGGATTATTTCTTAATATCTGATTTTTCCCAAACCTATTTCTATACAGGGCATGTATCATCTTTAAAATATTTACTACAAGAGAAAGAAGAAAATAAGGTACGTACTGTAATAGATAGGATAGAGGAGAGTTTACATGCGTTATATAGTACATACTATCCATCAGTGAAGGTTTCTGTATCTCCTATATATGAAAAAGATAGTAATGTATATAATATTGCAGTAAATGTTATTGTAAAAAATAAAGAGGGAAATACTTTTGAATTATCCGATAGGGTAGCTATTGATAATCCGTATAACAACAAATATATAGCAGAGCTAAAGAAAAGATAAAAAATAGTTTAACATTATATAGTGAATATATAACAATTTAGAAAAGGATATACAATGAGTAATTTTTTGGAAAAGATGGCAGATGACTTAGATAGTCTTGATTATGGAGGTACAGTTAAACTGAATGAAGATGCATTTAAGAGACTTTACCTTCCATATATGATAGGTGAAAAACATAATGAGAATCTTGTAGCGAAATGGATAGAGTTGTCAGGCTCGCCGTTAAAAGAGGTACAGCTTGTAAATGAGCAGGGTGAGGTAGTAAATACACTTCCGCCACTAATACAGCCAAATATTGACGCTAATGAAAATGGCGAACTGGATAACATGGCAAACAGTTTGACAGAAGGAAAACTTCAAGAAGATATGTATGGTGCAAGCCCTATTATATCTAGTAAAATGACCGCCATTGCAAATTGTTTCGATAAACAATCTATGTCTGATGAGTGGGTGTCAGCGTTGAAGCCGTATATCTCAGAGACGAAAGATGGTGAAGAAGAGGTGGGTGTGCATTCATCTAACCTAGACAACGAAGATGAAATCGAATTAGAGTTTTAGTAGAGTGGGTCTATGCCCACTCTACAATATTTTAGCGCTATGTGTTATTCCACCTAACTCTTTAGAATCTTTTATATAGATTTCCATGTTATATTTGCCCTTAACAGTAATTAGGATGCCCGCGCGTACATCATGCTGATTAATAAACTTATCTACTATAAATGCTTCAATAGCCATATACTCCCATGTCAAGTTTTTCACTGGCGCATACTGCTTTCTGTTTTTTGTAATCATTGCAGTAAAAGCCATAAATGATTTTACATACTCTATATCCTCATCCATTATAGTGTATTCATATTTGTTGTTCTCAATATGATTAAACATTTAACTCTCCTTTTTTGTTAAAGAATACTGATAGTTTTGAATTTTCTGTATTTGTCGCACTATCAATTACGGTATCTGTTCTTTGTAGCAGGCCCTCATGTCTGAATATAGCATTGTCGCTTTCATAAACATATACAACAGGCATCATTGGATAGAGTAATTTAAAGTCGCTGTGGTGCCAATCGAATTGCACTACCATTCCATCATTTGCTAATACTTCTGTTCTATCTTGATAAAGGTTATTTGTTTTTCCTTTATTTTTATAATCAACTACTCCTGATTTTATCTCTTTATGTTGACTCTTTTCTATTAGATAGTCTCTTTTGACCTCTAGTTTATCTTTTGAAACACGGAATGGTCTACTCAATAGTGCGTCTGTGTTTAAAGATATTGTGCCGACACCCTCGCTTTTGAGTTTACTGTCATCGTCGAAGAATTTCTCTGTTTTCATAACCACGATCTTCAACATATCATTACTCATTGCATATGTAGCCTTCACTCCAATGAGTGTAGTGGAGTCTACTCCGATTATATACAGTATCTTTTTATTAAAAGTTATAAGGTTAGGTCGGTATTTTGGAAAAATATACATATTGTTTTTAGAGTCAAAACTTTGTAGGTAAATATTAACATCTCCATTATATATACCAAAACTTCCTTCCTGTAATGTTTTTGGGACATCTAGGAGAGGCGTATTGTTTGGTATATCAATATGCTTATATTTCCGTGTATTGTCAGGCGATATAATAACCAGATGACCTGGCATCTCACCAACTTCATAAGATGCTGATCGTAAATATTTTGCCATAGTGAGTATCAATGCATTTTCTACAGTTGTCTCTCTGAATATATTCTGTGTCTTCTCTTTTTTCAAAGATAGGAATAATTTACTTGTACATTCTGCTTTTATTGTAGCTAAATGATTATTCAAGTCATCCTGCTTCATATTCATATATTTATTGGAGCGAATATCTTTATCATAATCCCCTAACACAACATGGTATTGTCGCGTAGTTAAATCACCTAACGAATAGTATGAGATAGATATAGAAATATCGTCTCTCTCCGGATAAATATGGAATACAAAATCTCCGAGAGGTATTTGAAAAGTGATCTCTACAAAGTCACTTCTATAATTCAAATAGTCTCTTTTTACATATAGTGATGAAATCATGTTGAGATAATAGTTATCCTTCCCAACATGCAAGATCGCTTTGACATATGACTCTCTTTCTACTTCAGGATCTACCGTAATGACACTCAAAACTTCACTTGTTATTTTATCCTCTGATGACAGAACCATAATTAACTACTTTCAGTATCTTACTCACATGATCAATATGTGTTTCAGCTACCTGTACGTATGAACCAACATCCAGCAACTTATCTATTGTACGCAGATGAATCTCTTTAAATTCAATATCCTCCATAACACTTGCAATAGTCTCCAAAGAATCCATCGCTTTCTCATAGTCAAACGCAATCAATAGTTTGAGTTGTGTGAGTATTTCGATATATATAGATTGTTTTGTATAATCACTTGAATTGTCAATGTCATCTTCACAATGCACTTTATCACTTAGAAAGTTGATCGTTTTCCACTCTTCATCTTTTGCCAGTTGAGGATATTGTATGTTATACATGATTTGTCTCATATACAGGTTATGATTGAATATAGCTCTATTGTTGATATTCAACATTTTAAGTATCTTTAAAAAAGAGTCTTTTTCAAACCCTGCTTCAGCGATAGCTTTATCCACCATATTCATAAACGTCGCATGCTCTGTAAAGTCTCCCTCATTAGCTCTTCTTAAGAGTTCATTTATATCATCTTCAGTTCTTTTAGAGAAATCATTTTTTGTATCGCTGAAATATTTTAGTAACATCTTTGATTTACTCTTCAGCTCTTCAGTCATCTTCTCTTTCTGTTCTTCTAGTTGTTCTCTAAACTGTCGAATCGTGTACTCTTCCAGTTTTCTGTTTACACTACAAGAATCAACCAGTCCTTTCATATCTGTTATAAAATCAGACTGATAACTGTGTTTCATTTCGTCCAGTATATTTGAGAGTTGACCACAATCCTCAATATTTGTGTATTTTGCTTTTGTTATAACTGCAATAGCGAGCAGTGTTGTATTTATATGTATCATAGTTTAATCTCCATAAAAAGTTATGTGGGTTTCCCCGTATTGTTAGTACATAGTACACCTGAAACACCAATGCTATAGTCGCAATGATTGATTACCAACTTACTTTGGTTGCTCTCTTTGTTATATTAATAGGTTTATTGGACTTAGTATCCGGAATTACCATATTTATATCTTTGCTCATCTTCTTAAATTGGAACATAATATTTGGAAGACTATTTTTATTCAACTCAAACACTTCTTCTGCAAATGCAAACATTAACTCCTTTTCTTCCACGGAGCGTGTTGATGTATTGACCTCATACTCAGATGCGCCAACGGCATATTCCTTATACTTTTTCAGTAGTCGATAAATTGTATCAAAGTCCTCTTTCTTATATAATGATATCCCAAACCCGTCCATGGCATGCTTGGCAATATTGTATAGGGTCATGCCATAAACTTCCAGATCCATTGAAGTATCTACTTCAGCGCCATCGATTACCGAAGTACATACAGGAAACTCTTTTCTTTCATATTCACTATATTTCAATATAGCAGGTGCATTAACGATAAACATTTTATTATGTATTTCATCCATCACCCTGTCATAATTACGATCAAACATTTGTCCAGTACTCCCTTAATAGAATCATTATGATTGGTCCATAATGGTATTTATCCATATCATCCATTGTGTAATAATCTTCAACTAGAGAGAAAAGAAGATCTCCATCCAATGCATTATATTCAATATAATCCATTACCAATTTCTCAATCCCATCGACCGCATCCCCGTTGTAGAATGCTTCGCTAAACAGATATTTTTCCGTATCAATGTATGAAGATGTATATTCCCCATCTGCTCGTATGATTTTATTCGGCATTCTATCAATTACAGTCATGAGCCTTACTGCATATGGATTTGAATTGTATGGATTATTATCTATATACCCAACACTCTCCATAGAGTTGAATAGGTGTATATCCCTCTCTTCTATTAAAGAAATTGGTGTTATATAGTTAACCTCTTTATTTCTATATAGATGAAAATACTCCCCTGCTATAGAACCAAAAAGATTATTGATCTCATAGTTGAAATAAATATTGTCTTCAAAAGTCACCCATAGGTAGTTTTCTTCAGATTTAAATCTTCTTATAAAATCTCTTTTTATATTATGAAATGTCTTTTTGGCATCGAATATTGAAGCCTGTTCTTCTGTAGTGATGATTGGTTTTTCACCAAGAGTATCTACGTTATTATAGACAAACTCTTTTACCACTCTATTTTCTAATACTTCAAATTTTACAGGGTCCAGCACTTGATATGTATCAAGATGGTAAACTATCTCATATATAGTATTACTTACGTATGTTCTTTTTGTATGTTCTGTTATTACGAACATCGCACGTTTGCCTTCTGCAATATCTACAATGAAAACATCTCCGATATTTGGTATAACATGAAGTAAGTTTGCTGCACCATTTATATTGTCTGGAGAATCCATATTAATAGGTGTGGTTACCTTTATCTCTAAATCACTGTATTTGTAATACTGCTGCTCGCCATCAGGTAGTGATGGATCGAGGTTATGGGCTTGGTCATTACTGGTCAATACTTGACGATAATAATCCACGGTCCAGTTTTTTCCTTCGATGTACTGTACACCGTTTACATTTATCTCTTGTTCCTCTGTCACAACCTGTCTTTCCAAATCTTCTTCAGGTTGGTGATCAGGAATTTCGAGATTAGAGCCTATGTCTGTTGCTAACATCATTTATCCTTTAACATGGCCAGTATATGACTGGTCAATACTGTTTTCATTATCGGAGTATTTTTAAATATACACTCTGAATATATATCATATATAAAGAAACTATCCAAGATCATCAGATGCCCCTCTTCATATACTATGTTTGGTCTATCGCTGTTAATAAGTTTTTTCATTACATCTACTCTGAAAGCTTTATACCGTTCATAAGCAGGTCGTTTAAGAAACCCTATATCTGTAACTAGACCTATGCCTATTCTATAGATAGCATTTAAATCTAAATCATCTACCGCAGACACTATTAGATCATCATTTATCTCTAGTGGAATGCCTGACAGACGATTGTCTTTAAATAACATTACCTGTATAATAGATTCACCTTCATTTACTATGGCATTTCCTTCTCCCCTAATGAATTCAAGCACATCATCTGTAAACTGAATATCTCCCAGATTTTTCAAGTCTATCAGAGATTTACTGTCACTTGGACTCAACAAGGTAAGTCCGCACAGTATAGTGTTTATAAACGGATGTCTTTCAACATTACTGTCAACATCATTTTCAGGCAATCTTATATATTTATTTGCCATAATATTATTGATCACTCTATTGAATAGAGATTCACTAATATTAAACCGTGACATTTCACTAATCATTGTGCCAGGGCTATCTTTTTCATAAGATGTGTCTTCTGGTATCAATGCTTTTGGCAAGAATTGGTTTGCAATAACGTAATTATAGAATATATCAACATACATAAGTTTACTATACTCTATCTCATATGAGAAATCAATAGTGTAGTAACCAGTCTCCTTATTAAACTCTATCTTCGGTTCTCTTATGTCTTTAAAAATACCATTGATATTATTTATAGTTGTTGAATATGTCACGTTTACAGGGCGACCACTATTATCATATGTTAATTCCAAACCATTATCGGATATAGATGAAAGGAATTCTAATAGCTCCATATTAATCAAATTATAATTTGTTCTGTATTTATGGATAAATAGTATCAGGTAGGAGATGGTGTTGTTTAAGTAATAGATATACTTTGAATGGTGGGTCAATCTGAATCCCTCCATGGCTACACGATATAACCTATCTGCTATTTCATTTATTACGGTTCGTGATTTTGAAATCACTTTAAAATTTAACTCCATTTTATACTGTATATAGACAGGTTTTACAGTTAAATCCCTATCTTGTATAAACGGTTTGTTTGTATTATAGGCAGGCATAAAATATAATGGGTCTTCAGAAGGACTTTCCTCATAGTAGACATCTATTTTATTTGCTCGTATTTCGTTATCTTTTTTATATTTCAATAGATACTTTTCATTTTTAAAATCACTATTGTCATATACTAAGTCTACTGCATTAGTGAAATGCAGTAGCTCTCGTACATTATCCATTACTCCTAGAGCAATGGTGTGACTAATAGTTTTATCAGTTGCGGGTAGTGTTTCACGTATTATCATACAGCCACTCCCTCATTGACAAAGGCTAATGAGTGGCCATACAACATTTCATAAATATTGATGTCATCTTTATTAGTGGTCAATTTATTGGTATCAGGAACATAAGTTATATCATTTGAAAGATTTAAGATTGTGTCTCTACCCATTCCCATAGAGACAAGCTCAAATGCATTATTTTTAATATGGAATAGATTTAAATCCACACCTAAGGAAAATGATATCTTTTTCATTGTTGACTCTATTGTTACACTTTTCATATATTGCTCCTGTTAGTAAAATCATTAAATTAAAGGTGTTTATTTTTTATTGATACTTATATATAAAAGGAAAAACCTATGTTAAAACTACATATCGATGCCTATACTGATATGAATCTTGAAGATTCCATGTTTATCGACATAAAACGACTCTCAAAAATGAATAACCATATATTCCAATCTTTATCTGCTAAGTTATATAAATTGTTCAATTTCAAAGAACATTTGGATAACCTGATAAAAGATGATATGCTCATCGGACTTATGACTGCGGCCAAGAATGAAAAGCTGTTTATTGCTAAGTATGACGAAATAAAAGATGAAAGTATCCCTGTCCCTATGGGATTCAACGGTAACTTAATTGGAATTACCGGAGTAATTGATAAATACTTCAGAGATTATCTCACTATGTATGAAGAGAGAATGACTACTTTCAATCAGGAACTTTCTGAATTTATCAACAGCAAAGATGCAAGAACAAAATTGGTATTCAGCTATGATAATACTGATCTAAAGAAACATTTAATTAAGATGGATAAAGAGATACATGACCAGCTGACAAAATATAAAAGTCCAGTGGCCACTGTAGGTGATCTTTTTGTAAGTAAAAAAGGGTTTGGAGAAGTAGTAAAAAACCTAACACCATCTATGAGGTATATTAACAGTAAACGTATGAAAGAGTATGTTGGTATGGTACGTGCATTGAATGTAAAGTTGAAAGCATTGCAAGATATGGTAGAGGTGGAGAAGGACACTGTAAGTAAGAAAGCTCTGGTGCATATGATAGAAGAGATAGAGCTGGCAGCTAACATGGCTACTCTACTAGGCAAATATGCTTTGGCTGCTTATGAGACTGTCAATATTATGAAGAGTGTGAATACAATGATAACAAAATAGTAGGTAGTCTCATATGAGACTACTTTACTATTAAGTTATTATGCGGCGCATACGATATATGGTTTCTACCCTCATGAGAAAGTATTGTATAGTAACGAATCATCTTCTCTGTTTCGTATATATACATATAGAGTTTAGCCCCCTTCAATAGCATACCAAGCCTGTTCCTATTAAATGTATCGACATTGGTCTTTATCGGCACTTTATATTTTCCATACGGTATTTTTACAAGGAAATCGCCTTTCTCCTTTAGAGCACCATCAACTACAAAATGCTCAGTTATATCTATCCACTTATCTTTCTCTTCCATTATTTTATTTCTGATAGAGGTCACCTCATCTTTTATTTTATATAAGAGTGCGGGCGGTGTATAGAGGAAAGCCACAGTAGTGGAATCCATAACACTGTACTGCATCATGTTATAGAATCCCTCTATCTTTAACTTTGGATAGGATCTTAATGCACGTATCACTCTAGGTGAGTATATGGTAGATGCCTTGAACAGTACGGGTATACCCATTCTGTTATGTGGTTTCACATATTTATAGAGTTCATTTACTCTCTCCATAGGAGTCCCTTTATCCAATAGGGTATAGTTTATCTCAGTGATCACTCTACCTATCTCATTCGGTTTAATGTACTCTTTTTCATCTATCCCATTACTTACACATAGAAACTCCTCTTCTGAATCATCTGTTTCAGGGTAATAGACTATTGTATTGCCTGTTACATATCTTGGCCTATCTGTCTTTATCCTCCAAAAGTTTTTATCTTCATCTATGTGCATGATATTAAGCGTATCATCATCTACCAGTTTTGCGTAGGTCTTTAACTCTTCAATGTACTCTTCCATAAATCTCATAGGGCACGGCTCTGTTATACTTGCCAAACCTTTTATTTTATCAGGATCTTTAAACTGCTCGTCGCTGTATGAGTTTATTCCCTGCCCATGCTTTATGTAGTTGAAGAGCTTGATTGCATTGGCTAAAATAAATAGTTTCTTAATTTCTACTCCATTAAATATCTCCTCTATATGTTCCGGTGTATTCATATAGATGCCAAAAAAGTAATATTCTGGTATAGTAGGGTTTATGGGCTTAACATTGTATCCATTCATAGTAGCGAAGGATTTCTTAGGGCCTGTCTCATTTAGTTTCTTTTCGATGCCTGTTTTATATCCATACACCAATAGTTTATTATCAACAGCATCTATATACATTATCATAGTACATCCTTTTAGTTTTATTCTTTTCACTAAATGACCAGATAATGATTTTTACATCGTTTTTAATGATTAAAATAGAATGGAGACCACCATGATAATAGATAATATAAAAAGAGTATATATTTTTAACCCACCATTTGATGTTCACAATAAGAAAGAGAATATACTGCTTGTCTCTAAAAAAGATATTCAGGAGTTAATATCCTCAAAATTGGATATATTCACACTAATATATAAGCCTGTAGGTTTAACCAACAGTGATATGCTTTCTGATATGAACAGTAATGTGAAGATATTAACCTTTAGAACAGACAGCGGAGATTATATTGACATTCCTGAAAAATATGTACTTATTGATGAGAGCACATTTACTGGCGTAGAGTATCAAAGTAACATTATGGCATTCAAACTACCTGCATTGCCGTCAAATGAAGATTTGGATACCTTAAGAGCAGAACTTGAAGAGTATGTTAATAACCGTTTGGGGATTGAGTGTAGTTCCACAATTATGGAAACATCTGCAAAGACAGTGATCTCCAGAGATCAACATGAGTTAAACATGATTGATAGAAACCAAAAAAAAGAAGATGTGGGTCTATATAACAAATATATCACATGTATGGCAGAAAATTCTAAACTGAAAACATTTATCGATAAACTATTAAATTACTACAAAAATAATTGTAACTGACGTAGAGGATTATTCCTCTACGTGCAGTATTCTTAATCTGTTGTTGTCAACGACATATGTTTTGTCATTGACTTTTAGATAGTTTATTCCGCCCGCCTCTTTGCTTATATCGTGTAGGTATGATGTGGATGGGATGTCTACCCAGTCGAGAGTGTCAAATGACGTAGTCTCCTCTACCATATACTCGATATTGGATAGGAGCAGTTTCTTCTCCAATAGCACAGAGAGCTTATCACCTGCTTTATATCCTTTATCCTCGAACATCTCCTTGAAAAGAACCTCTATCTTGTTCACCGCTTCTTTATCGGTTTCTTCCAACTCCATATTTTTCAAGGATTGGAAATCCGTAATGAAATTTGTAAAGTTGGTAAAAGTGATATTTACCAAATAAGAATTTGCCAAATGGTATAAGAACTTGTTGAACTCATCAGGCAGCTCTTTTGGAGCTATGTTTGATTTGTTCAACAAGGCGTTTATTACCGTGGGCGCGATATCCTCTTTCAGAATATACTTTTCTTCTGCTTGGAAGAAGACCAACTTCTCCATCTCCCCGCCTGCTAGTTTGACAGACCATGGATGTATAACCTTATTGAGGTTGATGCTTTCCGGCACGCTCACCTCTTTGGCGAATTTGTATGGATGGTATATTTTATGTGCATCTTCCTGCACCGGTTCTTTCCCCGGCGTTTTTGACTGGACTGTCTCATTCTGTACATCGTCAAATAGACCGCTGCTGTTACAAATTGTCGATGGAGAAGTGAACATATCATCCCCTTCCAATCCTGTTTTTGATTCATCGAACAGAGAGTCGTTATCCCAGAGCCCGCCGCCGCTAGTATCCCAAAGACCGCCTCCTTGACCGCCCCATCCACTATCTGACGAACCCCAACTGCCCGATGAGTCCCATCCACTATCAGACCCATCCCATCCGCCTGAGCCTCCCCAGCTGCTTGAACGACTCTTTATTCTCTTTACCAGTTTTGGTTCTCTATAGAGTTTTTTCTCTCCAAACTCATTGGTGATACCTATTAAGTAAATACCGTCTCCCCTACGTGTGTAGAGTTTATTGCCTCTCCTGATTACTTTCATATCTATCCTTTATTTTTTGTGTTAGTGGATTTAGCTACTATCCACTACATATAAATAATATACATATAAAAAACCGTCATAGGCATGTGCCTATGACAGGGTTCTAAACAGTGTGTCGATAGCTAACCAAAACATTATAACGGTTGCATAAGTTTTAACTCTTGCTTGTATTAACATTTTTACTTATCCTTTCCTTTCAAGTATGTTAATCCTATCATCTCTTCTATACGCTTACGAATAATATCAGGCATAATAATCAATATGATCTGTACCAACTCTGCACCCATCAGTGTAGAGATTCCGTAAATCAGTGACTCCAACCCACTTCCCTTTTTGATATTGAAGTACTCAAATATGAATGGGTCGATATACATGATTGTAAATGTACCACTTAGTACTATGGTCATGATGATCCTGACATTTGCAGTGTTCAGGAATAACGCTTGTAGGAATGCTGTCATAATAACAGTAAATCCGTTTTGTAAATCTTTAAGAATATTGAATGTGTTGTTCAAATCCATTATTTGCCTTTCTCTATTTTTAACTCTGTGGTATAAGTAACTTTATATTTGTTAACATTGTCTTCATTGTCTGTCTCTATGATAAACACTATTGACCCTGGTTCCATCATAATGATAGGTGCATCGCACACATAGCTTTTGTTATTGACGATTGATATATCTGTGGCAACTGAAAGTATGGTACAACTTCCTCTGTACTCATATGTTAATTTCTTAACATTTATTGCGGGCACATTTATAAATAGGAGTACACTATGACTGCTTTTATCAACGTTTACAGAGAGGTAGTATTTTTCAAATCCTTTTGAATCTTTTAATAACTCTTTTGTGTATTTGTTAAATATAGGTTTTACGGAGTAGTAATCCTCTATAAGCGGCACAACAGCATCTCTGTTTACTATATTCTTTTTTACTATCTTATCATCAATTCCTATTTTTATTTCCCATGTACTTTTTGATTTCTGTCCATGGTTTACATTATAGTGTCTTCCATCGTCTGTTAATGTAGCTGAGACAGGAGCAATGTCCTCTTCTCTGTAATCTACTAACCTTAATAATCTCATAACATTTGCCTTTTTATATAAAATAAGTCATTAAATATAAGTATAGCTTAACAACATATTAAGCCTATACTATAAATATTAATTTCATTGATGTTTAAGCTTAGCATAATTAGCTTTACACACTAGATTAAAAAAGGATAACGATGTTAAAGGATTTTTTTGAAAAACTGAAAAGTGGAGAACTTATTGTTGTAAACCCACAAAATATTGATCGTAAATGTAGGCCGTCCAGCGCGATGCTTGATATGTGTATTGATGAAATGGCGGACTCTTTAGTGGAACATAATGAGTTCTCACCTGTTGAAGGAACTTATGTTGTTGACAACGGGTATCGTCTTGGAAGATATACAGATGACTCTATATGCCAAAGACCATTCCGCCTTGACAAAGATGGGGATTATATTGTATCTGCCGATCATGACCGCCATGCTATATTCTACTACGATAAAGAGTTTAACTTACAGAAAAAATATTATCTTGGCGATGTCAGTGATAACAGATATCCAAAATGTGTTGCTATTTCAGAAACTAAACTTTTTGTAGGTACTGACTATAACAGAATCATTTGTATTGATAAAGTTACCGGTGACGTGGATTGGGCATTTGGTACCTATGGGCATAGAGGAAAATGTTCAGAGGGGTATATCGGTGAAGTTATGCAGATACAACTACTATCTACAGGCAATCTCCTTGTAGCCACATATGAAGGAGCCGGTGATTTAAATAAATACTATGGTACACTGGAAGAGTTTGCGCCTGACGGAACGTGGGTAAAAACACATCTTCAGTATAACAGATCAGGCCAGGGTGTAGATGGTGAAACAAGATACCCTCAATCACTACGTATTTATGACGATATTGTTTATGTTGGTAAAAGTAACGAAATTGATGTGTTCAGTTATGCTGATGGTGAACTTACATATGCGCAAACTATTAGAAAGCCGTCTAACAGTGGCGTTGATGATCTTTCACTAAGAGATTTTGTTATTGAGGATGGTATTCTCTATATCACTTCTCCTGGATTGAAAAAGGTAGTTGGATTTGATCTGAATACCCATACACTGACATTTAGTGCTGGTATATATTCATATGAAGCTTCAGGTGGAATTAAACATACTGGAAATGGTATGAATTACCCGGACGGAATTGTTATTGTTGATGGTCATATCTATATTGCAGATACATCGAACTATAATATTACTGAGGTATTTAAAGATAACTTCATCTATCCTGAGTATGATATTCCAGAAAATATCAGCGAGGTAATTTATAGCTCTCTTGAAATGGATGGTAGAAAAGGAATTGTCCCTGTTGGTGAAGAGCCACCAAAACTTACCATGTTCTACAGATCTTAAACTGCGTGTGTGCGGATGTCCGCACACACGCAGTCCTCTTCGCATATTTTGTGAATATACTATTATAAAGGGTTTATTTCAAAAAACTCAAATATGTGTATGGAAACATAACAACAAAGGAAAAATATGAGCTTAGATATACTTAGACGTGTGGATTATGCTTCTGGGCCAGAGGGTATTGTAAATGCTGAACTGGTGAACATTATGGCATTTAACATTGCCAACGCTGTAGATTACGAGGGCTTTGACGATATCGGTGAAGAGTTGCAACTCCGTACTGTGTTTGAACACCTGATTAATTTTAACCATTTTACAGTGGGAGGAACAGCAAATGACGTGGAGATCACCAACCTTGCAGCGGTATCAACCTATGTTGATGGCATGTATATAAAGTTCACCGCAAAGCACACGAATACCGGCAGCATGACGTTGAAGGTAAACAGCGGTAATGCTTTAGCTATGAAAATGATGGGTGGTGACGAAGTACCTGCTGGGTTTATTCGTGCCGGTGAAGATGTAATTGCTATTTTCAATGGAACAGACTTTACTGTCCTTTCCATTAGTGACAGAAAAATTATTGGTAATCTTAATAATCAAGTTGAGATACTGCCTACTGGCGTACAATGGATTAAGTCAGGCGCTGGTAAATATAACGCTATAGTGTCAGATGATGGTAGCGATATGTCTATTGGTTATAAAGGAGATGAAGATGAAGCATTTACTAAGCTGTTATCATTTCAATCAGATGGTGAAGTGCTACTGCATAAAGCAGGTACAACAGGCGCTAGCCTAATTAACAAATTTCAACTTGATGGATCTATTAGCGCCATTTATGATACAATGAACACATATCAAGGTATCTTATACCCTGAAGTATATGATGGTCCGTCATTAATATCAGCCACTGACGTTAATTCTTTTGTGGCTGCCGCGAATAGTCTGAACTATAAAAGATTAGAATATGATGTAACTATTGAGTTGGCCGAAGGCACATATGCATTAAATAATGATGGTGGATATGGTGTGAAATTCACCCATATAAATGATAATGGAGACACAAATCAAAAATTTAATAGACTAACTATTAAAGCAGCTGATAATGCAGAGGTGATAATAGAAGGAACATGCCGAGATTGTGGAGATGGCTTGAATGAGGATACTGTATTTGGTATTTCTGCGTCTAATAATATAGCGATTAAAGATATTAAATTTTCAAATGCAACACGTTGGTTAATGAATATAATTATGTCCACAGATATTAGGATGTCTAATATAAGTACTGTCGAAGATGATAATTGGTGTAATACATGGCTGTATATAAGTGGTCATTCAACTGTATACATGTCACACTGTACTATACATAATGCTTATCAGGGGATACAAGGCATGCGTTCCACTATTACATATGATCACATATCATTTACAGCGGATGATGAGGACCACGGCGAACCAGCGATCGGAATGGCAGCCTCTTTTTGGGGATGTGATTTAATAGATTATGGCTATGGGTTCATGAATATGAATAATTACGAAGTAGGAATCTCAGTAAGTAAATGCACCGGAACAATACATGTTGCTTTTGATAGTGTTGTAGATAGACCTTTAAAGATAACTGACTCAAGTATTAAGTCAGTTCAAGTTAACGGCGGGTCCTGTAACAACACCGCAGTAGAGATTCAAAATTCAACAATTGATATACTTAATGTTGCAGATATTGATAATTCAGTTTATGCGGTATATATAAAAGATTCAGAAATCGGCAGTGGTTACATATCAGACCTTTACCGTAATTTATATCCTGTATATATTGAAAACAGCCTACTAAAAAATTTCCAAGACATCACCGTTGCAGGAGACACAGAAGATGATCGTGGAATTCGGGCCATTAACTCGACTATACATGTTGACGATATAATTGCAAACAATGTAAAATGGGGATGTCAATTTGAACGATGTGAATTATTTATCAATGGTGATATTACTTTAACAGGTAGGGATGATACAAGAGGAGACGACGATTCGTTTGGGATTATTTTGAATAAGTCTTCCCTCATTAGATATTTAGGAATTACAAATATCAATATCGATAAATTTCACTATGGCGTTAGATGTTATAATAATGCATTATTTAATAACTCCAATTTAACAATTAATGATGTATCGGTAGGGTTATATGCCATCTATAGTTCCAAGATATATGCTAATTATGCAACTATTCAGAATTGTAGCTCGGTAGCGGTATATGCAAGTGATTTGTCTATATGTAAAATTAATTATTCTGATATAACTATGGTAAATGATGAAGGTGTTATTTTTAAGGCAGAAAGAAAGGCAAGTATAGATGGTTGGGATGCTACTATAAATAATCCAAATACAGATATGCTTATTTATTCTAGTAAAGGAGCGTATATAGACATGCACGGAAATGCAGATGACTATACATTGAATATTGAGCCAAACACTGTTACTATTGACGGAACAATACGAATATCATAAGAAACTAAAGGACCACAAATGACTAGATTTGAAGAACAAGCAATAAAAAGAGCAGAACATATGCTTAGGATAATGAAAAAAGAAGATCCGAACACTCCATACACACTTGAAGATTTTATAATAAAAAAACCAAAGGCGCTAGAGCAAGCGCCTTCTCTTCAAATAGAAAGTATTGAAGAGAAGCCCGGTTTTACAGAAGACTTTTTTATAGGACAAATTGAAAGATTTATCCAAAATGAAGTGAAGAGATTAAACAAAGCAAAGAAGATCAAACTTCAGAATAAAATATCATGTAAACTCTATGGTGAAACAGAGGGATATATTTATCAGCAAGAGTGTATTGATATCTGGAACTGGTCCGTAAAAGATGTTTATGAGCCTATGAGAGTCTGGAAAGATACACTCACAGAGATTCCCACATTGGAAGAGTTTGAAGCAGAACTTAACAAACATAAGTATACAGTAGTATACCCTGAAGAGGAGGAGTAATTTATGTTTGAAGTGTTATTCCTTATATTTTCAAATGCGGTAATATTTACTATTATCGTGTTCTCATTCATGATAATAGTTCCTATCAATATGTTGAGACATATCGTGCTCTCTTTTGATATAAGTGAGTATCTCTATACACTCCTTAAAGGATTGGACCAACTGGGGGGTAGTATCATATATGGTACGGAGGATTATACTATTTCATCATGGACGTACTACCTCTATAAAAAGAAAGGAAATATCTATGCAAAATACTTTATGGCCTTAATAGACGGCTTAGCAATGGGTATGTCATATATACTGTATAAACTAGGTACTCTTAGTGAAGAGGATTATCTTTGGAACAAGAACCATTGCCAAAACAGTTTTATCGACGAAACAAAAACGCTATACGAAAAAGGAAAGAGTCACATGGAGTAGCGATCGCTACTCCATGACTTTCTGTTCTTTTAGTTCTTTATGTATAAGTTCCAGTAATTCAGTGGTCTCTTTCTGAGTCCAGTTTTTATTACTAGGATCAATCACATTACGCTCTTTCAGCATTTGCTCCATAGCATAAGTATTTCCATCTCTCCAGACAATCTCTATCCTATGCATAGTGGCGAAGTTAGGATAACGGTTGTATATCTCTTTACTATAACCTAACTGTTTCATAAACATACGGACCTTCTTAAACTCCCCCTTCCGAATCAATGACATAGCATAATCCACATCCTTCACTTCCATTTCAGAAGGGAACCAAATCTTATTCTTATCCTCCATAATATCCACTACAACTTCAGTATGTGTGAACAGATGATAGATGACAAATAGTGGAGCGTCTATCTCGATAAAATTTAAGTTGTTATATCCAGTCTGCATATCAAGTGCACTTATATTTCGATCCCATCTATACTCATTATAGTTTAAATTTGCATTATATTTATCATTATAGAATGAAACATTTCCAAATGATTGTGTTGGTTTATATACTAAATAATCAGTTATGCATTTAAACGGCCCTGTTGAAATATACGTTGAACCAACGAATACCTCATGCGCTTCTTTCACTTCTTTAATGCTCAGCATTTTATTTACAAGAGCTATCAACTCTATGGTGGAATTACTTCGATCCATAGAGACCATCTTTTGTATTATGTCTGCTTGAAATGCTATATCTTCTGCATAACCGCCTATGGTCATAGTAACCTCTTCTTCACATAAGGAGTCGCTGGAGACATCAACTACTCTGGCTGAGACACTGACAATAGTAGCTATCGATTTTATAACCACTGTCGCCCACATATGTTTTGGAAGCGTTACTCTGAATACATAGTATGGTGCATCTGATACAATATATTCACTTTCAGGAACATTAGCAATCATCACAGCTCTTAGGTTAGTGTGGAGATGCCCATTCTTTACATGTCCATACCTCATCAATTCAAAGTGCTCATCATCGATCATGGATGCTGGCTTTACTAACTTAACAGGGTAATATTCCACCGGACGAGAAGGTCGATTGCCCGCTCCCTCTTTCAACAGTGCTTCAAACCTCTTTTCTGGATAGTTCGCTTTATCTTTTCCTCTGGATACTGCCGCAAATTGAGTAACCCACTCATGGACTACATCTTTCTCAGGGTCAAATTTAAAGACCTCTATATTCATTTTCTCTCCTTCAACTGTTTTCTTGCTTCCTCTTCTGTTCCCCCAAAAGAGTAATTGCCTTCATTGTTTTGGTCTTTTACAAGATACCCTGGTATAGAGAATGACTCCGATAGTGTGCAGTAAAGAATCACTTCAAATAGATCGTTGTTTTTATTCAGTATCTTGAATAGATAATCAGATATGATCAAATGTACTCCTTCACTAACTTCACCATTTAGATACCATTTATCGTCTATCTCCTCTAAATACCCAGGCACTCCATATGGACACCATTGAATGGTTTGATTTGTTAGATACACATGTTCTATATTAGGCATGTCATAGCGCATTGCCAGTACATCACTGCCATGGGTTGTAACTATATCGTTTGACTTACCAACACATGAACTACCAGAAAATACCATCACACCTTTATCGTTATTGATTACTACCGATGAACCCATCTCTTTTTTCCTTTTTAAAAAAAGATAGATGTGGGGAGACCCCACACCATGCTTAAACGTGTTCCTCTACGCCATCATCTTCCGGCTCCGCATCCACCGGATCAGTTTTTGCAGCTTCTGCTTTTTCTGCATCACTGATTGCACGTAACTCATCGGTGGCTTCTTTGATGTGTTGATATGCTGTATCGATGAACTCTTTCTCCACACCCTCACGCGATGCGCGGATCTCGTTTGTATCCATATTAATGAGGAGTGTGATCCCATCTTTTCCATATTCCATGTTATTTGTCATTGGAACATATCTAAGAGCGAATCCTTTATCTTCACAAATGGTTTTAAGTTTACCATTTGTAATAAGGAACAACTTGATCTCTTCCATCGTATTTGATGTTTCAACCATAATTGATCCGATGATATCACTTACCTTATCCGTGCCTTCTTGCACGGTAATAGACTCCACGATAGTTGCTTGGAGCAATTTAATCAACTCATTGATATCTTCAATGTTTGGTTCCATAGCAATAATTGCGGCGTATAGTTCCGCGCTCATATTTGATACTTGTGTGTTTCCACAAGTCTCCTCCGTTACTTCCTTAGCAGTTTCTGCCATTTCAACATTCTCATTTTCGTTAGCCATGTTTTTTTCCTTTTTTTAGTATACTACATCTGTAGTTCACCATAATAATATACAAAAGAAAAAATACTATGGTGGATCTCTCCACCATAGATAAAGTTATAGTTGTGTAGGTAATTTAAATGGCAACCTGTTCGTGTTTCTTACTGAATATCTGTATACATAGTTCCATATATCACTGCCTGTCTCTCTTACTCTAACAAACAATATAGTTGATAAAGTAACTCCATAGTCCGGTATATTGATGTGATCACCGCTATCAGTACCTTCATAGACTTTATTTGAATTCATATCATATATCTCTATATCAAAACTATCGACTGGGTTTATATCAAATGATAAAGGACTTCCCAGAGAATACTCTATACTTTCATCAATAATCAACACATTCGAGATATGTGTTCTAAAGACGAAGGATGCAAAATCACTGGTAGTATTTGTTATCGTTGTTATTGAAGCTTTTAACACATAGACTTGATTCATCTCTAACTCTTTATGTATGTAGATATAATCAAGTGTACTGCTCTCATTACTTAAATCATAAACAAGATTATTATCCATATCAAATAGAAACCAATCTACTTTCCGTATTTTATCTTCACTGTCTTTGCTTATCCCCAAGTTAAATCTTAAATATTTGATTGGGTAGAAATCCCCACTATCTATAGAGGATACGATCTCCGGTATATCAGCATAGATGGGCGGTATGATAAATAGCTCCATATCATTACTATCTTCCACTTCAAAGATTATTGTATCGCTCCATGCCTGATACCCGCCAGGTTCAAGATAGAATCTAACACGCGCATAATATTTTGTGCCTGTAGCTAGTGAAATATTATAATCTCTTGCCAGTAACTCAACTTCTTTTTCGTCATCTATCAGCATATCGGAGAAATCTTCATTCTCAGATATTTGTACCCATGTCTTTGTATGTACTTCGTCGTTCTCCAGAGTAGGAGGCATTATCTTTACATATAGCATATTTATCCTTTATTGAATATCATCATCTAATAGAAACAAAAAAGAAAGAGTACAGGTCTGAGCTTTTACCTCGCATCCTACTGTCCCTTAGAAATTGAAAAAAGAATCACTCCATGCTTATGCATAGAGTGTATTCGGGTATGTAGATTCTGTTATTGTCTTAACTCTCTGCAAGAGATACTTTTTATTTCTTCTTACATATTTAGCATGTTGCGGAACTACTGTGGATACTAATTGTGTAAATATTACCTGTACCTCATTTTCTCTCAATCTTCCTATCATTTGGAACAGGGCAGATATACTATCCATATTAATAGTATTTAGCGTGTAGATAAGCCCTTTAATGTCAATAGCTGCACCCAATGATTGTGAGTGTGATACTCTGATGTCAGGCTCTAAGGCATTCTCATATTTTGAACCGCCTATATATTTCCTTACATCTAAGTCTTTATAGTGTTTCTTCAAACTCTCTGTTAGAAAATCTATCATATCAAGAGATGATGCATAAACCAAACACTTATGGCCATCCTCTCTCTTTGACATATAATGTTTATCAATATAGAAAACTACCATGCGGAAGAACTCTTTTCTCAATCTCTTATTTTGCAATATGAATTTTTCAAATCGCTTATGTGAGTAGCCGTATCCGTATGAGAAGTTCATGCGTTTAGCAGAATGGATATGATAGTTTGCATTCTCTATGATAGTAAATCGTTTATATGCCTCCAGCGCTAATCTTGACTCTTTAGGAAACAGTTGTTTATGGAACTTTTCCAATGAACTATCCTTCGTGATCAGGGTAGCGCTCAACGCAATCATTCTTTTTGGATCTAGCATCATAGTTGCTATGAATATGTTATTAAACGATTGATGTGTTTCATCTGAAAGCATAATGCCTAGATTCTTTTTCTCCATAAACTCATCAGGCTGTAGTGCATATCCATCATTCACTATAGCGGAGTTTGACGTATTTTCAAAATAGACCCTCATAGTATCAGCAGACGCGATAACTATTTTGTACTGTTTGCTGTCATCCATAAACTCCTTTAAGGAATCACTCCCCTGTATTACACATATCTCGTCCTTAGTTACTTTTAGATAGGTTTCGATATCCTCTATCCATTTATCTATATAGCGAGGAAGGATATATATTAGTACACCTTTGTTTATTTTTGATATAGCCTCTGCAAACATATATGTTTTACCATATCCTGTCTCAGCTTCAACTATGACTCTGTGATGTGATTTATCAGAAACCATACCGTCGATAAAGAACGGTTGCTCATCACGCGGTGTAAATGATACATTCATCTCAAACGGCACAGTGTCAGTATCAGTCTCTCTTACCGATACGGCGACATCCCGTTTACTAATACCATTACTGAATATATGGTAAAAGAACTCTTTCATTAATGTATCGATTATTACATATTCATGTTTATAATTTATATAGTAGTAGTAGCGATCAGACTTTTCATACTTGGTAATACCTTTAGATCTTACTGGTTTATAGGTATATGAATTTCTGAGAAATCCTTTTACTACCCTATCCTCTTTGTCATCTGAGGGCAGTACCCTGATTGTTTGGTTGTAGCGTATAACTTTCATACCCTCTCCTTATAGTAGTTAAGACATTATCATAGAAACATCTTATGTACAATAATAATATATAAAGAAAAAAAACTAACCCACGACATCATATGGTTTGCGGCCATATGATGTCGGTTACATACTCACTCAACTGTGCACTGTCGAGGGCTGCTTGCATTTGTACCTTTTCTGGGTAAAGGCGTCTCCTTCAGGTCAACTCCGGAGATCTTACTTCATAAACTGGGGCTGGTCCCCATTAACGACAGGAGTTACCGATGACCCGGCTATCCCCACGGCGTTTTACGACATACACGCTCTGCCGGAGCAGGTCAGACTACCCCACTCACTTTTACGAGGCCACAATGCCTCTTCCATATAGCGATATAGTGCCATGTCCGTTTAGCACTTCAGTCATTTGTTTCGCGCAATGACATTACCCGCCGCGAGAACAGTGTTTGCAAGTCACTGTTCATTTATGGTCCTTTCGGACGTGCTTTGGCCGTCGCCGCGATAATCATATCACCAAGTATAACTACCGCAAATACAGAATTTCCTATCCTATACTCACAATAATAATATATAAACATAGTATCTTGGAAATTGAAAAAAGATAATGTCACCTAGGTGGAATTAACCACCTAGGAGAGTAACTCTTTTGGACAATGCACAACATCCAGCGGATGCGGAGTTTTATCTTCATAAAAGTTCATTATGTTAAGGAACGTATCTTTCTCACCCATGTTCAGTGCAGTGGTAAGACATCTATTCCTATATATCTGTTTGGTTTTACCTATTTGTGCATTCACTCCTCTCACTAATCTGAAATCATAAGTAGCAGGATTCCTAGAGGTATATGCATAGGCCACCAGTGCAGCATGACTAATATGGAGATAGAGTTTACTGTTATAGAGAGTGAATAGATTTAACAGTAGTTCACCTGCCGTTTCTATTGTTTCTCCATTGGGTGTCTTGGATGAATCCAGTATTGACCTAATATTCTTATTCAGTATATTATAATCAAACACCTCTTCCGGTAGGAACATGATCCCATCTCTCTTATTCCATCCGCTCATATCTATCATATAGTTACCATAGTCATCTATTGAGTAACCATGCTTCACTACATAGAGTAGGAACTTGTTTGTAAAGACAGCTGTCTTATTACCGCTTTTCACTTTCAAACTAATGGTCTCTACACCTTTGCGTGTGTTGTTCTCAATAACAAATCCACTTACATTTGATATCCGTGTAGGATCTGCAAGTTTCGCCATATCCACAGTTTTCAAATCTTTCAGTCCGTAGAACTGTTCAGAGCTGATTCTCAGTATTGGCTTCTTACCGATAGGCTCTTTAAAGTAGAGCGTATTGTCTTTCACCTTTATATACTTAGATACATCACTTTCCAATACATAGACAGTGCCATCCGCAGATACAATATAGTGTTTTGTACTAAGCAGAGACTGCGTAGCTGGCTCATTGATCTTCGTACATGCCCAGTGTCCCAGGTTGAACTTCATGAGTTTCTCATACCCCTGCACGCCATAACAATGGACACAGACAGTATCTTCTCGCTCATGCTTACAGGAGATTGCTGTTCGTATATAGATATACTTCCCAATGATCTCTTTTGTATCTTTGGTAATTAGTCTCCACTCATCCTCTTTGTTATACTTAAAGTATTGGCCTACCACACCTTTGAATGTTCCGGGTGTTATATTGGATTTAGGTTCAATGTATATCAGAGTCCCTTCATCTGTACCACAATCATCATATGATAGATACTTTACCACTTCAGATATTGTTTGTGTATGTTTGGCAAATGTCTCCGCATCCTGAATAGATGTCTTGGAGAAGACCAATGAAGTAACTGCACCGCGTGATTCCCCGGCATACTCTACAATATCAGTAATACCTTCAATATATCCTGTAGTGACAGGCTTCTTGAATATTTGACTGTCAAAGTCTGATGGGTATCCCCTTAACACACATTGGTCAAACTGTCTGGCAGATACACTCTTGTTTATATAGGTATGAGCCACTTGGTTGTCTGCCAATTTTGCAGAGTTGAATATCACATCTCTTACTGCGGCATAGACATCCTGCACACCCTCTTTGGTAGGGTGTTCTCTAAACTCTTTTAGCTTAGCCTGTACTTCATCCATATAGACTATCTCCAAGACATCATCAAAGTCGGAGAAGATAACGGATTCCATATTCTCATAGGCTAATTTATTATAGATAAAACTGATAGTGTCGAATACATGTTTTGACAACAACTCCAACTTGTTAACCAGAGTATGGTCGTTGATAGATTTAAATAGTATATCCGTAACTATATGGTCAAACACTGATGTTACAGACGATTTTTCAAATCTGCCATCTACATAGTGTGATGTAATACTATACTCCTGTTTCAGCGGAAGACGGAAGACAGAGAGTACTTCCCATATCTTCATGTTTATCTCATAGACCAATGGTACTTGAGACTCCACTACACCATTCGTAAACTTTACCTTTTCAATCTTCATTGTTTTCCCTTAACTCTAAACCATAGCCAAATGTATTGGTTATTGATTTGTGGATATTCACCACAGTCTCATTTCCGAACGGCACTTTATCTCTTGGCGTAATGTCATCTATATCGGTTGGCTTATCGGTAGTCAATATGACATCACACATATGCAATAGTGTAGGAACAGAGAGATTTCTATCCCTAAACTCAGCCAAGGCCTCTTCACCTGCATACGCTGCAAAGAATCTCAAGTCTGTTTCGGAACCTATCTTTACAGGCGTTGCATTATAGAGCATCATACTCTTCAATGTTTTTGACGGTGATACAGGCAAGGTAAACGGATTCAGTCTGGCAGTAGATACGGCCAACCAGTCATCTCCTGTCTTATTGAGCATGAACATATACTGTCTTGATATATATGTTTTATTTACAGTATACTCATTCTTACCATTGAATCTTAGTAGAACCTTATCTTTCTTCGGACTATAGCCTTTTGCCTTTAATCTCTTGATAACAATATTGTCATCCATATTATCTTCAGAGATATTCTGATCTACATGGAATTTGATATAGAGGTTGTCTTCCACTATATCTAACAATACAACCTTTCTCTGTTTCTCTGTGAGTTTCTTATATCCCTTATACTGTACTTCATCGATACAGGATATGAAATCCAACAGTTGCTCATATATGGTTGAAGTATCATTATGGATTATCTTCTCTTTCACAGTTTCACCAGGAAGTTTCTTAATCTCTTCGATCAGCTTCTTCCTAAATATAGTAACTGTAGTCAAAACAAATCCTTCCGCCGGATTACCCATGTTCATACGACGATTTGAGCTAGATGGATCAAACATCATATCTGCCACTAATCCATTGGCATCTACAGGCATCTCCTCTTTAGGAAGTACCATACTGACAATACCTTTACTACCGTGTGTGGTAGTGAGTTTAATACCGTTATGCGGCACTTTATCATACTTCACAACAATATCTATCTCAAACTCATTGGCTGGGTCTTGCATATATTTGTTCTTCACTTTAGGGTGCTCTAATGCCTGTAACCTTACAAGAGTTACATGTAGTGTGTTCCCAAACTCTACATTGGTAAATTGCCGCTTCAACTCTTTACAAGTCTCTATGAAGTTTTTGTTATACGCATGTTTATGTTCAGCGAGTTCTCTCAAGTGATCAAATGCTTTAGTTACATGAGCTTTATTTTTTGTTTGTGGTGTATAGATAATATTTATATCTTCTATTACACCTGATGCAGAACCTATTCGGTAAACATCATCGTATAGAGGAGATATCTCTTTCAGTTGATCCTTTGACATCAGCACATGAGCAAACATAGGATCTACTTCGCGGATAGCCATAACTACACCATTCTCCTTTACTTTCTCACCGTAATCAGGAAGAATTTTATATGCATCATCGTCTCCAAAGATATTCAGTGGTATTCTATCATTACCGGCATTGGTATGTATATGTGAAAACAGTGGATATTTCAATCTCTTCATCAACTCATCAGATACCACCATCGCATCTTCTCCTACCTCTCCGATAGAGATAGGCAGAATATTAACTTCAACCCCATGACTATAGACACCGTCTTTATCTGAGTTTGTACTGGTCAGCTTTGTATTCGCAGGCAGCACATCCTCTTCTTCCATAAGCAGTGTCACATCTTCAAGAGTTTGAACGTATCCAAACTTCTTGTCTTTCTTTCCCCATTTAAAGACTCTTTCCAAGTCTATTGTGTTTAATTCATAGTCGTAATAGATAATGTCTATGAACATAGCTTTTGAATAATCATCAGTATACTGATCCACATTCGGGGGATAGTACGGCATGATCTTCAATATCTTTGATTTGTTCTCCAACTTGTGGTTGAAGTTACATTTAGCCATCTCTCGCTCCAACCCCGTTATTAATGTGGGTGTGTCTGGCTCGTATGGCAGCAAAAGGTTCCCCATTTGCGAGTTAGTCATAAATCCCCTGGCAGAGGAGTCTTTTAACTGAAATCTGTTAAAGGCACTGATCCCCAAATGCCTCATCCTTACCGGTATTCTTTTTTTATGTGACATGCTTTTCTCCTTTTTTATTATCTTATTGCTATTTAATAATATACAAAAGAAAAAATACTAACGAAAGGTCAGATATGTTAGATAACATGCTTACTATTACAAACAAATACCCATACACAAAAGATACGATACGCAAGATAAACGCAGTAACCCAATGGCTGGAAGAGAAAGACTTCTTTATTATAGAAATTGACTTTACTACTTCTAAAAAGTTTTATGGAGATTTCAGTGGTTTATTAAATAGTTTAAATGTCCCATTGGTACTTCATCCATATATCATGTCTATAAATAATATAGACTCCTCTGATATGCATATGACAGATATCAAAGAGTTAAAATTGGTAAATGAAGACAAAATAAAAAGTATACTGGACTACACACTGGGATAATCCAGTGTGTAGTCTATCAATACCATGGAAGGTCGTCATCTATAAATTCCGATTCGCCAAAACCATAGTCGTCCCTGCGTCTTCTCTGCGGCCTGAAGAAGTCATCTACCCCATCATCCACATATGAGATTCTTCTTTTTCGTCTACTCGGTCTGAAGAAATCATCTACATCATCATCCTCTATAAACTCATCCCTTCTTCTTTTAACAGGTCTTCGCTTTTTCCTTTTTGGAGTATAATATTCATCATCATAAACATCGTCCTCCACAAAATCATCCCTGTATCTATTAGATACGTTATGTAACTTTGAAACCAGCTCTTTAGCAGATACATACTCTCCACTATCGTCACTCTTTGATGTCCTGCGTTCTTTTGACTTTGTCCTAACGTCCGCTGTTTTAACTACTTGAACTTTATCCTCATCTACAATTACTGTAGGCATGAACTCAGCTTCTTTTCTAAGCTTCTGTGCAATAGAAATATCCTTCACTGTCAACTCACCACTGAACTCGTTGAAGAAAGTATCGCTGTCTTCTACCAACACCCAGTATTTCTTAATAAACTCATCCACATGAATAATAGCTTTCATAAGTGCTGTGGTGTCAGATATACCATCTACATTAGAAACTCCGAGAATATTTCCAAGTTCTTCTGCGAAGAATGAGAAAATGGCTTTATATACTCTTAAATCCGTTTTCCTCATCTTACTATTGCCAAGCTTAGTATTCTCCTCTAAGGCCTCTTTAAGCTCGTTTAAAACAGGGTACTGAACCACTACGCCTGATGCAAACTCTTCACCCTCATATGTAACTTTATGTCTTTCGATAACTTTGACAATATCAAGGTCGGTATTTTGCATAATGGATTTGTAGAAATTTTCCAGTGTAAGATCATCAATCTTTGATTTTGACCTAATCGTAGCCTGCTCCAACTCTTTATAGAGTGACTCCATCATAAAGAGCACTGAAGAGGGATATTCATAATCTGTATGCAATCTCTCCAGAAACACTAATGCCATACTCTTCAACATCATATTCAACTGTATCTCAAACACACCTATCACTTTCAGCAGTGGCTTTGAAATACCATCAAGAACATTCTCACTCAATACATTGAACGGAATTCCTTTATGATCTAGTATTACATTATCATTTTTCCCCTCCATATATACATACAGCGGTAACTTGTTAACCAATAGAGGAGTCTCCCCCATCAGCACCTTGCCTTTCTTATCTACCGTGAGCCCTACAGAGCCCAACAGTTTCTTATAGAATTTCACTAGCGTCATAGCTATCCTTTCATTTATAATAATTCACCAATCATACCACTTAGAGTTTTTGTAGCCATATCCAAATCTCTCTCATCGCCTACCACACCACCTGTCAATGATGATGTAAACATCGTGATATTATAACTCTCAACAGGTCTGTTGTAAAGTTTTACTCTAATGTTTGTTACTACAGGAGTAATATTTACAGCAATATCAAGATCCACTTCACCATTTTTAGATACCACTGGGAATACCATAGTATTAATAGCTTCCAGAAATAGCGATACAAACGCCATTGGATTAGCTACATTAATACGGAGTGTTGCAGTGTCCCTTAATGGTTTTGTTATTACCTCTCCTGTCTTGGTCATATTCGTAGATTTGAATATCAGAGTCTCTATTTTAAACTTGCTATAGTACTCCATCATTAAGTCTACAAATTTCTCTGCTATCCTAGCCTCGGGCTTAAGTGTCTTTGTACTGGTTCCATCAAATACCCGTTCGCCATTAACACTGCCTGTTTGGAAAAGATTTACTATTTTACCATAGTTTCTTTTCATTGTCGGCAATATTTCTACTAATGTACGAAACGAGAACGACGCGTGTGTCTCCAGTTCACCTCTATTAATAAGTGCGAATAGAGGATTTAGCTGCAATGAATCTTCCTGAACAAATGCCGATGCAGTCATTCCTATATCGAATGCATCATCTGTTATCTCAGATGCGTGCTTTGACACCATTTGTGCTTTCATAGACTTTGACAATATTGAGTATGGGTTATTTGATACAGATGATGTAACGTCATCTATCAATTCATTTGACATAAATATCCCATGTTCTGACTCACCTACAGAATGGGTGATGTTTAAATCCTCCGGTCTCATAGAGTATAGATTTACTTTATCGACAAACTCAGTGTCATTTTCAAGAACACTGCCTGTTGGAGTATGTAGAACATTATACGCACCCACAAGTTTTGCAGGTCCGTTTAAATCATACTGCTTTAACTTCAATACTGAGTTTACATAGAACATCGTATCAGGATCTATGATTCCTTTATGGTTTACCTCTGCTCTATCGGTATATCCTTCATAAATATATGTGTATATTGTATCGGGACTACCCTCTATATATGAAGCCTCTTTTGTTTTTAGCTCCAACTCAAAAGCAAACCTTCTACTGCCCCATCCTGATTCAATAGGTACATCCGCAAGATCAGATGTATACTCCACCAATTCAGGCAGTTCTTTCATAACCTTTTTATCGTCTAACCAATTTGGTCCATATTTATCTATGGATCTCTCCATGTGATCTAACATATTGTGTGTTGCCCGATAGACCTTTCTACTTCTTGAGCGTTTATCCTTTGGATTTACCTCACGTAGTGTTAGTTTAAATGGACGCAGGTTAGCCAATGCCTCGTCCAATAGATTGAATCCCATTTTTGTCTCCTTTTATTATTTAAAATGCTAGCATATACTCTACTAATAGAGTCTTTATATTATCAGGTAGTATTACATTTTCATCTTCGCTATCTGTGTATTTAGTAGGAAGTATGAATTTATAATCATCCTCTTCAAAGTAATTTATTACCTTATCGATAGTGGCATCTATAGCATATGTTACTATCTCTTTATTTTTTAGTCTTGTTATAGCTTTTACTGGATACTTCTCCTCAATGCGCTCAAGCAGCTCGCTCTTTACAGGGGCTTTAAGATTGATAGAACTTAATGAAAAGTCCAAAGATGTCTTTGGCTCAATGGCAAGATACTTTGCAATGTGAGAATATCCGTTCTCTATCAGATATGTGATAGTCACTACCAATAGATTTACTAAACCATCACGGTACATTGATTCTATAGACCTACTATCTATAATCTTATGTGTTATTAATGCCATTAGTATTACAGATCCATTGTTTATAGAATATATTGGTGTTCTCATCCGAGAAAGTGCTACATTTATCTCATTAAGTAACTCTATGTCTTTAACACCAATGTCATTTGCGAGTCTATCAATATTACCAGTTACCATCTTAATAATGGATAGCTCTCCTATAGGCAATCTTGTAGACTGCCTGTACCCTTCAGTAACAGACTCACTATCATCATCCCCTGAATCATTCTTGAAAGTCTTCTTCTGCTTTACTGCATCTGTTAACTTCTCTTGTCCTGTGACTACACCTGTTGCATATTTGAATATTGATGCCACTATATTACCGCTTGATGGGTAGTTCATAGTCACCAATGCAATAGGGAACTTATTGAAGAGTTCAATGGCCAATACATAGTCGGTTAAATCATCAGCGGCAATACCTAGATTTAGAACACGTCTGTTCTTTGCATCGTCAGTTCTGGCAGCTTGATTAATATGCGCGTCTATGTAATCTACCAATCTCATCATCTGTGGTGTGTCAAACAAAGGATGATCCATCATCATAGTTAATAATGAGATAACCATATACTTATCCTTAGTGATTGCTCTAATAGGAATAAGTGCCTTTGATATCATTACAATAGCCATTAGCCCGTAGAATTCAGGTTTTGTATATGTCTGTCTTCTAGTCTTCTTCATATCTTTCTCATCGTTGATGTCAAATTCATCAACTAATGAGTCTGGCGGTTTAATGCCAATGTCCCTAAGATACTGTTCGACACTCTTAATATCCATAATGTCAAGTATGTCATTAATATACTTCTTCATTGTGGCATCACTATAGTTGTTTGTTGGGTCAAGTGAACCATACATCTCTTTATATAGAGTGAACAAAGCCTTATCCCTACCTGTTGATCTTACAAAGTCGTTAAATATCTTGAACTGAAAAGAGTCTCTTAATACTACCTTAGCTACTTTATAAGTAACATTGGAAGCTGATAACTCTAAGGTATCCCCTTTATATTCAATCATCAATTCGACTTGTGAGACCTTGTTTAAGGAGAATTCCATAAACATCCGTGCTCCTTTTTGTAGTGTTAGTGTATTCGATCGTTATACACTACATATAAATAATATACATTCATTTTAATCCCGTTAATAAAAGAAAGCACCACCCTGGAATGATCCAGGGTGATAATCAGTATTACTGAGATACGTTTACAGTAAGCTTTTTGATCGCTAGGTCAAGACCTCTAATTCTAACTTCTGTCAGTACTGGGTTTGTAATAATGTGTTCAAAGATTGGGTTCACAAGTAGAACTGCAACTTCTGTACCATCAACAGTTCTTGTTGATTCACTTACTACAGATGGAGTAAAGTCGAATGCACCAAAGCAGAACGGATCATGCTCTTCTTTGTTAATAGTTGCGCCTCTGTATCCAAGTAGGATAGAGTCTCTTAGAGCTTTTTCATTTGTATACTCTACTTTTGCAACGCGCCCATTGATTTCAACTTCAGATCCAAGGAATCTTTTGAATTTACTACCAGCATTTACAACAACTTCATATGCATAGTCAGATGCTTCAATAAAGTTCTCGAAACCAGAAGAGATAGTCATTTCGTCAAATTCAAGTTCAAGAAGATCAACAATAGCAGCTTTGATACTTGTTTTTCTGCCTTCATTTTGAAGTGAGTCAAGATAATCTACCATATTCATATCAATTGGTTTGTAGTATGGTTTTACAATTGTTTGCACCGGACCATCAAATACAACAGACAGAGGATTGTTTGTTTTTGCATATGTCTCTTTCGCTTCTTTCAGGAAATTGATCAGTGTCATATATCCAGAGTGTCTGTTTTGAGTTTTTTGTCCAGCAATAAGACCTTTCATAAAGTCGGCATCTGTATTTTCAAGTGTGCCGTTAAGACCACCGATAGGAGCTTTTGTATAGAAAGGTGTTTTTGCTCTTATTCCATATGTAGAACCAACACCCTGCGATGTGAGGTAGAGACCTTTGATTCTTCTGTTGTCATTTTTGAATCTTGTGTCGATCAGATACCCATTCTCTGCCGGCTTATACTTAGCAAATGCATCTTTAAGATTGGAGTATACTCGGCTTGACTCATCAACTGGACCAGCTGCGGTAGTTGCGCCTGCAAGTGTAAATTCTGTTACTTTAACATCAAACTCTTTTGTTCTAAGGTTACCAGAACCGATAACTTGAACATCGACGAGTGCATTCAGTGAGTTTGCAAAACCTGCAAAAATATTGTTGTCATCACCTGTAATAAGTTTCCATTGTTTTACAGGGATACTTACTCTCTTGTTAAAGATAACTTCAACATCATGCTCGTCACCAGTTGCAGTGCCACGCCATTTAACGCCCTGGTAGTCTTTAACGCTGTATTCAAATCTGTCTGTATTATCAGCGTCAGAGAATGTCAAGTACAGTTTATCAAGAACAACTGTGTCATCAAGAATATCTGTGTTGTTAAGCACGCCTTTTGAAAGCAGCACTTGATCTTGTGCAACATATCCGAGAGGAATCTTCTTACCTGCTTTGAATGGAGAAGTTGTTACTTCCTTACCGTTAAGTGGGCTTTTCACAGTAATAGTATAGTTTGCTGCAAGGAACTCTTCTGTATCCGAAGTTTTTACTGGGATCAATCTGAGTTTATCTTCACCGAACGGAGAGCTCTCTGCATCGTTCATGAACTCGATGATAGATCTTTTGTTCTCTTTGATAGATTCAAATGTTGTATCTGTTACTTTATAGTCATCGATAACATAGATTGTTCTTACAACGACTCTGATTGTTCTGTATTTAGGGTTGTTCACATATGTAGGGAACAATGCTTCAAGGTATGCATCTTGCTTTGAACCGAATGTATTGAATGCAAGAGTTGTAGCCACTTCAACATCTGTTCTTGGCATAGTGAAATGCTCAAGGTTAAAATTAGATGCTTTAGTGCCTTGGAGCTGTACTTCTTTAACACCTGTTGGAAGCTCTGCATCTTTTGAATAACATGCTGAACCTAGAAGTACTGGGGCGAGTGCGTTATTAACTGTGTCGCTTTCGAGGTTCGCATCCATTCTTGCGATGTCTGTAACCAATCTTTCACCTTCTGATGCGGTGATGCCTTTTGCAAAATCAATACCTGAATCGGCAACAGCTTTTGCTATGTTTAGTAAATGGGACATTATATTCCTTTGTATAAATTTTGTCGTAAACTTTTTTAAACTTGACTAACTTTTATAAACAAGCACGTCTTGTTCATTAAATAGTTAAAATGATTAATAGTACGCTTTCGATTTCGGTTGTCTATAAACCGCAGCGGCTTTCATAGAGATATAGTTTGAGAGCAGTGTAGAGTCTAATATTTCCGGGTCAGAGTGTTCTCCATAAAAGTCTACATATGCTTTAAGTATGCTGTATATTGATGCTAACGATTTGTTTTTCAAAATATCAACATCCTCATCCGGAATAACTACGACTTCTCCATCGTATTTATACCCAGCGCCTTTACTTGGAAGTCCTTCCATATAGATAGGATTATTGTTCGTAACAATCATGGTTCTCGTCATTTGTGTGGTAAACATAGTTTTCAAAGTATCCATTATCTCTTTATCATGTTTGGAGATATGTCTTTCCAAATCTGACAGGTCAACATCCAGTTGACCTTTTACTTCAAATATCGATTTTGGCATTATATATTGTATATTCATAGCGATCCTTTTCATAGTGATTTTTAGTTCATATAAAATTAATCATTGAGTGCTATTTATCTGAAATCAGAGAAGGAGAAAAATATGCCAATCACTATATTGATAGATGCAATTCTACTATTATTAAAAGAATCTAAAGTACATATGGAGAATAGTAGTGTAAATAAAATAAGAAATCTATTGGGGCTAAAAACGAATAAAAATGATAAATGGGTTTTAGGGGATGAAGATGTAACATCAAAATTGATAAATATAATTAACGAACTATTAGACAATATTGAACATGAAGAACCCATTAATGTAGATAGTGTCTTAAGACGCATACGATTGGAGATAGTAGAAGATGATGAGCTGACTGGCGATGATTCTCTAAAAGAAACTATCGTCGGTATGCTTGAGTCTGCAAAGATACAAAAAAGCTTTGACGAGGAGATGAACGACATCAATACATTGAGTAGATCATTGACTATTTTCTTTACAAGAGAAAAACTAAAGAATGTCTGCAAAAATGTGAATTTAGAATTAACAAGAAATAAAACAAGAAATCCTTATAAAACAATGACGTCTCTATTAACAGAACTGGATAATTTATCTACAACAGCAACTGATATTGATGAGGAGATATTGGAGTTTAGTTCAGAAGATGTACATGACGATAAAAAAATGAATGAATTGACAAACACAATTAAGAAGAAACATATATTCAGAACAGGGTATATAGATTATAACTTAATGTTACAAGGCGGCATAAGAGTACCTGAAGCAAAAATCAATGCGGCACTAACACATAACTATAAAACAGGGTGGATACTATCAGTATGGGTATCTATATTATTATATAATAAACCCAAACCCACAGAAAAGAAACCATTGGCAGTATGGTTCAGTATGGAAGATGAAGTAATTGATATTATGGCATTTATCTATAGACAAATAATGGTAACAGAAACAGGCAAAGTTGTAGATTATCCTGATATGGACCCGAAAGAGCTATTAAGATGGGTTAACAAAAGACTAACTGCCAATGGATGGAATGTAAAAATAGTAAGAATAAAAAATCCATCAGATTATACATATAGAGATTTAATAAACAAAGTTAAAAAATATAGAGCCGCAGGGTATGATATACAGGCATGTGTAACTGATTATGCAGATAAGTTATCGACCGAAGGAATTAAATCAACAGGGCCTGTAGGTAGCGATAAGAAAGAGTTAGTGAGAAGATTGAGAAACTTTTTCTCTTCAATAGATTGTTGGTGGGACACACCTTGGCAGCTGAACCCTGCCGCCGGGGATCTTAGAAAAAGTGGAGTGGAGGATTCAGATTTCCTAAACTATGTTCATAATAGAGGATATTATCAGGGGGTAACAACTCTTGGTAATGAGATGGACCTTGAAATATTCACACATATAGTAAAAACAAAAAACAATGGTGATTGGCTACACATAAGAAGAGGAAAGCATAAGATACCATCAATAGTAAATAAAAAATACCAATCTATGTATTTGCCATTTCCTTCTGATGGACCAATTCCATTTGATTTACAGAGAGGGGAACCTATAAGCAGAAACAGCGTTAAAGAGGATAATGTATTTTACTCAATGACATCGGACCTAGTCTAAGCTAGGTCCGATGCTCTGTCTAACACGATTAACGCGTCTTTTAAAAGTGCATATCTATCAATGATTGAAGTCATTGCAAGATCATGTAGATCAAGATAAACGCTCTTATATTTTTTATAGTTCGGGGATGCGAAGTTTGCCATGCTGTACTTTTGCATTTTTGTCAAATCTTTAGTAAGTTTATCCAACTCTTTAGTTATCTCAGAAGTGAGGTCCTTTGCTACAGATATAGAGAGTATGTTTTTAAACTCTACCGGCTCTTCAAACTTAAGTATTCGTTTGCCAGTTACTCTCTTCAGCTTAAAGACGTTATCTACTATAGTAGCGTCAACCGCACCTACCATTAAAACAAGCACGCCATCTTTATAGGGGCTTGATATAAATGTTTTTATGGACCGGTCTTTAATGCTATTTATTTCTGTTTTTGAAAAATCAGATTCTTTATAGATAAAATCAATGACTGAAACATCAGCTTTATTTTGCTCAAGATTCTTCCATAGCAAATCACGGATATCTCTAAGTGTACTCTCAGTAACATCCTCGCTGTTTAATATATCATAACATTTCATCACATCATCAATATGACCGCTATCTCTCTTCAAGGAGGATATTAGTGCAGTTATACTGTCTATCTTATTGATAGCGATATATGATCTAAACGAACGCTCGACAAAATCATAATCGGATTGTTTAAGTTCAATATTGTGTCTTATGGAATTCTTAAATATATTTTTCAAAGTATCTATCTGGCTTTTACCTTTTACAGATTGAGTCAATCTCTTACTGAAATCAAATACTGAGTTTGTCGTTTTGGTTATTTTGGCAGCCAGTGCGTCTTTTATCTTTTTCATAGCCGATACACCCTCCATATTTAACATAGAGATAGCTACATCTTTGTCCTGATACTCTTTTGATAAAAGGGAAGTATCTACATTAGCAACTTCACCAAGCATAATTATTGTACTTGACAATACATTAAGTGTATCTAGCTGAACTCCCTCGGACTCAAGATTTGAATCCATAAAATCTTTAACTGCCGCACACTTATCAAACAACTGCACACTGACCTGATGATCTTTTGCAGCGTCCAATACAGAACCAATGTCTATATTATATACTTCATCTTTACTTATTAGACTAGAAAGTCTCATATTATCTCCTATCTAACGAACGCACATACTGAGTCAGTACGAGAAGAGTAGCTCTTGACGCTATGTGCTTTGTAGTAAACCCTCGCAGGTATTTATATAGGGAGATTGCACTATACTCTTTTAGTACATTGATATACTCTCCTCTAAAACTTTCAGTGTCGTCAGAAACAGCAACCTCTTCTCTACTAAGTGCATCTGTTACAAACACTTCAAGACCCATGTCAACTCCCTCTTTAATAGTGTTCAAGACAGATTTGACAGCATATTTTTGAGTGCCATACATATTGAATGTTACACCGTTCTCTATTTCCGAAAATGGACTATGTGGATTCAGATTTGTATTCTTGAAGAACTCGGAAAGCGTATCGAGAAAATCCATAGAGGTAGTTTTCTCACTGTATAAATATTCATATACGTCCATCTATTCCTCCAGTTTTCTTATTTTTGCATCGTACTTCTTCACTCTCTCTTCGTAGTACTCGATCTGCTTATCTATAGTGGTAGACACATCACCTCTCTCCTGCTTCTCTTTAAGCTGGATAAGCTTATACTCGGTGATACGTTTCATATCTCTATATCTAGCTGCTCTTTTAAGTTCAAAGTCCACCCACCATTTACCGAGGAAATAAAATGGATTTCCGTTAAATGAATTTGATGGAAGACTAAAAGACAGATCATAGTCACTTGCCACTTCTCTTAATACTGTTTTATCAACATTGATTTGGACGTCGGATAGATCAGCTATCCTTCCATAGATGCCTTTCCCGACACTGAGAGACTTCATAATAGTATCAAAATTACTACCACCGCCCAATACTCTTTTTGTGAAATTAGGATAAATTACATTCTTTTCACCATTTAACTCATATACAATAAATGTCATAAGATCGGAGAGATAACCTATAGCGCCGTCCAACTGAGATGCTAGCGTGAGAATGGCAGACTGTCTAATCGTGATATTATCTGTAACCAATACATTTGGCATAAATTCATCAATTAGTGTCTTTGCATCTTCCACTCCGACAGACAACCTTGTTGCATATTCTTTCATAGAGGAGATGAAATCCTCTTTGTTTCTTGCTTTAAAATGCACAAGCTTCAATACTTTCATAAGAGTCTTTTCATCGATCGTGCCGTCTTTTACATACACTTCCATTTTCTCGATGGTCGGAAATATATTCTCTTTCAGTGTTGTTGAAAGATTCTCCATACCAAGTAATAACTCACTCTTCTTAATAACATCCACATCTTTCCCATTAATGGCATCTTTAAACCATTGCATTACGCCTGTTAGCATATTCATTCCTTCTTAGTAGTTTTTGCTTAGCAAGAATTCAAGTATCTCACTATTTTTATCTCCACCCGTTGAGAGTGATTTATAGGTTACAGTAATAGAATCAGTAAAGTCATGTAGATAGAACTCAGCTAGACTAAAATCATCATTCATCACAACTAGGGTAGATGATTTTGAATTTTCCAATACTTTATCTCTGTATTTTTGTTTATCAAGGGAGCCACCAATGATCTTTTCGATATCTTCTCTGTCTCTTTCTGTAATAACCATCATCTGATAATAACGTGCAAAGCCGAGTGCTTGATTTGTAACTAACTTCATAGTACTGGTTCGCTGTCTATCTTCAAGAGCCTTGAGTATTTCATCTTTATCTTTCAATCTGTTCTTTTTGTAGTTACGTACCATGTCTCTTGCAAATATAAAATTACCTATTGATACAGCACCTGCCATCATATCATCCACTCTACTCCAGAACCCATATTTATCGGACCCTGTTTCTATCAATTTAATAATATTTACACTAGAGACATATTTCACACCCATAGCGACCAGCACTTTAATAGTTACCACTTCATCTTTTTTCTTTCCTACTTTAGCAGTAAGTTCCAGTTGTCTAAAGACTCTTTCGATGCCTTTCTTTGAATTTTCCATGTTATGGCTTTTGAAAGGATGGATAAGGGAGTCATCTTGTAATTTCACCATCATATCAGATACTACTACTTTCACACCATCTTCAGACTCCATATTCAACGCTTTGGAGTAAAAATCTTTACTGGATATCATCTTCATAGCAAATGAAGCATCAAATCCATATACTGAAAGCAATACATCGAAAACCTGTTTTGTAGTGGATGCGAATATTTCAGCAAGTGCAGTCTCAACATCTTTTATATGGCTATTTCCCTTAAGCGATTCGCTAATAACTACTTGTGGTTCCAGTACATACTGTGATAAAAATTTATTGGCGGAGCCTTTAGACAGAATCAAGTCTATCTCTCTCTTGTTTTTCGGGTCATCTGTTTCATAATCTGTCATTACTTTTGCTACACTCAGTAGCGCATTTGTAATAGTGCTGAACATTTATTATCCTTTTGTCTCAGTTTAAGTATTTCATAAAATTATGTTTTTACCGCAATTCAATGATTATTTAAACGGAGATGAACATGATAGACAGTAAAATTAATGACGCGTATCAAGACGCACTTAGAGTTCATACGATATATAAAGAGGAAGATTTACGATTTACAAATATAGTTAAAGGTATCTCAAATACACAACAAGTCATCATGCCTGAAGCGGACAGTGATGACATGACCTTTTATTTTTTTACCAGGCCTATGATGAATCTAACTGACTATAATTTGTATCGAGATAGACTGACAGTTGCATACCAAGATACATCCAACATGGGAGTAAATAATTATATTAGAAGATTGTTAGATCCAAAATATGATAAAGAAGCAAAAGACAAAAATCCGTTAATGGATTCCAATAGTCCATTCATTAATGTATTTTCAAATACTCTACTGACTGCAAGTGGATGGCCTGACCAGGTAATTGATTCCTGGGTTTCTCCTGATGGTCAGAATAAAATAAAATGGGGATACTCTGTAGGTTCAAACAGAGTACATAGAGAGTTTGAAATGGATTTAAAGTTTTTTAATATCAAAGAGGAAATAGTAACTAGAATCATAGATATAATGGGCACATACCAATCAAACGTTTCCACTGGAGTATTCTATCCATCAAACAATGCAATGATGAATAGATATATAGACTATCAAATAGGAGTATACGTTATAGTTACAACTTATAACTATAAGATAAAGAAGATTGCTAAAACTATTGGTCATTTTATTGCAAACTCCAAAGGTGTCTATTTTGACTACGATAGAAAACAGTTAAAAACACAACAAAACCCTACATTTTCTACACGATTAAAATGTTTTAACGCATGGTATAATGATCCTATACTACTGATGGATTTCAATAGAACAGTAATGGCAATGAACCCTGCCGTAAAAGCTATGGTAAAAGACGGGAGCAAAGAGGTGGTAGAAGTTCCAAAAAATCTGAGGACTGTATTTCAAAATGAAGGTGTCCCGTTCATTGATATGAAGTACAACACTTTGGAATGGCTAATACCAAAAACAAAATATGACATAGTAAAAAAGAAAATAGAGAAGGAAGATAAATGAACCCTTTAGAAGCAATAAGTTTAGATCCGATAAGTGCACAGCGTATAGTGTTAAAATCAATAATGGGAGAAGAGGTAAATCTTGAAAATCCAACCAATCCATTAGTAACATTAACGGAAGCTATATCTACAACCACCGCAGGTGCATTACAAGAGTTTGTACAATCTGAAAAGTATATGTTTCCTGCATTAGCCACTAACGAGGAAGAGCTCTATCCACATATTACAAATATTGATGAACAGCATCTATTTGCATCTCCATCACACACTACGCTCACTATGTTTATAGACCTTGAAAGCATCATAAACTCTGGTGTTTTTGAAAATGGAGCATACAAAATTACCATACCAAAAGATTCTTATGTGGTTATCGATGAGGTAAGATTGACTATCAGCAATGACGTTCATGTATATATCAATAAGAAAGATGGGCAGTTTATTAGTTTTGTAGAACATGAAATTACTACAGAATCTACAGAGGCCACAAACATAGGCACTATCTACTCTACCATAACCACACTTGAAGACAATACACAATGGGTAATGTTTGATATACCAGTTACTCAGGTGAATATAATCCATACTGAAGCCATCGCTACTTTAGGTTTGGATTTCCATGTAGAGATACCAATAACCGATCAATACTATTATAGTGTTGTCGAATACTTAAATCCATTAACTAACGAGCATACGCCTGTGCAGAAAACATATGTTGAAAGCATATATGATCCACATACACCAACAGCCTATATCCAGTTGTTAAACGACAAGGTTATTTATAAGATACCAAAAATCTATTTGGATAATATAATACGGTCAAATACTATACGTATCTCTATATATACCACAAAAGGTAAAATAAGAATGCCTTTGAACAAATATAAGGTAGAAGATTTTAAATTCTACCTATTTAAAGATAAAGACACTATTCATAAAGCAGCTGCATTTAACGTGAACTTTATTGTAAAATCTAACAATATATTAGATGGTGGGGTAAATAGAAGAGTAGTTCGAGATATGAGAAAGAAATTTATCAATAGAGTAACGGGTAACATCGACATGCCTATTACTGAACATCAGCTAGTTGAAAAAAGCAGATTGGATGGATTCTTCTTAGATAAACTAAAAGATACACTTTATGAAAGAGTCTATGTGGCGAGTAAAGATATCAATGACTTTACAACAATAGACGTCCCAATTTATGTCTATAATGCAAACACAAAGCTTTTTAATATAGATGATAAACAGGACTCCTTTATAATAGAGGATGATATGTTCTTGGTAAAACCGAATACGTTGTTTAAAAATGTAAATGGAATGACGAGTCCAGTAACGCAGACTGAATATGATTTTGTAAAAAATATGGATTTAGCATCAAAAATAAAGTATCTGAATGAAAATAACTTCCTATATAATCCTTTCCTATACATCATTGATAATGACTTAGATATAGTTACATCAAGGATATACAGTATAAATAAACCTACTGTAGAGAGACTCTCTATAATAAATAAAAACAAATCTCTAAAAGAGAATGTGAATATAACAGGCTATAATATAGTGAGAGAAAATGATAGATACTACATATTCTTTAAACTAAGTGGTAATGATGCATACGAACTTATTAAAGATAACATCACTATTCAATTAGCTGTAGAGAGCACTTATGGAAAACGATACTTCTATAGTTTTGTAGATACTGTTCTCTCAGAATCATATATAGGTAGAGAGGATGACACGGTTCATATTATACAAGTTGACACTGATAATCTTAAAATAGACAATGACGAACAGATGTTATTAATACCCGAAGATAATAATGTCAATAATATATCTCTCTTTTCACATTCAGACATAGTTATCTTCTATAATGGAACTGACTTAACAAGCACTGGCGGCGTGCAAACAGATGCCACGCTCTACTTAAATGCGAATGAAATTCCTGGACGAGGAGATGTTATCGGCTTAACCAGGGAGAGTGTCGATATAACATTTGCTACAAAATTGAAATATTTCTGGAATAGAGCTGATAGTGTATTTACAGAAAACAAATATATGAAATATGAGTACGATGTTCCAAAGATATATCCCGAAGATGTCTATGACGATAATCTATTACCATTTGATGTATCAGACACAGATGGTGATGGCATATGCGATGCATTAGAGTTTAATATAATCCATCATAAAGGTGAGATAGTCTATGATGCAAATGATAATATAGTGTATGAACATAGAAAAGGTGACATCATATATGATGAAGAGGACAATCCAATCATTGATAAAAAGTATGGGCTATTGAAATACGTTGATATACTGATGATGGAGTATAACTATAAAGCTTCCAATAAAACTATTTACCTAGACCATATTGAGGGAATAGAGGATCTGCTATTAGACTGGTCTATGTATAAGATGGCTGAATTAAATAATAAAACATTAGATAATACAAAGATACTGTTTAGGGCAAGGCGCTCTAGCGACTTAGTAATATCGAAAACAAAAAATAAATATACAAAAGTATTATCGCCGACAGTAACATTATACTACAGACAAGATAGCAGTGCATTTAAAACGGACTTTGATACAGTTTACAAAAACATCGGCATGATATTAAATAGATATTTTAGTAAACCATACATCAACATCACGGATATTGAACACAGTATTATAAAATCACTTGATAGCAGTCTATTGACAGTGGACGTTTCTGATTATCTTCCAGATAATCCAAAAATAATAGACCTGGAAACATTCAGTAATAGATTTGAAATAAAGAAATCAATAGATGATATTTTCCAGATACGGTACGACTACAAGCTCAATATAGAATACATATAGTCAGAGAGGGAATCATCCCTCTCTGACCTTTTCTTTAAGTTTTTTATATTCTACCATCTCTTCTTGCAGCGCAAGAATAATATCAGCATAAGAATTCATCTTTCTTACAGCTAGGCCGATATAGTAATTCATTGTAGCTATGCCCTTATACTCTTTCAGTAATTTTATCATATAGTTAAAGTAATTCAATGTATAGTCATTACATCCAGCTAAATGGGCTCTCTTCTCAACAATCTTTTGAACTGTGTCTTTTGGAACTTTCGCAAACTCCTTTTCCATGGTGCGAATCTCTTTGAATAGAGATTTGTAAGTAGGCAGCTTATCAATCTCTTTCCCATATTTGTGTATAAAGACCATCTCTTTATCAAAGAGCATATACTCCTGATATGCAGGGTCATTCTTATTAAACATATGCGGCATATCGCCAATCTGTACTCTTATCGTATCTGAGCTTTTCACAAAGTCACAATCTGACCCGAATATTATCAAATCTACATAGACATCACTGTCCCCGGTCCCCATATTATCTACAGATGCATTAATACAACAAATCTCATATCGTGGATAAGCGTCCAGATTATAATTTGGGAAGTAATCACGTATAAGACTCTGCCACATTTTGCTGTTGGAGTAATTAGGCATAAGAATATCAATCTTATTAGGATCTTTATCTATTGCTTTAAGAAATACTTTCATATTTGCATCAAAATCAACATACTGCTCTTTAAAGACATCGACCTTGTACATCTCGTTGATATATACAATGGCTTTTAGATACTGTATATCAGGAGTACGTTTACTCTCTATTCGTCTAAGCAATCTTAGTTTTTTATCTATAGAGAATGCAAGATCATATATCTTTTTCTCAATCGATGTTTCAACACTCGGTTCTTCTTGAACATCATCACGAACTGAATCCTGCTCATCTGTTACATTCGATTCTTCTACAATCTGTTTTGCCTCAGCTATAACCTTTGCCGTCTGAACCTTTCCCGTAGCGACATCTCGCACAGATTTACTGCCAGAGCTAGAACTGCCACCGCCAATACCAAAGATAGAACTTAAGAATTTAAGGATAGCTTTAAAGAAAGACATAATGGCATTTACAATACCGCTTACAACGCCTTCACTGTTATACTTGATCAATTCTACAAAATGATCATATTCCATATTCATCTCTTGAGCTTTTAACTCCAATGCGGCTTTTGCTTTCATTTTGAACACTGGGTTAAACTCATGCTCTACATCATCAAGAAGATCTTTAAATCCACCAGTAAATAATTTAGAAACATTATCCATAGCATCACTACATTTATCCATGGCCAGTTGGTGTTCTGCTGCCGTTAAGCCTAGCGCAAAGCTAGACTCTGGTATCTCCTCATTTATCATGTCCCGTATATTCATCATACCCCTCCTTAAATTTAACAATAATATCATCTCTCAATCTTGTATTGAACAGGACAGTAAACTCGATCACAGCAACCAACATTTCAGGCACGTTCATTTCATTATGTACGGCGGATGAACTAATATAATCTTTAGCAATAAACTCAGCGCGCATAGAATCAAGTGTCGTTCTGTATTGTTTGCGATCTATCACCCAGCGACCATAATCCAATACACCACCGATAGTATTGATATCAAGATGATCATATAGTTTCTCTTTATGATTATAGATGTTCATAAGAATACGCTCATCCGCATCATCTATTAAATCCTCTAGTTGGTCTAATATTTCAGGTATATCAATAAGTTTTACATCCCACAAACTTATCAATGTGTCATTGACGTTAATGACAATAAGTGAAGATCTAAATAATTTAAGCATAATATCATTAATCTTCACGTCAGTAAGATTATCAAGCCTATCAACTAAGGAGATCGTGTCCTCTATGATTTTCATAGACTCCTCTTTTGTATATGTCTTAGGAGCATGTATCAATCTCCTTAGGAAGTTAACTGTCATATCATACTGTTGTATAGACGGATGTTCTGTGTATGCATTTTTAACAATCTCTTCAAAGAGAGCTCCCTCAGTAAGTTCATCAATAGACTCTGCCTGCTTCCTGCTAATAGACTGTGCTATTTCTAATCGATTCAGCTCAGCCTCTATCAGTTTTCTAGTTGCCTTATTCATCGTTTTGTCCAAATAGAGAATTAAGATCTTCTAGGGCATTCTTATTGTTATTAGCAATATTTATAAAATGCTGTATATCAGTTGTAGGTTTACCGTAATTTTCAGCACCCACAGATGCATTAAACATTGCTCTTTGGCTATCCATCAGTTCCATTACGATAAAATTAATAGGAGCTGCTTCAAAAGGATATGCAAACTCATCTCTTAATTTATCAACTTGTGTAGAGACTGTCTCTCTGGTAGCTTTATGTATGGCTGGTGTATTTATCGTAAGGTCTTCGTTCAACATCATCTTTTGAATATTCTGCACTGCTTCTGTTTTAAATACCCTATCGGCGAGAACGAAAAAAGCCAACTCTTTTTTCGCACCGTTTGTATTGAAATACTCATCTATTTTAAAATATTGTTTTGTCATGGGTTATCCTTTTTATTTAAAAATTCTTTTGAAAGTTTCAGATCTGACATGCATGTCATTTTCCATCAACTCTTCTGCTGACATATAGAAATCAGAGATACCTACCTGTCTACGTCTCATAGTGAATAGATACTTTAGATTTGTAAATATTCCTCTATCCTCCTCTACTTTCTCAATCAATTCCTCAATAGTGGAAATTTGAACCAATATATCGGACTTGTTTTTTGTACTTGTCTCTTTCATCTGTCTGATAAGATCATATTTAACACGTCTAAATCTCTGTTCTAAATCATCATAAATAGAATCAGTATCAAGCATTAATTCTCTTAACTTATTTGGATCTGTTACTCCGGCAACAGTGGAAACTTGTGCAAGTTGAACTAATGCAAAGATCATGTAGATTACCCAGAAGAGTATGTAAAAGAACATTGCGGCCATTGGGTTAGTCATTATTATAACTACTATAAGCACTGCAATAGCTGTATACGTCATAAATAGAGCTAAAGAAAATGAATGGGAATCTGCTTTATTATCCTCAGCCCCTTCAAGATTACCTGTTATTCTAGCCAATGCGGTGACTAGATCTTGTCCTAGACCGTGTCTTACAGCAAATTGATCAGCCATACTTTCATTGTTTTTAATAGCGTATACATTCCCATTTGTTTTATCACTCATGTTAAAGATATCATAGAACAACTCCTTAACATCAGAAACATTACGACCGTCAATGGCAATAATATTATTGTAACTCTCTATAAGCTCTTTTTCATTCTTTGATTCATACATTCCCTCCACAGCAGTATTGACTGTAGTAAAGTATTGATGCATATATGCCAATGAATTGAATCCATGTCCAAATTCATGGTAAGTGATTGCCATAATTTCACGTACGGTAAAGTTTGCTCTGAACAACTGTATAAATGGTATACCAACAAAAACAACAACATCTTTGTTTAGACCTTCTATTTTACCCTTAGCAAAATCTATCTTTACTTTCTTGTTAAAGTATTGTTTTTCAATCTCGTTCATAGATTGTCCAAGAGTGGCATATAGATTAATAAGATCTTTGCTGCTCTTCAATGCTTTAATGTCTGTACTTTTATTATCTGGTCGTATCTTATATTTACGCATAACGTTTTTGATTATTTTACTAATCTCTGCGTTTTGATGTGCTATGATATTGCTAGATGGTCCGGGAGGAACTATACAATGAGGTCCTGCGTTTGTGGAGTAGAATTTAAAATGTATTCCATACTCTACAAAGACTGCATCTTCCAGTTCTTCAAATTTCTCCCTATACCCTTTCTGTTTTGTAATGTCGTCATTACTTTGAAATTTCAGCATGCCGTGTTCTGTCTTTAAATATGTAAACAACTCTTCCATTTTTTTCAAAGTTTTATTTTCAGTAACTGCTTGTATAGACTCCATATTGAAATCGTTTTTAAGTGTTAATCGCATCTTCATTGCATAGTCCTTGTGTAAATTAATATATCAAGGAAAAGTTTATATTGTTAAATAAAGAAAAAAAGACAGTATGTAGGGATTCCCTACATACCAAATTTAATATTGTTTACAATTGTTTTCTTTTCATCAACCATATCAGGATATGTTAATATTTGCAGGAGTGTGGCCATAAATACGTCCCTACCTGACATAGTTCTTAGTTCATCCCCATACATGAAATTTATAGGCTCGTTATAGATCAACAGCGAGTAGACATTATCACTAACATCTATATCAAAGTTAGCTCTATAGAAATAGTTAAAGTTCATATATTCCTCAGTGAGCTCACTAATATTACTTCTGTTGAAGATGCTATTGAACGTATACAAATCTACATCGGCGTATGTTAATGACCTCAACATCTTGATCTTATTATCCTTCCAATGTAATAGTCCTTCCCTAATATAGATGTCCGAGGTGTATTTTTCACCATTAAGCTTATCATCTATTGTGAAAAATGTTCTACCAGAACCACTCTGCTTTGTCACCAATATATCAAAGATAGGACGAGTCAATCTTGTATACACCTCTTTATTTCTCTCCAATACTTTTGTGTAATCTATACCCGCTACATCTTTTATCTCATACCATATATCGTCATCGTCATGCAAGGCAAACTCTATTGTTGGCGTTATTTTACATTTACTCAACCATGCCTCTTCATAAAACTTCCCTTTAACTACCTCTCTGATAGAGGCTGCTAACTTATTAATCTCTTGTACTACTTCTGTCATTATTTGTTCCTTTTAATATTTGTTTCACTCTCATTTATAGGTGATAGATATTCAGGGTATTCAGTTTTTAACGTATGACCAGACAACATTTTTCTCACGCGTATTAACTCATCACCATCATCTCCAAAGCACGCATCGTAATCTACTCTAGTTTTACCTATGAACAACGCAACAGCTTCCTACACTCTCACCACACACCCATTAAAGACTGCGTAGAGTCCCTTTATGTTTTCTATTGTATACATCACTACCTCCTAGTAGATTATTAATAGTTATTAAATAACACCTAAAGCCCAATCCACTATAATAATATACAGATAAAAAGAAATAGTAAAAGCACTACGCTATCGCCTGATGCTGGCGCTGCGTGCAATAAAAAAGATAATACCCTATAGGTACATACTGTGCGGGTCACTCCTAGGGTCGCGTCCCTTAGAGAGTTCCTACGGTCACTCTCTACCAGTATGATTGTATTTATATAATCCTCTCACTCAACCCCTCCTAGAAGGTTCCCCTTCTCTCTCTCCTTATATTCACATAATAGCAACCAAATAAAAAAATATAACAGAGAGGATATTACTCCTCCCTGATGGTACTAAGCAGTGAGGAGTAATACTTAATATCCTCCTCTACTGCATTAGCACCTGCATCATTATAGCCTCTTTTCTCTAGCATAGAAATCATGGCTATAATGATGCTTTCCCTAATGTCGTAATCAACATTAGGGTTTTCTATATCAAGTGGGGAGGCTTGATATACTACAGAGCCCTCTACTAACGAGGATTCACTCTCAATACCTGCTTCATTATACCCTGAGGTAATATGGCAGGCATGTGCACCCACCCCATTTTTCAGCATCATGGCTGATCTAATGGTGCGGGTGTTAATGATGACAATGCTATGCTTGTCATCAATAGTAGCTATTGAAAAATTATCAGGTGTCCCCATCGCTTGATAATTTCCTTTGGGATACGATAATACCAATGCTGGTTTGCCATCTACCCCACCTAGACTTAACCAACTGGCGGACTTGTCCATACCCGCCAGATGAATTTTGAAGTCATGCTTCAGAGCATTGTATGATTTTAACACGTGATGCTCCTATGAAAATCAATCTGCATCTGAGAGAAGAATCTCTCACTCTCTCTCAGATGCTCTTTAAAACAGAGGTTGTGATGGGCAGCGACAACCTCCCCTCGTTGCGGTTGGGAAATGTCGAGATTTCTCATCTCTTCCATCTCCCTCTCGACTTCTTCGAGTTTCTTGAAGAAGTCTTTCTCCGACGGAAATGGTCCATCGGTTAATGGTTTTAATGCCATAATTATCTCCTTACGATAATAAATAATTAGTATCATAGATACACCTAAGCCTAAACCACTATAATAATATACAAACACTACGGCTTGCAATTTGATTTATTCTTTATAACTTAATTATAGGATAAGAGAAATAATAAAGGGTGTGATATGAGTGATATATGTAAAGAGTTTAGGTTTGCTGTACACCTGCCTAATAGTGACGATGGCGATTATCATTTAGTGAAATTCCTAAATCACTATCCTGATGGTAGACAAGAGCACTCTATAGAGTTAATAAAAGATTATAAAAGACCATTTTATGTAACTAAAAAGTTCTATAGAAATCATAAACAGAGGAAAGAAGCCGAGCATTTGAGTAGATTAGATAAGTTCATGTCTACAGAATCAGGATTAGCAAATAGCATATTTAAAGCATTGGGGAAACCAAAATATAAGAAAGCAAAACTATACGAGGTAAGAAGAGATAGAGATAGTATCTATGTTTATGGTGCAGACATACCATCCACTACACTGCTCTCTATGGAGTATAAAAAGAAGTGTGATAAGATAACACCGTTTATCCCCGGTTTTCTCGATATTGAAAATGATGTAGATACAAAAGAGATATCCCTGAATACATTCGTCTATACAGAAGATGGAATCGATAAGGTTTATACTTTTGTAAATAATAACCTTATTCCAAACCTGCCTGGATTGGAAGAGAGGATAATTAATAAGTTATTAAAATCCTTACCTGATAAACTCCCATATGGACTAGATGTTGATAACTTAAAAATATCAATAACCAAGTGTAAAGATGAGAAAGAGTTAATACAAAAATCATTTAGCAGAATACATCGCTCTGATATCGATATATTATCCGGATGGAACTTTGAATTTGATATCTCTACTATTGCAAAAAGATCTGTGGTAAATGGATTAAGACCCGAAGATGTATTTTGTCATCCTGATATACCAAAAGAGCTCAGGTTCTTCGAGGTGATAGTAGGTAGGAGCGAGAAAGTGACTCAGGCAGGCAAGGTAACACCAGTACCGCCTGAAGAGAGGTGGCACGTAATGAAGAGTGCTGCTAAGTTCATAATGATGGATAGTATGTCACTCTATCGATATATTCGTTCACAAGATAAAAAGATACAAGGCGGGTATGGTTTAGATAACGTATTGGCAAAGTCTTTGAAGATAGGTAAACTTAAAACAGTTGATATTGAAGGTGTAACAAAATATGAGTGGCATAAAACCATGTCTAATAAACACCCTATTGATTACTCTGCATATAACATATGGGATTCACTAGGATTAAATTGTAAAAATAAAAAAGACCACGACCTAGATTACTCACTACCCCTATTGAGCGGACATACTACATTTTATAACTTTAACAGTAACCCCACTAAGATATATGAGGATATGTATGAGTTCTATATGAAAGAGGATAAAGTACTGGCTATGTTTAAGAGTAAGGATGAGCAGGAGAGCAAATCTTTAGGCAGGGAATATTGGACAGTCACACTTAACCTATGGAGAATAGATGAGAATTATAGCGTACCTATACTGGATGATGAGTATTATTTAAATACTACAGAGTTACAGGATAAGGCTGCGCAAATGGTAGCATCACATTACAATACGCCAAGGCCATTAACTAAGACAAGAGCTTATATACTGGCCATGGACTTGGATGTTACCTCTGCTTATCCAACAGTTACTTATGTTTTGAATATCAGTAACGATACATGTGTAAGAGACCTATTTGATGTAGTGGGAGTAGAAAAAGAAACATTTAAACATGCCAATATTGATTTAATCACCGGTGTAATATCACATTTAGATTATGGTCATATTATGCATGAGTTACCTACATTGATAGAGGTGGATAGTATGATAGATGATTATTTATAATAAAGAAAAAAGAGAGTATGGGTTAAATTCCCATACTCTTAAATTTTTTGTTTAATGCTGTCATTAACCACCCCAATCATTGTCTGGGTCTAGTCCTTGCCTCTTTTCCCAATCCTCCAATGTTTTTCTCAATAACTTAATAGGACTATTATTTCCATCAATAGTTTTTGTTTTAGACATCCCACCGTGAGGAATTTGATCATGCGTTATAACTATAATATACTCGCAAACGCCTTCATTAACAAGTTTACTAGAAAAATCATTCAATATTTTCTGTAGCTTATCTACTTTTTTTAGTTTTGTTATCATATAATGTCCTTTTAATTTAATGTTTATTGCCCTAGTATGATCACATAACAACACTACCTTTTTATATCTGTTATACTTATTGTATATATATATACTGCTATAATAATCGTGCTGGATGATAAAACACCTCTAGTCTTTATACCAGTTACCTCTTTTACCATCTTGATTATTTTATTTTTGATATCTTGCATATCTTTATCTTTTAAACTACTGCTACTCCAATAGTTCTTTAAGAACTTGAATACTGCAATAAGTCTATCTGAATAAGGAGGATACATCTTCTCAACATAGAGATATCTGTTATTGATCTCTATGATCTTCACACACATATCTACCATCTCTTTACTTTCAAATGCTTTCTGCTGAATATGTTCTAATGTCTTCAACACAGCATCTATTTTTATTCTCGGATAGAGCTCAGATACAATGCTAAGAAGATCTTTATCTATAAAATCATCTTTAATATATATTTTTCTTTTGATGCTCTCAACATATACACTGTGTATGTCATTAACCTCACGTACCCTCTCTTCATTATCTTCTCCGTCTCTTGCCACTGGAGAAGCGGTTCTTCTTAACTTATCCTCTTCTTGAACTTTTACTAAGACACTATACTGTTGTAGAATAAATGACTTTATCGTTGTATTTAAATTTGATACATAATAAAGAAATTTCATAGGCTTGTCTCTTTTTAATACCTTTGACCAATTTCCACTTTCATATCTTGATATTGCATTATGCTCCAATACTTTATAATTCGACCCTAACCTTTTTATAATAAATTTTCTAGGAAGTCTCTCATATAGTGTCGTAGCCATATCTTTTGATACTGCATAGTTGAAGTATCTAAAATACATAGACGTAATCATCTTATATTGAAATATAATATTAAGATTAATGTAGAAGTCTCTTTTTATACTTTCGCTAACCTTGCTCTCTAATGCCTTGCGCAGATAAAGAGCACATACAACATTAAATGGGTCAGTAATAATATTCCAACTAGATTTTACACCATCTAATTTCTTAATGTCATTTTTCAATTCAGTCTCATCTATATCCAATAGTAGATATAAGTTCTCTTTATCATTATCTCTAAAACGTATCTCATGTACTCCAAAATAGAAACTATTAAACCACTCCATAGAATCTTCTGTCCTAGTCATAATAGCTATTAGATACTGCTTCATCTTAACACTTAACTCTTTACTTACAGGCACAGTTGCATGTTTCAACATCATCTCTTTAATATTCATGGTAAAGCCTTCTTTTTTCTTATCAAATAAAAAGATGTACAGAGTGTTCTTACGAACACTCTGCCATTACATAACCCATACCGATGAATTTTCCATAGAATTGATTTTTAATACCTGTTTTAGGCATATCTTTCAATTTCCCGTTTTGTTTAGCTGCCGCCATAGCAAGGACTGCGGTATATGCATCAAGAGACTCTCGATCTCCTGCCCAGATTTGAATTACAGTTCCTGCTTGCGCCATAAGTTTTTTAATATTAGCCAAATGATCAAGTACATTATTAGCTATTTTTATCCTTACGGTAATATCTTCATCTTCATTTGAAAGTACAATGTTCATACCACTGATAAAGTTCAATGCCATATGAGCCTCTGCGGATGTTTTCTTTTTAGCAGAGATAGACTTTGAAATATCAGCCATCTCTTTAACAAGAGGGTGTGTTTTCTCTTCTTTTGATTCTTTTACTGTTGTATCTGTAGGAAATGATTTTTTTTCCTCGGATTGTGTCTTTTCAACCGGCTTGACTGGCTTCGTTTCATCGGTTGGTTTCTTTGCATCCTGTGCTGATTTCGGAGTTTCCTTAACCGGTTCTGTTTTTACAGGTGTTGGTTCTGGAACTTTTTCTTTTGCTTTAACTGGTGTCTTCTCTACTGTTTTTGTAGGTGTTTTTTCTTCAACGGCAGCTGTCTTTTCTACAGTCGTTGTGTCTTTTGTAGCAGCTGTTTTCTTTGCAGCTTTTGAGGAAGACCCAGAAGATCTAGTTTTTTTTGTCGTAGTGCTCTTTGTTGTTTCTTTACCTGACATATTTAGTCCTTTCTATATTAGTTCATTTAATAATCAACCCTCTACAACGGAGGATAGATACTGTTCTAGTTCCATCATTGAATCATTAGAGCCAAGATTGAACACCCTGAAATCTAGTATAGTAGATAATCTAAGTATTTTAGATATATCAAATCCAAGTTCTTTAAACTTTACATCCTTTGACATTGCCGATGTTCCGCATGGAGTATATATAATCGCAAACTCTATCGGTGCGTTACAACCCTCGCCCAGAAGAAGATGTATAAAGTTTGCCCTGAATGCTTTAAAGAAGCTTTTCATATCGTTATACTTATCTGCATCTGATTTAAACAACTGTTTTTCAGTCCATATAGCAACATTGTGCGCCATCTTAGTAGGTCTCTTAATGATGGGTTGAATGGATTTATTCATATCTGCCCATGGAAGAAAGACCTCTTTGTATGCTGCTTTTATAAAGGCGTGTTTTGCAATCTTGTTGTTTCTATCTTCCGGGTTGATTCGGAGCGTCCACTCTTTTAAGCTTAGTCGATCAATCACTCTATTGAGTGTCTCTTTTGCTTCATCCGGCACTTCCACTTCCGAATGTATGTAATAACATTTATTATTGCGTTGTAGTGTATCGACTTCAAGGTTGATTCCCTCATATACAGGCTCTTCAAAACGAGACCCACCGTTATTACTCTCCTGCGGCTTAGTTTCCACTTCACTTTTCAGCTGCTCTGGAGTTTTCTCCACCATATCATAAATATCTGACATATGTTTCCTTTTTGTTATATTGTTCATCTTAAATATGTAATATTAAAATAAGTCATCTACTGTTAACTCTACCAAGTTATATGTAGTGGCATGGAATTTAGACATATTGAAATTTAGATATTCGCCACCTAATCCAATAGCTACGAGTAACATACCTTGTTCCACTTTCGATAATGAATCACCTGTGCATTTCTTACAGAATTTACCTCTTCCTGCCTTACAGAGATGAGGTAATCTCAAATCTACATACTTACCCACTAATGAATCTACTGTATCATTTGATATTCGTATGGTAGCGCCGTTCTTGAAATAATATTTACCTACCATTATCTCTTTATTATCTTCTGTTATTTTATATGGATATGACTCTTTGGTTTTACAATCATCCACATCAATTAGATAAGCGAATAACATCTTCACCAGTATCTTTTCAAAATATCCAGAATCCTTTGTAGAGATACCCCTTTGTGCTGACCCATTGTATATGTTGTTTACTATATCTGCAAACTTCTCCTTATCCAAAGGAGCGCCGCTCATTAAGGCTTCCTCTATAATAGCAAATGCCTTTTCTGGATCTAGTGTATCTATCAAACCTACTGCGACAAATCTCTTTTTCAAGGACTGTTCAACAATCTTTTTATCTGTGGTAATGCCATATGTGGGATCATCTTTCAAATACTCTTTATACCTTGTCATTACTTCATTTTCATACTCAAGGTATATTTTGGAATCTTTTAATGCATCGTCCCCATACTTTTTGATATACTTTGCCTTTACCTCTTTTTTATAGCTATCCAACCAGTCCGGTTTAAAATCCACCTTTTCGGTAGACGGTATGGTTACATAAACAGCAATAGGTCTCATAAAGACCACTACCTTTGCTGCTTTTTTATAATCCGATATAGGTATCTTCTTCTCATTTACCAAAGGTATGAGTTTTTTCTCAATAGTTCCGAAATCAAACATTTCATTAATGTATTCAAACATAGCATTTGTGCCATACTCAATATATAGATAGTTATTTATTAACCGTCCTACAGTACTCTCCATTCTAGTTTTTACACACCTCATCATATCAGGAGTTACCACCACCTTATCATTGACTCTAAATACGGGGTCTCCCTTTTTCCTACTGAGAAAATAATCCTTGGATAGATGTAGTGTATAACCATTCTTTTCTATAGTGACTAATTTATTATTCTTCCCTGGGGTAGATAGCAAGGTCTTTATATTATCCACATCATGCAGTATTTCGTTACTTACAATATCTTTCCATATTTCATCCATTATACTCTCCATGCACAAATCCGTTTACCTGTTCAATATACTCGTCTGGGATATGTATATATAAACGCTCTAAATTATCTGTCAGAGACGCTGTCATAAAGTTTACAGCAATAAGAACTCTTACTGCCCACTCATCTACATGCCCTGCAAAATCTCTAAATTTTGCAATGATTACATTATCAGTAATCGATAAACGAGATATCTCTCTAAGGAATGCAAGGTTGATATCTTTGATACTGTATTTTTCAATAAGCTCTTTTCGCTTCTTATTTATTCCATATATCTCTTCCATCTCATGGTCATCAACATCATCAGTAGAAAGAAACTCTTTGATAACAGATATGAAATCATCTTCAATATCTCCTATCAGATAATGCAAGTCTTCAGATATAACAAGGAAGTATTCGGACAGTAAATCATTTAGAGATTCTATATTATCCTCGCCATCCAATGCTAATAGCGCATCTTCTTTTAAACCAATATCGATATCCTCGAGCACGATTATAGCCTGAAGAATATCCAGAGCTTTTGATAATGAACACTCTTCGTTTACAGTAATACCAAAATTGCTCAATGTGTTTCGTATATTTCTTTCAAAGATGTCCAATACCTCTGAGTGTATGTGATCTCCTTCATATATATTATTCGTTAATTCATTAAGCTCATCTGTGTAGATTGTTGTATTGAAATATTCAAGTACCTCCACACATTTTGAAAATAATTCCCCTGCCATTGGATTTATTAATCTATGCTCGATCATATATCGTATCATCTTTTCATTCCTTATAGTTATATTATATTCAATTAAATTTTACTTTTACTATATTAATGAACAATACAAACAGTAAAAAAGGATAAGACAATGAGTATTAACAGAAAGATAAGAAGAAAACAGGAACAAAACACAATTAAAGACAAAGAGATCGACAGTGTTATAGCAAATGCTAAAAAGTTGATCATTACTGCCAAAGAGCCAAAAGCATTTTTAAGCGAATTGCTATATAATATTGTGGAATCAGAGGAGACGAAAGATGATATTGCTTATGTCAAAGGTATATATAACGGCATAGAAAATGTCATTCCATCCATTGAGGAAAATATTAAAAAACTAGAATTATTGGTTGGTGCAAAACGAACAGATAAGTTTATGCTTGATGCGGTTGAAACAATAATGGAAGTAAGTGAAAAATGTTTATTGTTGGAAGATAATATACGAAAAGCTTACACGGTATTTAAAAGTCTTGAAGAAGCAGGTGAAAAAAATGAGTAAAGAAAAAAAGATGTTAGGTGAAATTGGAGAAAACGATATAGGTGTTTTTCTCCCCACAAATTATGTTAATGCATATAATGCAATGGCTGAAAAGTTTGAGGCAATAGAAAAAGCGGTGTATAATAGTAACGATCAAGAGGTTGTTTTAAAAACATTACAAGAGCAGTTGGCAAAATCTTTCTATGCTTTAAATTTCGGATATAATGTAAAACAAGAGTCAAAGTTAAATAACAAGATCGAAATAGAGGCAAATGGGGACGTAAAACAACTTATAAATAAAGAGGCTACAGTAAAACCTAAAAGACAGGGTAAACTAAAAGGTACAGGTTTATCAGCTATTGCTGCAAATGCAACAGGTGTTTCTGCAAAACAGACCAAGTGGCATCTTTACAATAGTGGATTTTGGATAACTATTAAACCTATGAGTTCAGATGATAAGATTGCATTAGAAGCAAGATTGGTTAATGAACTTGTTGAAGTAGGTATTAATACGTTAGGTTTAATATTCAGTAATGATGCAGCGGCATATCGCTCTATTTTATTGGATTTTTTACGGCCATTTATAGATATGTCAAACAGTTCTCTAAAATTTGAAGAGGGCGATGACCCATATGATTATATCTCTGCTCTTGATACCGATATACTTATAGCTGCGCTTGTCTATAACATCTACCCGACAGGTTTTCCAATCACTCTCATCTGTAGAAACAATTTGGAGATTGAAGTGAATGGTGTGAAAAGTCGCGCTAAATGCGATAATGTATTGGAAGATACGGTGAATGCGTTGGAGTGCGTCTATGCGGACATGGATTCTCTTACCGAAGAGCAGATCAATATTTTGGCCATGGGACGCGCCTCCGTATATAAAGGCACTGAGGAAGAGTATCAAAATGACAATGAAATAGGACTCTCCATATTGGACTACAAAAATGACATGGTAAATGTAAGAGAACTATCATATACAAACGGAAAATTCAATACAGCTATGGATATAAAATTGACAATAGGCGATACTACAGTAAATGATTTACTTAAGTCTGCCGATAAATTTATCATTGACTTGAAGACTAAAATAGACGATATCATTTTGGAGCTCTCCGATAAAACAGAAAAACAGGCAGTGATTGAGCAATTTATGGATAACGTACTCTTGGGTAAATATATCCATTTCATAAAACGTCTTGAGATAGGCGGAAATTGGTCGGATGATATGTATGATATTTATGATGCTCTTAATACACTGCGCGAGAATGATGAACTTGCGGCTGATATTATCACAAAGATATCTGAGTTCATAGATGACACACTCAATTATGCCATAGGACATCCTAGATTTGAATGTAGTCAATGTAAAAAAGTAATGAATGAAGATAAAGTACTGCCAAACAAGAACCTTGAAAGTATCATACCATTTAACATACTATATGTTTTTACGATTCTCCGTATTATGCCATAAAAGAGAATGGCGAAGAAACTTCCCATCCTTTCATTAATGCGGAGACTATATACGGTCATAAACAGATTATTTATGGTAGTAGCGCTAACCTTAATCAAATACCACTCTTTGCAGATGTATTAAGAACCAATGTGGATAACTATACGGATCTTAATATTGTGAAGAGGGCATCGTATAGACGAATATATGGTGAGATCAAAGAGAGTGAATTTTATAAAAAACTCTACCCTATCATGCAATCCAAGCTATTGGATTTGGGATATAACAAGACAAGGTATGAGATGATGGAAATGTTTGTAATAAACAATATGCAAAAGAACTTAAATATTACATTTAAGGAGTTTATGGCACTTCCCATACTGGACGCTTTTGAGTTGGTGCACTACACAATGAAGTTAAACAAAAAGATATTGGAATTGAAAAAGACAGGAACGCCAAATGAAAATGACAATATATACTGAGATAGATACTCTGTTTGACACAAGACTCCCCATCGTGACAGAAGTTCACGATGTGGGAAAAAAGAGTTATATCAATAGGACAGATGACAATTTCGATTTTATCGGAGAAGATTCTTTTAAAATACTCTATAGTAAACGAGAGAGGTTTCATTTACATAAAGCAAAACCTACCCTTATGTTTGAAGAGATAGGTAATATGGCAAATAAAATGATTAAAGAGAATGAAGGAGTTAGCATTGAGTTGATTCTAAACATTTATCCTTATGAATTAATGCCTGTTGAAATATGTAACTTTATGGAGCTATTAGAAGAAACATATCCATTTTGCAAAATCACCATAGCTGATATAAAACCAACATATGAAATATTAAGTCGATATAATGTAACAGTATGTTATACAGGGATAGAGTTGTTAGAGGATGCTTTTCGACACGGAGCTGATATACTATCATCTGATACGTCATTGGTCGTCCCTGCATTGGCTAGTCGGTATGCTAATGGTTTAGATATAGTGAATGGCTTCAAGGCAACCATGAAAGAGTTTGAACCAATAATAAACTTAGTTTACTACGATGCGATATATTGGTCTCATTATGAATAATATATTTATATGACTATAAATGTTATGTAGTCAAAAATACCTATGATATGGTATTTGCAAATATCAAATTAACACAATAAAGGACATTTTATGTTTACACTTAAATCTATGGTAACGGCTGCGGCTGAGCCAAATCTCGAAAGCCATCAACAAGACGATGGTGCAAAAGCATTTGTAACTGGTTATGAAGCTGGTATGATGGACGCTCAAGTTGAGCAAGGATTCTCTCTTCTTTCTGAAGCATGTGATGATATGGACAATATGAGCGAAGCAAGAGCAATTGTTGCAAGTAACCTTGAAAGCGGAACTGTTACAAATGAACTGCAAGAAGCATACCAATCTGTAATGTATCGCATGGAAGGTAAATATGGAATCACTGGTCTTGGTGATGTAAACCTTGAAAGTGGAGAAGCTGTAAAAGGATTCTTGAAAAACCTCGCTGCCGGCGCTGCACAAATCATTGCTAAGATCACTGCAATGGCTAAAAAAGTATGGCTTAACTTCTCTGCATGGCTTGCTACTTCTGACGACAAAGTTAAATCTCTGAAGAAGAAACTTGAAAAAGCAAAAGAAGAAGGAAAAGAATTCAGAATCAAAGGTGAGAAAAAAGCCGATCAATTTGCTACAATAGTTGCAAAAGCAGAACTGGTTGTTCCAAGCGAAAGCCTAATATACCAAGGTGATGACAAATTCAAGACTGACGGCCTAAAACCTTCTGATGCTAAAACCGCCGTTGAAGCCGCACTTGCTGGCGAACTTGACACCAATGCAATTGCAGAAAATGGTAAATTGGGATATGCTAGACTAAATCTCCCAGTAGAAAAACTTGACATTTCAAATGAAAAAGATGAGTTCTTGTTGAAAGACAAAAATACAATAACATATCTTGTTGGAATGACTACAACTTCATTCTCTGTACTCGCTATAAACACTGAGTTTACCCCAGAAGATTCTACTGAAGATCCATTCTATGTTGCAAAACTAATCTCCTTTAACAGAGAAGTTGATATTGAAGGTGATCTGGATAAAACGAAAGAGGACCTCTTTGGTAAAACAAATATCGATGCTGATGAAGAAGTGAATGTGAAAAAAGATGATCTCCACGTTGAAAAGGTAATTACACTATGTAATACTTTACCAAAAGCAAAAGATCTTCAGAACAGTATCAAAAAAGGTTTCAAAGGCCTTGATAAAACAGCAAAAGCTGTAGAAAAAACTTTCGGTAAAGTTGATGATTGGGAAGGTAAAGGTAAAGCTGCCGCTGCGAAGAAAACCGCATACGTTGCTGCATCCAGAGCACTCTACTCAAATGTAAAATGGAAACTTGACGTTTACAGATCTACATTGGCAATCGTAGAGTTTGTTGCAGGTAACCTCTCCAAACCAACAGAAACCAAATAATACCATATCCAGGTATATTCAGTATGGCTCATGCCATACTGGATACTATCTTTTAATTGTTTTATATTCCGTTGTTTATATTCTTTTTATATTGAAATATACACTAAACTGATTTTCTATGATTATACTATAAAAAGGGAATAACTATGTTTAATATTAAAGAAATGGTTAAAGATTATAAAGGACAGGAATACTTTGAACCAAACTATAATTTAGAAGATGATGCTGAAAAATATATGAGTGACACAGAAGATATAGCCAAACACTGTTTTGACAGATCTACACTTGGTGATATATATATGTCTCTTAAAGACGTTAACATGGAAGGATTTGTAAAAAACACAGCAGATATTATCAAGAGTCTATGGATACGATTTAAAGAGATGTTGTCTAAAATACTCAATGTTGTAAAAAAAGCATGGTTGCGAACAGTGATCTTCTTTGCAAAAAAAGATAAAGAGTTAACAAGGTATAAAGAAAGAGCCGGTAAAGCTATTATGATAGAGAGCACGAATAAGAATGCGCTGAAGGACCTCTTACAAAATTATGGTTTCAACTATAAATTAGGATTTATAACAAACGCAGACGTTGACTCAAGTGCATTGCATACAGATAAAGACTATGATAGAATACGTGATATCATCAAGTATGTAAAGAAACCAAAATCTAAAACAGTAGATTATCTTATGGGGAAAAGCAATGCCTCTTTTATCGCTATTGATAAAGATGCTGTATACTTGACATCAATAAGTAAAGAATCAAATAACGAAAAGTATGCTAGTATGTATAAAGAGATTGTGGATCATAAATATTATGATGAAGCAAAGAAAAAAATGTACAAAGATATTGACGATGGTGATATTACAGAAGGTGTTAAGAGTCTATTTGCAAATATTGAACCATTTGACATTATCAAAACAAAGCTTAACAAAGCATCATCTATGTTAGAAGGGTATGCCCATAGAATAGAAGCACTCATGAATGAGAATACAAGCGACACAAAGAGAGTACAGCTGCGTTATGAGACGTATAATACTGAAGTAAAGTATATTTACTATACTATTAAGTATATGATACGCCAAACTAAACTTGGACTCAATATGGGCGAGTTACTATTTGATTAAAAAAAGATACACTCTGTAGGAGCATGTGCTCCTACAGAGATGTTTTAATCTCAGTGACGTCTTCTCCACTATTTATCTTTTTACAATATGCTGTATAAACATCTTGTAACATAAGATAGTCGCTTATAGACAATCCTCCTGTTGGAGATGTATAGAAGCCACCCTCATGATCTGGTGTGGATCTACCTGCGTGTATCTCTTTATAATCTATGGTATCTTTAATATCTTCCACTGCACCATAGTCAAAATCAAATCCAGCAATAACCTGATCTTCTTTTGCCTTGTACATTTCATCAAGATACATAAGTCCATAAACCATATCCTCTGTAGGGTCGTAGAACTCTTCTAATAACTCAGGCATATATAGATCAAGAGTAAATATCTCTTCATAAATACCTGTTATATCATCATAGACATCATCTACAAGTTGTAGATACTCGTCTGATTCATAGAAGTCCACTACTCTCCTTGTATCAATCCATGCATCTCGCCCCATGTCATTCAGCATACTACTGAACTTATCCATGCCGGAGCTCAATGATGAGATGTCCACCACCCTTCCCTCACGTTGTGCAAAGGCTTGATAGTTTAAATAGGATGTATCTGCCATATTTATCCTTTCAGTAGTTTCTCTTGTTGATATATTGCATTAGAGATTGTCATAGTGGTAATATCAGGCACAGCTACTTTTCCGAAAACTTCACCTGGAGATGACGCACAACTTAATGATGTATTATGCGGCTTAAATACACTAAACATATCTGCTAACTTCTTATCTAGTGGAAGCGCTATATTAAGTTGGTCACCGTCAACATCGGCATTTGGTAAAGGCATAACCATTAAAGACATACTCAGAGTCTCATCATAAACATTCTCCTTCACATATGTGATACGTTGAAGTAGTTCGGATGCATTGTTCTGCGATGGATTTCGTTGCAATAGTGCAGGTATACCATCTCCGGATTCCTTTAAGAGTATTTGTATCACATCCCATATTACATCCACCTTTTTAATCTCAGCTTCAAACAGAAGATCGGTGATCTCATTATATGAATAGTTCATGCGATTATACATAATATTTATTATGTGTAAACGTAATACTACAATAGCTATCTTCCACGGTATGTGAAGCTCATCTATCTCATGCTTTCCTACAATAGGAGTAAGTACAGCTCTAAATGAGAAGTGAGCTCTAAATCCATAGAGATTCTTTCTCCACAACCCACTCTTTGAAGAGAGTAAATCATTGGTTATTCCAAGGTCGGCGTTTGCTAGTAATGAAATGATACGACCTGTAATCTTTTCATTATACTCTTTTTTATTTAAGTCTTTATACCTAATGTAGAGCAGTGCAGTATTGACAACCTCTGTAAGATACCCTTGGATAAATTGGCCTTTATTTGTCTTCTCCTGGATTACAAACCTCCTGTTTGGAAGGGGGAGTCTATCAGATAGAATAGTCTCCTTATGATTTCTATAGACATCTATGAGCTTATTTATCCTAAGTCTCTTTTTCTTATCCGTGGTTACAGATGCAATTACGGAGAGTATCTTTACAAGGTTCTGTTGGAAGTACGTATAACTTCTTTCTAAACCAGTAATAGACTTTACTGCATTCATTACCCTGCTAGTCACTGCATTGAGACGAATGTTGTATCTCTTATTACTGAACCATGTGATAAGAGAGAAGTTCCCATTTTGCAGGCCCAGTGTTTTATCCATCAGCAATATATAATGCGGAGAGATAAACTGTGGCATATTTGGAAATTTCTGTAACCAAGCAAAAGGCATATAGTCAGTATAGGCCTCTCTAACCTCTGTATTGCACGATTTACAGACGACACCTATATCTGCATTCTTCACCAACTCTCCGCAGTAGCAGGACGCTACAAGAGAGATAACATCATCATTGATGGTAGTCTTGATCGCCTTCTCCAGTATCTCTCTATCTTTTTGACTATTGTAGTCAAGTTTGGCAATATCCAAAATAAGCGATGGGTCTATTGTATTGTATAGACTATCAATATCTGTCATTACAGCCTGTAACGATTTCATTTTTTCTCCTTTTTCTGTTTGGTTACACTTTAATAATATATAAATAGTAATTACTCATATGTATCTTTTATCAAAATACCATCTCTTTTATTTACTCCCAACAAAGAAGCTACCATATAGATAGGTGACAACATATCTTCTACAGCTCTTACTCTATCATATATATCAAGTATCTCTTTTGGGAGTCCATTGTTTTTTATAATATCATAAGGGAGTAGAAAATTGGTATATTTAAATCTTTTGTTTCTTTTGTTGAAGTTTTCAAATTTGGCAGCCAGTGATTTGTCTTCCATATTATTTAGGTAGTTTGTACACTTTGATTTCTTATCAATACTAACATTGACTTTCAGTGCAAGGTACGGCGGTTCTAGAACAGGGCCGTATTTATCTGCAAACACATCCCTCCATAACTTATAGTGTAAGAAGTTATTTGCATCTTCTCCATCCTTATATGTTTCAGCAGCATTGATATTAGAGAATTTACATGCTCCCACAGGATCTTCTTCTATAATGTTAAGTACAGCATTTTCCAGGTAGACTATTTTATCAATAACCGTTCTAAGATCAATCCTTTTACCAGACTCCAATGAAGTAACAATGTACTCGACCAATTTATCCTTTTCATCATTAAACGCTTTAAGGATATTACCCGCAATAAGATTCACACCATGATATCCAAGTTCCATGTCTTTCATAATAGACATCTCTTTTACAAGAGTGTTTTCTATATAGTGTTTAGAGGCATGTGTTGGAAGGAATGATGAAAAGAAATACTCTGATTTCATATCTATATCACCTATACGGTCTTTATCAATATTCATATTGACACCTAATAACATCAATATATTACGAATAGTCTCAGATACAAATATACCTGCCGCTGCTGCATACCCTACTGTTTTATCATTTACTACATAGAGGCCAAACCTCTCTTTAATATAGTGCGTGTATGTTGATACTGTTGAATCAGTGTCTGAAAGAATAATGATTCTTCTATTGGCCAGCTTTATTTTTGAAACATTGGGAGGAACTACTTTTGATTTAAAGAACGCATTTACCAATGGTGTAATTGCTTCCATAGTGCGGTCTATATTCTTCATTGTTCCCGTTACTTCTCTGCCTAGCTGCGTGTCTTTATATTTATAAAGATCTTTATCTTTTCCGCGCAGTTGCTTTATCATAACGTGATAGAGTAGATTAAGTTTATAGTCAGATGATTTATATACATAGTCGATATCAGCATCAGCCTCTTTAACAGATGAAAGAGTACTTAACATATCCTCTATAAACTCTTTATTCAGTTTATGTAAATGGTATAGGTCGAATGTGTAATAGACAGACATTCTTTCCAACTCATCAAGTGTCTCTATATAGTTATATATGATTTCAAAATACTTTTTATTTCTCCAATAGTAGTTGCTGTTATAGAGTACCAATAATGCAATGTCTTTTACAGTAGGTACTTTTAAAGAATAAACCTCTTTAGCTTTCTGTATAGCTCCCCTATCCATATAGGTCACTAATGCATTTAAATGCCTCAGAACGTCCTCTGGAGTATAGTATAGGCGTGTTCCTGCGACAATAGACTCACTGATCGTATTTGCTGTACTGGTAAATATTCTGGTAGTAGATGTCAATGCATAGTGACTAGAATGGTGTGACAGAGGATATTTTTTCAATGCGTACATTCCGGAAAGTGAATTATTTTTTACTTTCTTAGCTACCTGTAATGTACCATAGATAATTGTATTGGTCTCATCGCCTGCATCATAATACTCTTTTGCTTTTTTCTTAAATACAGATCTCTCTTTTTTATTCACATCAGTCCACACACTGTGTACCGAGTCCCACTTATTTCCCTCATAATCAACTTTTGTATAACAACTGAATGATGGAGCTATAGTTAATTTATCCCTCTGTATAGTTTTGACATAGGTACTTAACCCCACTATAGTCTCTTCTCTATCCAGTGTTTTTAAATCCTTTTGATCTATAACTATCTTTCTCTCTTTAAATTTATCCTTAAATATCTTAACAGCTACTTCTCTTGCCTTCTCTTTTCCTATTCCTTTTTTCTTCATGATATAGGTGGTAACTTGCTCCACCCATCCGGATATATAGTCCAGATCAAAATCATACTCTTCAAACTCTTTTACAAAAGGATTAATGCTCATTGGAATTTCCTTATTATTTTATTCCCTTATCATTAATATTTGTCAAAATAAAAAAGTTATCACACCATGGGATTAATCCCATGATGTAATGTGTTACATAAAGTCGTCACCGAATCCGAATCCAGCTGTGCCGCTGAAGTCATCATCAATAAATCCACCAAATCCATTATCGGAGAATCCGATGCTATCAAAGCTTGTAATGTCAGGCATTGCCAATCCACCACCCATATCTTCAACAGCAGGAATTTGTAGATTTATACCACATTCACGAATTGCTCTAAATAGAGTCAATACGAATTCTGATGTTAAGAACACTCTCTCTTTTACGCCAGTGATTTTGATATCTGGCGATACCTTATTCATCAATTTCAAGTAGAGATCCACTGAATTCATGGACTTGTCAAACAAACCATTGTCCAGCCTCATCTTGATGATTGCGTCTCTTACACCGAACTTTTTCAGTACCATAAGGGTATCAATTTCATCCAGTGATCTTTCGCCTCGTCTGCCGTCTTTGAAATAGCCTGTAGGCATTGTAATAGACTGTCTTCCAAATATCTTTCTCTCCGGGAAGTTCAATGGAAATTTCCCATTCGTGAACTCATGAGCGCCTTTAACCAACTCTTTTAGATAAGGCTTGTTTGGATCTCCCTTACCGAATGCTTCTTTAGATGCTCTTAGTAGAGTAGTAAAGTGTACAGACTGAGACATAAATTTCGTTATGTCAAATGCTAACAATGGTGCGCCCTCTGCAAGATTAGATAGTAGATCCAATCTGTCTTCATATGGAATGGACTCATCAGCCAGGTTGATCTTCTTAGGTTCTTCATTACCAAGTGAATTTATGATCAGTTCCAGCTCGCCCGGGTTCTTGCCTGGTACACCCGCATTAGCCAATGCAATCTCCTTCCATCGTCCTTGTGCGGTGGCCGCTCCAGCAGCTGCAATGGTCATCAGTGTTGTCCCCAATGATGTTATAAACGCATCTTCCAATGCATTAACCACCATTACTGGGTGAGCTACAATCTTACCAGTTGCTTTCATTGCACGAGAAATCTTTGCATCAGCATGTGTTCTAATAGAAGCATTTCTACTAGACCCTGCCAAAAATTGGATGTTTCCGACTATTTTTCCAATTTGTACCGCTGTACCTTCATGATTTATTTCGTCGGAACCATCACCATCAATAGCTGTCATTGTGATTGAATACTCTACAAATTGCGGCATTCCATTTATAACATAGCCATCGTTTGCATTTATAATAGTAGGGTATGCCTTAATAGTTCTTGCATGCGCCAATAATTCACCGTATTGAGCTTCGGACCAACCGTTTTCATATTTAGCAGATACACTATTTATGAAGTTTGCCGCCAATGAACCATAGAATCGCACATTATTATCATCTGAAAGATCCACATTGGACCAGATGATATTTCCATCAATAGAGACCACTTTTATATCAGCGCCATATTTCTCTTTCAGGATAGTTGTTATTGCTTTACCTGCCCTAACGTTTAATGCGTTCGATGGAATAATTGGGGCACGTACGCCTCTATCAATCAATTCACTGTACTCTCTCGGCATGATTGCTTCTTTGTTTGTACATGCATAAACAAACAAGAAGTTTACAACTACATTGCCAACTTTTTTTGCCAAGATAGCTATGTTATACGACAGATCATACTGTCCTTTTTCCAACGAAATCACAGTGATCTCTGAAAAAGCAGGTGTTTCTGCAAAGTAACTCTGGAGTTTATGGTTGAATTCCTCAACCTCCGGATGTCTACCCTCGTTGGGGTCTACGAATGCTCGTTTTAAATCTGATAGGCTTTTTACTGCCATGGTATTCTCCTTTTTTAAATAAACTTTATGCTACCTAAGTAGCGCCTCATTCCAGCCGGCCGTGATGAGGTGTTATCCTACATCACTGTAATAATATACGTTTAAAAAAAAACGACTTGCAATATTTGTTATCCACTAACCGAAGTTAGCAGAGACATCTATTGTCATATAATAGGTTAAATAAAAAAATAGTAAGAGTGGACCTGCCACCCTTACCTTTTTGTTATATTAACGATACCCATTTTTAAACCATAAACATATTGAGCTACTAAGTCAGCCTCTTCTGCACTTAAATCAGTTACCGTAATATCTAATGTAGTCTTATCAGAAGCTAGCACTATAGATTGTATGTTTATCCATTGCAGTGAGAATATATGTTTCTCATTTGTTATATTGTCCCTAAACTCTACAAATGTATCTTTGGACATATCTGTTATTGGAATGTTCCTGTCTACACATACCTGTGAGTTAATTGTATCAAGGTTTGGATCTTTGGTCAAAGCTGCTGTATAATTGATAATATTCAATATAGTAACATTCTTATGCTCTAGCCCTATTACAGAACTAACTGTAGTAAAGTCATAATTTTTATATAGTTCAAACATATTTTTCCTTTTGGGTTCTTTCTCATTAAAAAAATAAAGAAGACGGATCAACCGCCCCTTCACACACCATATATCATAGCGGATTCATTGTAATCCAACAAGTGTGGTATTCCATTATCCTGAGTGTCTGTATGCCTGGCTAACACCACAGCAGTCAATGTATCTAAGAGCTTTGTGAAGATACGAAGTTCGTGCTTCTCCAATATCCTCATACCTCCAGACTTAGTATACATATTAATGAACTCATTGATAGAAAGAGCCATTCCTCTACCCGCCATGTACATTTTAATATCCTCATTGATATACTTCTTAATAAAATCCTTTTCTACCTCTTTATTAAGAAATATGTCATTGCTATTATGGATTATCACCTTTAATGGATCAGGTGTTTTTCTATATATCAACATTTTATCTCCCTTAAAGATACATAATTCAGCGTTGCTGTCTGTACTGAACAGACACACCCTAATGATTTAAATATGTTAATGAAGTACTTATAAAGATCCTCACACAGTTCATTAAACGTAATCACTGCTTCTTCATCAAGTAGATCAATATCCATAATGCCTTCCATAAGATCACTGTATAGATAACACAGCAATTCATAATCAACGGCTGTATCAATATCCCCAAATGTTTCGCCTGTATTAATAAACCCATATATATCATCAACAATCTTATTGGACAAATCAACAAGATTTACCTGTATACCTATCCTGTTTCCAATCATGACTATATCAGAAAATGCTTTTGGGCTCTTACGCACAGTAGTCATACACCCTCCTTTAATTTAATAAACAACTTACCATGCCTGAAGAAGAAATTACTTATTCCCATAGTATATAGTTTAGTCTGTCTGCAAAATTCGCAAAACACATAAATGGTATAATCTAACTCTTGAATAATAGTATCCTCTGTCTCCATATGTATTCTATCATAAAGTTTTGGTTTTTTATCACCGTCAATGTACCGATCTATATATTTACAATAATCCAAACCATTATAGTAGAGATCATCTATTACAGAACTATGGATGTCATGTATACTCTCATCACTAATAATTCCTTTCTCTTCATGTTCGGCTATACTATAGACTATAGCCCTATCGAACAAAAGTTCGATAAACTCTAGTCCTGATTTTGCTGAACCGAAAACTATAGAGAACGCTCTTACCGCATCCCTTAATTCATTAGAAAACTCCATTACCATTACATTATTTATGATTTTTGGTTTTTCCATAACTACTCCAACTCGAATATCTCCAGTATTGTGATATTCTTCTTATTTGTATCTAATATTTTGTGTAGCACAAAATTTGTATGCTCTCCAGCATTATGGAGAGCATCTATGCTGTGTTGCATTCGTTTTGCTGCATGTGCAATAATATCATTAAGTATATGAGCCTGTTTTAATACAAACTCACGTATCTCTTCCTTACTACCGCTATATAGCACAGATGCAAATATCAAAGCCTCTTCATATCCATGAATGTTATAGGATTGCAAAACATCAATATCGCAAACGCCCATACCACCCACATCTATTTTTATAATATGAGTTCCTTTTACAGGCATATACTCTGTAATATTATTAAAATAGACCATAGCTATAGAATCAGCTATATCAGGATGAAAACTTCTTTTAAATAATTTTTGTTCCATCAAACACTCCTTTTATCTCATCCATATCTGCATTATGGATAGATACTGATTCAGCACGTCGCTGATGCAACATATAATCATACCTCTCCTCTTTAAAAGAGTTACCCTTACTCATAGTGAGATAGTCGCCATCAACATTGATTGAATATGTGTAGTCTCTCTCAATTGGAAGGCTATCCACAAACCTAGCAATAGCATCATGTGCATCAATATCCACCTTACCATAATACTCCACAAATAGTTTATTTATTATACTATCTAAATTACCCATGCCTCTATAATCTCTTTTAAGAATCGGTAGTGTGTTTCCAGAGATAGGACATGAGTAAATTAGTTGTTTATAGATAGACTTCACATAGATAACGCCCTCTATAGCATCTTCTAATAATCTACCTAATGCAACAGGCATGGATGGTCTCGGAGTACAGTATTCAAAAATATGTCTATCGACACCCAATCTCTTATCCTGTTTTATTACAGCAGTACTAAATTCTTTTTGTGTCATACCATACTCTTCGGCAGTCATTATAGAGAACCTCTTTCCTCTAGGATAAAGTCCCACCATATTATCCAACTTATGTCGTCCTACCATCATGTATACTTTAAGTAACATGTTTGAAATAGGTGCTGTTATTGTACTCATTACCATCCTTTAATTTTAATAATCATTCTATCATCCACTACTTCAAAAAGCAGCTCTACCTCTGTCCCATGCAATGACTGAATCATATGAATGTTCTTTAGTATGAAATCTGTTGCATATTTTCTCGCCATCATCTCGATATCATACGTTGGCCTTTTAAGAGATTGAAATTCGTTTCTGGACTTAAAAGACACCTTACTTATACCCAGTCTTAAGTTTAATAGAAAAGCTTCTATAAACATATAGTAGATGCTATTTAAATTATAGCCTTTACTATACACTTCAACCATACCATCCTCCTTTTTTCATCATATAAAAACAACCAATTGAATTAATCAACAGGCCTCTACTGTAATAATATACAAAAGAAAAAATAGGCTAGTCAATATGGCTAAAGAGGCTATGAAACCTCTTTCAGCACCCCCTTTGCAAGGATATACGTTTCTATACCCATACCCGCTGAAATATTAGCAATTTGCTTAATTAAATCAGCATCGGCAAACTCTTCAGACACGGCCAGAGCATCACCTGGAAGCAACATAGTTTTAAATTCGCTCACTGCATCTCTTCTGTTTCTTACATACGGCCTATATGTAGATAACTCATCCATATCCTCATCACTGATATCCAGCACCTCACATATAATGAATGTGTCACTATTATCATATTTATCCCTTAACTCTTTCAATGTTTGCATTGATATTCTTGTTATTAAACTCATGCATACTCTCCTTTTTAGTTATTATACTATAATAATATACCAATGAGTAAAAATGAAAGAGACAGTATAGGATTAGTATCCTATACTGAATGTGTGTTTCATCAATCTGTCCATGGCACGCTCATCTGTCATGAAAAGTTGTTTAGGCAGAGTGTTATTCAACTCTTCCAAATAAGTTTGATAACTATCGCTGTATTCGTTTATTATATTCTCTATAATAGATAACTCCTGACCGTTATACAGTCCTGACTGAGCTACCCTAACCACACCTTCGTTATATAGATATGCCTTGTATGCGTGGAGTCCTATCTCTGCGATCTTTGGGTAGTATGCAGGGTGTATCTCTGTAAAGTTTTCACTATACGACACTAATACTCTTATAGATTTACCCATGACCATATTGATATTCTCGTATACAATCACTTCATCATGACTTATCTTCTCTAATTGCGCTGTTGATACTGGAGTGGCTTCTGACATAGAAGCAGCCATATAATCGGCAGCAACAATAGGTGTCTTCTGAATATTGTTTAATTGTGGGTTTCCTAATCCAGTTCTATCAAACGTTTTTTCAGATAACTCCAAGGCACTAATAATATTTCTTCCATTTCTTAAATTGGAAGGTATCTTATATAAAAGTACATTATCAGATATAGTTATTGGAGTAATATCATCTAATGGTATCTCTAACTCTACGCCACGCACCATATTCATATCGAGAAAAAGAGTAGGCTCTAATGCTCTGATATCTATTTTTTGTAATAAAGACATATTTCTATCGTCAAAGTCCCTGCGGTCCATGATGAGTGCCGCCACTGCTCTAGGCACATATCTATTTACAAAGTTTACTGCATAGTTTCTAAAATTCATTTTTTACCCTTCAAAAATAATATTAAGTCCTCAACCTCTTCTGTATATTTTTCCATAAATGTAATATCATATGTATCCATTCGAGATGTTATCCCGTATTTATAAAATGTGAGATAATAGGAGAGTTGGTTTCTATTGTATCTCTTTGCGGATTTATTCATCAATGAAAGTATTTTCTCTATGTAATGTCCATATATATAAAGATATGGTTTTATATTATTTCCATTAAATGTTTGAAATATTAGTGATACCGCATCAAGAAGTGTACCGTGAGTAGTCTCTATTGAGAGAAATATATCCTTCACTAACGTAGTTCGTCGCATTATATCATGCCTATACTTCTTAAATATCTTATATACAGAAGTATTGAAATCAATAATTGCGAACGGGTGAGGGTTTTTATAATGGTTGTTTGTGTCATTAACTAACCTGTTAAACATAGCCAACGAGTTAAAGTTCGGTATTGCATTAGTGTATATATAACGATAAACAAATTCCTGAATACCAACCCCGTTACTTAGAGGACTTCTAAGGAAATAGAAGTATTGGATAGCCAATAATTTTATATCTATAGCATAGACTACATTTGTAAATTTCTCAGGATGATCCATTAAGAGACTATCATATTCTGTAAGTACGGGACGAAGAGGGATAAAATTTTCCCAATCTGTAGAAAAGTATAGTTCATCATCCTCCTCTACAATGTAATAATTGTCATTAGTCTCTTTACCTTTACTTTTAGTAGATATAAGATTAAAATGCCTAACTAATTGTCCCATAGACATATCTATCAATTCCATAATATAATAGATATCCATATCTTCTCGAATACTGAGGAACTTCAATATCCTCACAATAAGATCATCTGTTGAAACGTTTCTTGACTTATATCTATAATAGGATAAAACTTTTTCCTCATTAATCTTCATCATCCTATTGATATTATGTAGTTCGTATGGTGCTTTTATACCGGTCGTATTTCTAACTTCTGTGTGTTTTCTAAATATATCCAACATACGACGCCTTTCATTTTTTATTCTATCAAATAAAAAAAGTAATGAGGTAGATGGAAATTTCCATCTACCTGTTAAGTCATTAACCATCCACTTCAATTTTTCTCATCTGGTTCCCTTTCATGTCAATTTTTTCAGTCTTTATAATCACTAGAATATGTAAATGATGATTATAAAAAATCATCCTCTTCAGCAACTTCATCCACTTTGTTAGCTTCAATAGGTGTCTTTAACTCTTCAAGTCTGTTGTCAAGATCCTCTATAATAGTGTTGATCTCACTAGCAGATGCAGTAATAACAAACGGATTGATCTTCTCTTTCTCCATCATATTCACTAAATACTCAGAATATGGAATTCCATACCTTGGGTTCTTTGCGCTCAATGTAGGTAGTTTATCCTTAGAAAGTGATAGTATACGTGCAGAGACAATATTGTTTAAGTGTGAGAAGTCCTCTTCACCGACAAAGTAATCGTATATGTAGATACCTCTTGGAAGTCGACCTACTTCAGACTCTAGTCTGACAGGATTTAAGAAAACAGCTATCTCTGTCTCATCTATCTGCATGTTATTACCGGAGATGAAGACAGCAAAGTTCTGTATGGCGTTAACCATTAAGATATTTGTTGCTTCAATGTTATCCATTACATCTGTGACAGATACGTTGCCTTTGTTGTTTGCATTCTCATTAACATAGTAGAGTGTTAAGGCCCTATCCTGTCTAACCGCTGATGTATTATATAACTGTAGTGTCTTCTTTGTGTTAGATGCGTTAAGCATACTGCAATCATCACCTGAAGCAATAACCAACACATTCCTGTTCTCCTGCATCAACATATTAGCAACAATAGGTCCAATGGTAGAACCACTACCCCCGCCTAATGACCCAACAACCACATAGAATGTTCTCTTTGGATCATCATTCACTACAGAGACATCATTGAGAAACTTCACCACTCCATCTTTTACATCCGAAGCAACGTCTTTTCTAAGACCACCTGCCCCTGATAGCTTATCTCCTCCTACAGACTTTTTAGATATATGGTGAAAATAGACATCATTGTCATCTGCATGTCTTTTATTCGATTCACTGGTATCTATTACCAGGTATTGCACTTCTGGAATGATTCCTTTGTTTTCAAGATTACCGAGTACCTTTTTAGTCTCTTCTACTAAAATAGCACCTGTGCCACCCACTCCAATGATTACCATCTTATTGCTCATTATCCTCTCCTTATAAGTTCAAGTTCACTTTTATAGAAGCTATAGTTCGGTTTACCATCATACAGCGTATTCTCACCATCTTCTACTATATTGTCAATTTTATAATAGCAATCCTCTGCACCTTTTACATGCACTATATCACCTAGTTTAAAATCAATCGGTTGTGAAACGGCCTCGGTAATAGAATCATGTATCATCTTCATTTGTCGTTCAGTCTGTTCTTCTGTAAGAACTCTTTTATGCACTACCAAATTTGATATGTCTGTAAGAGGCAGTCTAAATCCAGATGCGTGTTTGTGCCCACCCCCTCCAAATTTCCTTGCTAACTCAAAGACATCTACGTCACCTATAGAGCGGAGAGAAACTATAATTTCCCTAATCCCTTCATTGTTGGTGGCTATGAACCATTGAGCACATATATTATGCTCCCATCTCTCCGATACAAGATTTCCAACTTCGCTGATAAACATACGGTTGTTTAATGTAGGTATTTCCACACCGCCAAATGACACAACTGTAATATTTTCAGGTTTTGTTATAGAATCTACCAACTCATTCTTATACGCGATTCTTTCTGTAGTAGCCTCTGTAATAAAAGGAGTAACATCATATACAGAAAATCTATCCAGTGATGATAAGTCGTTCATATCAACTTCTTTACGAAAACCTTCAGTGAACGCATGTGTGTCAGGGAGTTTAAACAGCCATAGATCACGATCTTTTATATATTGCAAACATATAGGTATATCAGACATACCCATCAATGCCTTCCATGTAATTGTTGCACCGGACTCATTCATATCAAATATGATATTAGGCAGTCCATCTAACTCTTTCTCTGCCGATGCATGATGGTCCAATACAACCACCTCTTTTGCGGCTTCGATCATTTTCTTCATCTCATCTCTTTTAAGAGAGAAGTCTGTGAACAACACAAAACAACCACCATACTGTTCAAAATCAATAGCATCGCCGTACTGGACAAACTCCACAAATGGTGCAAGTTCACTTGGAGTAATTGCCAATGCTGTTGAGATTGCCCATGCGGACCCCATGCCATCGGGACAGTTCTTGTGTGTAATTACCCTTAATGTTTTATTCTCGTATGCCTCATTTACTTTCTTAAATAGTTCTGTCATCTCTTTTTCCTTTTTTATTTAATATAGAGTACATCTACTGGTTTCAGTAGAATAATATCGTTTGATTCCAATAGCCTTCTACCTCTTCGCCTTCTTACAGCAATGATAGAGACAGGAAACTCTTTGTCTGTAACTAGAACATTAGTTGCTATGACAGTGTCCGTATCTGTATTATACACAGTGACATGTCTATCGTCTTTTCCAACTACTATTGTTGCTTTATTTAACAAACCTCTATCCATAACAGTAACATCATACTTCTTAGCAAATCGTCTAAGAATAGCTGACAACTTCTTCATTTTTTTCCTTTTACTTTTTAATTTCTTCTGGAGTTCTTACCAGATGCGCGCTTCCATCTACCGTAGGGATATCTTCAATAGGCAAGTCTCTATCTACTAATACATCAAGATGTCGTTGTTCGTATAAGGAAAGCGCTTTCCTGATATGAAAAATTATCTCCTTATTATACGGATGATGTTTCTCTGCTTCCAGAACCTTTGTTCTATCTATTGCAACACGCAATAGCTCTTGGGTAATTGTCCCGTCTATGCCCGCTTTATTATCGATAAACTTAATTATCTGTCCGCCTCTATGTTTGTTATCCACTCGATATACAAACCCCGCTTTTATAACATCCATCCCATATCCCTCATTTTATTCTATAGATAACAGTATCATCATTTTTAATCATCTCTATAGTCTCTGCTGTAGCTATTAATATACCATGTCTGTCTCTCATATTAAGCCTGTCGTCAAGAACACCCATATCTTTATCGTACCCTAACCTAATCAAATCTCCTTTCATACGATCTGCGAAAGGCACTTCAACTAACGTTCTTCCATAGAACTCTTTTTTAAATATGTTCAATGTCAGTATAGACGCAAGAGAAAAACCAAATGGGAACCCAATTAGCAATGCGATGTCCATAGCTAAGTTGAACCAATTTGTTTTAAAGTCGTCTTTTATCATATCAATGATATCTATAATGCCTTCTTTGAAACGCTTAATAGTAAACATGTCAGAAACATTCAAAACCATAATTATAACAAACGCCATAACTATACCACTAACAACCAATGTTATAACAAAACTTAACAGTGAGTATAGTGTAAATATATCCATTCCCATCTTATCACTCCTTCTCTACATACATTAGAGTCATTAGGTACTCATATGCTTCATCTCTATGGATTTTAGGAAGATTTCCACATGACTTACTCTCTCGATCAGCTATATCCTCTTCACCCATACCTCTCTCATTATATACTTTTTCAGGATCGTACTTTGCCACCAGTTCAATAGCAATCACCTCCACATCAGTGCCGTCAAATATCTCTTTAACTGCTTTGATATCTTTTGACGATAAAAAAGAGACAACAGAGTCTTTATCTGTATCTCTAAGATGATATCCATAATGATTCCCATCACCAGTCTCCATATGATGGAAAAATTTCCCTTCCATATAAAACTTATTAAACATCCCTTTACTTACATGTATGTAGTAATAAGGATCATCTTGACGACCTGTTCGTGTAGTATATATGGTCACTGGCTGTATTCCAGCATCCACCAATTTTCTCTCTAAGGTAGTTTTACCCACTCCACTCTTACCGCATAAAACAATAAGTTTCATTACTCTTCTCCTTTTTACTCTTTTACATCATATACTATAGAGCACACTTTCACTTTTCTGAAAGGTTTCAATAGATTAACTAAAATAAATTTTAGCATAGGTGTTTTATAACAATAGATTGCTGGTTTCACCGCTCACCTCCTTGATATTGATTACTGATTTCTGCCATATGATCGATGAGTTTATAAATAAAATTCTTCACTCTCGGTCCTTTACAGAATACTGTTACTTTCGTATTATGTTGTTGACTAACTTCAACCATTGGATACATGTTATAGAAGTTTTCTTCATTGATGTATGTTCCCAATTTAGAATTTATCCTCGCAATATATGAAGGTTTCTCTTCATCCGCGAGTGAAGATTTTTCAATCTCATAGATAAAACCTTTTCGTTTGCCTTTAATTATCCACATAGTGGTTCCTTCACTGTATAAATTTTAATAGCTATTAAAGCACCTAAACCTAACCACTATAATAATATACAAAAGAAAAAACGTACCCTAGACCGTAGTCTAGGATAGTTAGTATCGCTCATATACATTATAGATAAGTTGTGCTTTATCCATACTTCCATAGTCACGTATCTTTTCACATGCAGTTGACGCATCCACAGCAAGCTCTTTCAAAAGTCTGGTTGAGCTGTAAGTCACAGCTTCTCCTGCCTTATAATGCGGTCTCAATACTTTATCCATAATCTGCGCAGACCTTAATAGATTCCAACAAGATGCTTTAACTTCGCCATACAACCAAGATCTTTTACCATCATACATTTTAAGATATTGATCCCAATAAAGAACTCGCCTAGCCTTTGCTTTAAATGATCTTGATCTAGGAGTGTCTCTATAACCACACTCTATCATTACATTCTTTGCCGCATCCAAATCATTAGGGATAAATCTGGGATACCCAACCTTATATGCAGCACCGTAAAACTTGTTCAGTTTTAACAGTGCATCCAATTCGTAAATAGCTGCTGCGCAACTATCAATATTAGCACTTAATGCACTAGCGAATATTGCCATAATAAGAATAATCTTTTTCACTTCTTCTCCTTTATTCTTCATAATTAATGTCTATTGACACACCTAAGTATACTCTACATAATAATCATATATAAAAGAAAAAACTTGCTAGGGTCAATACCCTAGCAAGCATTCATAAGTTTATAATTTCTTATCTCCCTAAACATCAAAGCACTATCAAACTTTTGATCATACATCCCTATTACATCAATAGGATTGGTCAATACCGGTGTATAATCTAATTTCATCTCCTGTAAGTGAAAGTCCAATATGCGCTTAGTGTCATCTTTTTCTTGGTCCCCATAAATGGTTAAAGAAACAGGTATTTTTACCGATCCCTTATATATGCCTAACAGATATACATCTATCCTGTTTTGTGTTATGGATATTGTATTATGTCCTGCAATTATGCGAACCTCCGTCTCCTCCGATGTTTTATTATGTATAATTTTCAATACTCTGTTTATGTAGTTATTTTTTAAAACCACGTTAAGTCCTTCTGTTTAATGTCAGTAAATTAATTTAAATGTTTAACTGCCATTAACTGCACCTTATCATCTATCTCAATAGTATAAGAGAAACTTACTTTTTCCCCGGGGTTATGACCGAATGATTTAAAATAGATCATCTCAGAATCTGTCTCTTCAAACCATAGTTTTGTTATTTTACCATAACTCTTTACCTTATGTATTGTAAAGGTACTTTCGTATATCGGATATGGATTACCTTGTCCATATGGTCTATTTTTCTCTATAGTAACAACCTCTTTTTGTATCTCTCTTGGATCTATTTTTATAGTCTCCTCTTCATCAGTGTATCCGATATTATTATCCTCAATATATTTCTCAAAATACTTTACAAAATCTTTTATTGCATCAGAGGTACCATTTATGGATACTCCACATGCGGCATGGTGCCCTCCGTAATGCAGTATTGAATCTGAGTTATCATTGATATATTGAAGTATATCTATAAGAGGTATCTTTTGTATAGCTCTAGCAGATCCTTTAAATGTATTGCCCACTCTGGTCAATACGAATGTAGGTGTATTTATTTCATTGCCTATTCTTCCTGCTACCAGCCCGTTAAAGGACGTGGTATCCATGGGGTTCAATAACACCATCACATTCTTAAATAGCTTAGCATTGGCAGTCAGTTGCTTTAGAAGAACCGAGTATAATGAATTAGTTTGATTCTTTCTATCCTTATTCATAAATGACATTTCGGATATCTTTGAAATATCTCCCATGAGAAACTCAAAAGCTATATTAGGTTTGGCTAGCCTATGAGTGGAATTTATTAATGGCCCTACATTCATAGATAGCCATCTGTCGTGCATGCGTTTCTTATAAGTGACTTTCAATAACTTATTGAATAGTTCAGACTCTTTTATATACTCCATAGCCTCATAATATGTTTTTCTATTCTCCTCATCTGCCATACTCATCTGATCTATTATATTTGCCATTGCCACAATAGGTAATAGTTCCTTTCTTAACTCCTTTGTAATAAACGGAGCAAGTAACCTAAAGAGCACATTGCATCCACTAAATGCTTTGTTAAGATTGCATTTACTATAGTGTGGGTTAATAATGTGATCTACAGCATTTTCCAATGCAGATTCATTATCTACAAGGTGATGGTCTGTCATCACTATAACAACATTGGGCCTGTCATTTCTTAATCTATTAAATCTTTCAGCGTCAGAAGAACCGTGATCCGCCGTAAGAAAAACAAATCTTTCAAACTTGTCGGTAATGGCTATTGTTCTATTAATAGTCTCATCAGAGACACCTCTCGGATGCTCATTGTTTAAAAGGATGTGGTGTATCTTTTTATTCATGGACTTTAATACTTTCATACCAACTACTGATGATGAAATGCCATCTGCATCATAATCAGTATTCACTACTACAGAGTCAATAGTCTGTAGCGGTACTCTAGCCTCTTCAAGAAGATTCCTCTCAGGAAAAACATCCCCTCGCAACACCATCAGTATTCTACCTAAATGGTTATAACCAACACCTCGGCAAACTCCAAAATAGGTATCATTCCAAAAGTTATCTTCTACTATTCTTCCATCTATCTTTCTTAATTTATCCAACAACTCTTGATGTTGTGTAAACTTCAAACAGACTACCGCCTCCATAATTTCGCGTTTTATAGAATCCCAATCACTTCTTAACTTAATATCTCTGCTTGCTTTCTTTACTTTACGCGGATTCTCTTCAGACAGGATAAACTCTCTCCATTTCGGATCATCTGATTTCATTGCCATATACGCATGTTCAGATGTCGGATAAATAGTGTTATCGAATACTACATTAGGATACTTCTTCTTAAACTCTTCATCAGCTACCATTGTTACTGTAGCCGGATACATATTGGATAAAAATCCATACTCATCTTTAAATAACATACCATATCCTTTTTAATTTATACTCTATTGAATTAAATAAAAATGAGAAAAGGTGACGGGATAAACCCATCACACTTTAAAACCACTCTTCATATTTTCCGCAACCTCCTTAGCAGACGATTCACTAATCTTTTTAAGGAGACTTAGATAACTTATCTTCTCAAGAACTGTATTATTCTCTAAAAGATAAACATATTTTTCATTATAGTGCGCGCTTCTACCACTATTTAATTTCTTATAATGTTTACAAAAGTCACGAATCGATATCTCATCAGCAACGCGGCCCTCTATGTAATCTATAACGCCCTGTATATCACGATCATCCCTTACATATCTAAAGTGGGCGAAGTCCACTAATCGAAATATAGTTACTATCTCTCTATCACCCACCATACTTCTGCATATAACCATATCGCGTAAAATGGTCAAGTATTGTGATTTCATCAGTGCGTTTACTCTGTTTATAAGTTCTATAGTGCTAATCATAAAGATACCTCTCCTCTAAAAATACATTCAGTCTCATAAGATAATACTTCTCATCCAAGTATTCATCTAAGCCAAGACGTATAAAGTTCTTAATGAACTCTTTTTTAACCTCTTCTCCAAGATCACTCTTTTTAATAATAGTATTATGTATATGCTGATACAACTCACCCTTGACGCTTTCATCAATTAGTTGTAACTTATTTATAAAGTCACGCGCATGCATGGAATGGAAGTTGTAGTAATTATATCCATATCTTAAAAAGAGAGCAGGTAGAATAGCACTACAGTCAAATGATGATAATCTCAATGAGCAACTTATGTTACTATTAAATGCTAACTTAGTACCGTAGTGTTTATAAGATGCCATTATTAAATTAGCATCAGCATCCTTTATAGCCTTATGAAAAACAGTAAGTTCATATGGTATTACATCCATGCCCAATCTCTTAATAAGATAATAGATGAAATCTACATGCTCCATAGAGTCGCATTCAAAATTTAATCTGTTGTTCACAATAACACCAAACATCTTTTTAATAGTACTCTGGTCTAAATCAATATTATCATACTTTAATAGTGAATTCCATAATATAAATAGATCATCTATATCTCCTTCATCAACGATATAAGCAACCAAAGCATTAATAGAGAATCTGTTATTTATATCACCCATATAATCTTTATATACAGTGGCCGGTGCTTCCTCCATAAGATAAAGTAGTGTTTCAAATGTTATATCTTTATATATTGTAGTTCTCATTCTTTTTTTCCTTATTATTCTAGTTATATAAGTAAATACAGGAGAAAAAAATGAATAGATTTATCTTTACAAGTTATTATGCGAACCCGACTAAAGCACTGAAAGAGAAGTATTCCATATCAAATATCACACCTAAATGGTTTGAAGTTGACGGAACAATAGAAGAACTATACCCTGATAAAGAATCTGTTTTTGATTATAAGAAAGGAATAATAACAACAGCGGAGTTTATAAACATATATAGAAAGAAACTACACGGGCTAGATAAGGACCTAATCAATAGCTTATACGGAAAATCTTTATTCTGTTACGAAAAACCATCGGATTTCTGCCATAGACATCTGCTCCGTGAATACTTACAGTTGCGAGGCGAAATATGTATAGAAATACCAAATACCAAACTTCCTTCTATTGGAGCGGTCGGGTCAAGAGGCTTCAATGATAAAGAGATACTTTATAGTATAATGGATGAATTATCCGATATGTTTGATTATAAAGTGATATCCGGCGGAGCACGCGGCGCAGATAGTTTAGGAGAGAAATATGCGGTGGAGAATAAGAAAGAAACTTTAATTCATCTTCCTGATTGGGAAAAACATGGTAAGCCGGCAGCCTTTATACGAAACAAAAACATAGTGGATGATTCGGATATAATATTGGCATTCTGGGATGGCGAATCAAGAGGTACAAAAAATACTATTGATATAGCCTACAGACAACATAAGCAAATAATTATATATGACTACAAAGAAAAAAGGTTATATTTACATACAATGAAAAAATACCTTTATAAGAAGTGAGAGTAGTGTGGGATATCCCACACTACTCTATTTTAACTCTATGTCCAGAATCTGTTAGGTAATTTGCCCAAACATATACGTCATTTATAGGATCATACTCGATACATTTTTTATCAATCAAATCATCCTTGACATCGTCAAGCATAACTTTAAACAGTATACTCATTGTAATAATTGCTACTACAACACCACATATAAAAGACCATGCCAAAACAGTACGTTGTCCTTTATTAAACTCCATATTATCTCCTTTCGACTATATATAGTCATTAAATACAGACATAGCAGATTCAAATGAATTATCTCTATTAAACGTAATAATATTAATGCTCTTATCAAGTTTATCATAGTTTCCAGCAATACCCAAAGATTGTCTATTAACATACTCTATATGAGAACGTGATCTCTCTTTTACTGCATTGTCGTCCACATTATTATCCTGAAATATAGCATAAGTTACCTTGAACCCTGCCTTAATGGCAATGTGAGATATATCAAATGCGTTTCCATGGTAAATAAATGAGACTACATAATTACCATTCTCTTTTGGAAGCGTATATCCATATACTCTATCATTCACCTCAGTATGAAAAGAAAAATCAAATTCACCGTGCATCTGCATGTCGTAAAATTCTTCAGCGCTGACATAATTGTAACTAGAAACATCGTCCTTACGTCGTTCTCTATCTGTATAAATAGGAACTCCGACAACACCGTGATTCATTAATTTTCTTTCCAGTGTGGTTTTACCCACTCCACTCTTACCAACTATAACTAATAATTTTTTCATGTGTCCTCCCAGAGGTCTTTCATAGACCTCTTTTATTATATTCTTTCTCTAATCTTTTAAACACCTTTCGGTATTTCTTACCATTATCCATTGCTAACTCCCATATAGTTCCAGCATTAACAATAGATATTATCAACTGCTCCCTTGCTCTCTGATGGAGATCCATCGCATAGAGTCTTTCGGTTCTTTTATTAATGAACTCTCTATCTTTATCAGAGAGATATTTTTTTAACGGATGCGGTATATTGAAATACATACTAACCCCTCACCGCTGAATCAATAATATCGTCTAACCCATCAGATGACGGTTTATATAAATTACTGATGTTGTGATCAATAAAGCGTATCTCAGCTTTATCTTGTTCTGTTAACACTATTTTACCTGCCTCGTTGAATCGCGCAAATGGATTAAGTGTACTCAGCGGACTTGGACAGTTTGCTTTCATATGCCCAAAGTTACCCATGAATATATCACCGCCTCTAAGTTTACGCACCTCATAAGGGAATGGATTTACCTCTTTTTGACTGGCCACCAACACACCCTTACCACGAGATTGTAGCTCTATCTGAGATGTAACCTTAAAAAATCTGTTATCATTACTAACATTTACCAATAGCGCTGAGAGTATCTTACTACTGCTTTTAATAATATCAAGCACTAAATTATGTCTTACTTTATTACCAGTCAATATTTTATGCACACTTTGAAATGTAGCAGTACCCTGTGTCACCTGTTTTCTGATATCAGAAAACATCTTATTAAAAGACTCAATGATGTTATAACTTACATAATACATCACTTCAAGTTTTTTATCTTCGATATTATGTTCGTTCTTTAACCCTTTCGCCTTTAAAGATGTGTATGCATTGATAACTTCATAGATCACATCAAAGAAATCCTCCACCTTATAGCCTAATGCATTGATTTCTCTTCTATTCACCAAATCTATATGGTTACCTACCTGTTCAAGATGATCGTCTATTGCCTCTATTCGACCCATTTGACTAAACATCTTTTTAAATAAAATATTGGCAAGCATCATTTTAAAGAGCATCTTTTTCATATCATCAGTAGTAACAGCATCATACTCCTTTACCATTTCAGGTAGTATAGAGAAACCATACACAATACTGACCGCTACTTGTTTTACGGTGTATGAAGCATCTGCGTTAACTACTACAGCTACATTTTCCTCAACCGGTCTGAATCTGAGTCCTCTTATCTTCTCACCGGATGATTGGTATACTATATAATTTGGATCTGCAATAAACTCTCCAAACTCATCTTGATCTGTCAGTACAGTTATTTCTGACCTAGGCTCGTATTTCTGTATAAAACCATCTATTCCGTACTTAGCCAATAGATATAATGACAGTGGAGTTTCTGGGGTTCCAAAAGATGGATTCTTAAGGTTCTTATTGTTATATAATTTTGCCATATAATTAATATTTTCATGTGATAATTCCCCATCCACATAGACAGTATACGGAAAATCTTTCATCGCATTTTTCATACTAAAAAGTTTGATAAACACATGATTTCTATGCGGGTATATCACAGGATCGGTAATAACTGGCATAATATAGTACTCTGTCCCCGTCATCTCTATAAGCCCATTATTCTTTACTGCCAATACATAGAAATGTTTATAAATACTCTCTCCCTCGTATTGAAACTCCAAAAGTATCTTTCTAATAGATGTCTCTCTTATCTCAAACCACACATCTTGAGTTTTCACGGTCCCTCTATTTGTTTTTAACATAGAATCAAACTCCTCAAATGGATCGAGTCGTTTATATCCAATATATTTAAAACCTGGTATACGAGCAGAAGGAGATCCAAGTACTTCATTAAGATACCTATCCATCTCTCTCAACTCATCCCTAGCCCTACCTACAAGTACTTCTTTACTAAACTCAATATCGTCAAAGGCGATTGCCTTAAAATATTTATTCATCTCTTTCTCCTTTTATTATTTCTTACCTAATTAATAATATACAAAAGAAAAAAAGAGCCTAAGTTAATCGTTATTATATTTACTAAAAAATAAATAGTGGGTCAAGTCACGGAATTCCGTGACCCGACCTATTTTTTATAGAGATTAACATTCTCCAAATTTTTATACAACTTCTCAATATGCGCAAGCTCTGAGACTGTTGGATATGAACTAGCATAAATATCCACACACACCCCACACTCTGTAATAATTTCGCGTCGCACGCGCGTGGTGTTGAGGGATATTATATTTTCAGGACTAATGTCGTCACCAAATGTACCAAGCACAACAATATTTTTGTTTTTATCAATTTTCATTATAACTGTTACAAATTGCACACCTGTGGTTGAAACGACTAATTCTTTATCTATAATTACACCACCTGGCTCAACCATAGTTCTCACAGATAAATCTTGCACTAAAAATGTAGACCCTCTCTTTTTTATATATTTTTTAAACTCGTGACTCCTATATTCTTGCTTATACACATGCTCTATCATCACAGCCTCTTTGGAGAAAACTTATACTCTATATCATAATTGCAATATGCGTCGCCGATAACTGAAAGATGTCTATCGTCCAGTTTAAATGGAGATGTCACTGTAACATAACTATCTAGTGCAGGTATCTCATAAGTATGGATCGGCGAACTTAACAACTCGAACCCCTCTAGGTTAAACGTCAATGCAGATACTGTTAGTATACTCTCCTCTTTATTAACAAAGGAAACTATCAGTAATCTGTCATCGCCTGTGTTGGAAAGCACTGTATCACGCTCTACCAACAGATAGTTGTCAGGAGCAGGCCTCTCATCTCGTATGTCCTCTACGTGATATTCACCAAGAGCATCCTGATAAAGACAATACTCATTAACAGATTTAATTATAACTCTACCATCTTCAAATTTGAAACCGTAGTCAGAATCAGCAACAACTCCCATAGAGTAATCTGTAGATTCATCTTCCAAGAACCCGGCCTTTACATCATTAACGCGAGAATAGTGTTTTACCCATTTCATGTTATTATTTATAGCTTCAGGATAGAGAATATCAATTCCTGTACCGACACACACCTTATTCGTAAGGTACTTGATATAGTGCTCCAAATTGTTTTCGTTAAGCCCCACTCTATCATTAGTAAGTAGTATTTTTTTACCCCACTCTGTCTCTAGCTTACATGCATGATCCAGTATCTCTCTGGAATGTTCAATAATACGATTGTTCTTCAGATATGGCCTCTCTTTAAATGTTGACCTGATCATCTGTCTAAATAGGGCAGTGTGGTTGTTCTCGTCCCTATTGATGTACTTAATCATGTTGGTTGTGCCTGGCATCAACTTATTCACAGAAAGAGAATAGAATCCTAGGAATGCACTATTAAAGTAGATAGCTTCCAATGCTTGATTTGCAAACATGGCATAGACAAACGTCTCTTCTGTAACGTGCTCCGCTAATGATTCGTAAGTATCAACAATGATGTCATTCTTATGTTTAAGTTCTTGATCTGTAGAGCTCAAAAGATAGATATCATCAGCCGCATCCCCACATACAGAATCAATAATCCACCCATACGAAAATGCGTGTAATGATTCATCAAAAGCTTGCCTCGTCAACGCATGTGAAATCATAGGGTCTGTAACATATTCAATAATGTTAATAGAAAGATTCTTGGATTGAAAACTATCCATAGAAAATATCTGCGCTAATGATCTATTATAAGAATCTCTGGTCTCATCACTTAGCTCTTTGTACTGTTTAGCATCTTCTACAAGCGATACTCTTTTAGGAGTCCATTCGCACTCTAACATGCGCTCGAAAGTAGCTTTAGACCACCCATACTTAATATCTTTAAAGTTTACGTCACTTGGAGGGTTGCCCCCAAATATCTTTCTCTCCTCAATAGGTTCACTGTCCTCTGATGTTGGATTGTATATGTTCGCCTTATTTAATACTTTGTATTCCATGTTGTTCCTTTATTTATTTTAGTCAGATAAGAAATTTTAAAAAATAAAAAAATGACACCATCCTGGACGGGGATATCCAGGAGGCATGCATTGATAGATAAATCTCGTGAGCATACCATATTTTGGCTTAGGTGTCTTGTAGCTATGTAAAAGGAGGAAAATAACTACTGGTATGCTCATATCAATAATATATAATTAAAAATTTATCATTGGCAACCTGAACAGGTAACAAAGTCATCCTGTGTCAATTCATCTATCTCTTCCGGGGATTTGCCTCTTGCATAGTAAATGCTTGATACACCTAAGTGTCTTGCATAATGATAGAGAATTCCCAAATCTCTTGTTGAGTTACTAATACCTGTATCTGGGAATAGGTTTCCGGATGGTGCTTGGTCAATCCATTGCTGCACCACAGCTAGGTTTTGAATAACTTTCATCTGATCTATCTCATATGCTGATTTATAGAACTTGATAGTGTTGATATTCAGGTCAGGTACCACTGATCTAAATTCACCAACGCTGGTCTTATCAGTATATACTCTTTTAAAGATAGGTTCTATGGACGGAGTAGTATTCGTGATAACAGCAATATTTGTAGTTGGAGCCACTGCCATAACATAAAGGTTTCTCATGCCTTTACTGGTTTTCTCTCTCAGTTGGTCCCAATCCATACTCCATGGTCTATCCACTATCTTCTTGATATTCTCATTGGCAAAATCTACAGGCAATACTCCTTTTTCCCATTCACTGCCTTTGAATCCTGGGGCGACTCCTTTTTCAACAGCTAGATCGGCTGATGCCTGATATGCATAATAAGATACCCACTCCATAATCTGGTCAATACGTTGAAGTGCCTCTTTTGAACCAAACTCAAGTCCCTCTTTGGCAAGTAGATGATGCTCGCCCATAACACCAAGACCGATAGCTCTTGTCTTCATTGCATGTCTGAATGCACCGCCAACAGGATAGTAATTTATATCGATGATATTATCGAGTGCTCTGATCATAATAGGTACAACTCTCTTAATATCCTCTTCAGTGTTTATCTTGGATATATTTAAAGAAGCAAGAGTACAGACGAATATTTCATCATCTTCTATTTTATTCTCTGTGTACCCAATATTCACTCCTTTATAGAAATCATTTGGGGCCAGTTTGCTATATGGCCTTCCACTCTCTGATATATCACTGCCAAGCTCTTTACCTAAAAGTTTACCTTCCCTGTCATAAACGTATGTATAGAGCTCTCCTGCTTTCGCATACTGGCTTATTTCACAACAGAGATTAGAACTATAGATAGTTCCGAGGTGTTTATTCATATGCCTCCTGTTCATCTCATCTTTATCAACGCAGTAAGGCTCACCGGATGTCAATGCTATAGACATAATGCTGGTATAGAGATCAGCTGCTTTCACCACCTCTTTACTAATGGAACTTGAACGTTCATAATGTTCATACCTCTCTTTGAATTCATCTCCATAGAGATCCAACAGATCGGTAACATCATGCGGATCAAACAGCGTCCATGTTTCATTGTTTCTAACTCTCTCCATGAAGAGTTTGTTCTCCCACATAGCAATATTCATATCGTATGCTCTACGTCTTACATCACCTGTAGGTTTATGTAGCTCCAAGAACTCTTTAAAATCTTTGTTCCATGGCTCAAGATAGACTGCTATTGCACCCTTTCTTGTATTGTGGGTTAGAAGATATCTATCTTTTCCTTCGTCTACACCAACATGCACGAAATAGTTATTATTATGTTCGATTGTATAGTCCACAAACACCTCATCACTATCACCACCTACTGTAAATATAACTTTCTCTTCACCAAGATTGGATATTGTAACTTCACCTTCTACCACCTCGTCAGCTCGCTTATATACAATATTACTATTCTCAACAATCGGAGTAGGATGCCATGCACTGGTAGTATAAGAACCAAGTGTCGTTGTGATTTCAGTTTGTGCTAGGGAAGGTACTCTTACGGTATGTTTAGAGACTAACTTCCTTACCTCTTTTTTACCAGTCTCATTGTTTAAAGACAACGCTAACATACCAGGTTCAATTTCAGAATGGTATAGAGGAATATATGTAATTGCACTTTCAATATCATCCATTGCATTTACAATATTGATAAGTTCTTCAATAGTTGGTTTATCTGCATTGTTGATATCTATTTTCTCTGTTACTATAGTGAGATTTTTTAGATTGACATTATGGGTATTATTGTCTTTATGATAAACAAGTCCCTTTTCATATCCGAGATAAGTCAATGCCATAACTGTAGCAATGTAATACTTTTTCTCATCAATGCTTGCAGTCAATACTTTACCGCCTTTTGATAGTTTAGCAGGTACTGTTGCAAGAGTATATCTATTTATCATAAGTCCAAACTCATTGATCATATAGTCTTCTAGTCCTTTAACTTTTATATCCGTAAACCCTTTTGGAAGATATCTACCATTAATTGCATTTGCTAACTCAGGAACATCCGCATCTATGGATCTGCCACATAGATATTTTTCTATCTTAAGCATCTTTTCATTATAATTTTCATCATTTTCATCAAGGATTTCACTTACTATATCAGATACGTAGTTATCTCTAGCATCGCTATATTTGACATAATATTTTTCTTCCCGCACATTGTATGTCACGCCATCAACTGTGATAGTATCAATAATAGCAATACGACTATTACTAGAGACACACCCCAACTGGTCAAACTCTAACTGAATAGCATTCGTTGTAACTGCCAATGGAACAACACCGCCTGATGCTCCCGGTATACCATCAACTACAGAACCGTCAGTCCTGACAAAACCATCTGACCAACCGATGCCACCACCGAATTTACTAAGTATAGCCATTACAGTTCTTGAGTGCATGATTCCCTCTGCACTATCATGTGTTACACCGCCATAACAGCTATTCAGCTGACATCTGATACTTCTGGCATTTGCCAGCGTCGGAGTACTGTGCATAAAGTTAAACTGAGATACTTCACTATAGTGTTGTTCTGCATAGTGTTCTTTAAGTCCGTCTGGTTCATTCTGCATTAAAACCATTGCTACCGACATAAAGACGAACTGTGGTAACTCAAAAGGCTCTTCGTTCACAGATTTAATATATCTCTGTCTAAATGTATAAGCACCTACATAACTGAACTGATCATCTCTGTCATGTTTAATAGCTTTTGCCAATCTATCAAGGTCATAGCTCAAAAGAACTTTATCAAAGATGCCGTGTTCAACCCCATACTCTATATACTTTCTAAACGAAAGACCACCCAATGTTTTAGTAACTTGATGTCTAAGATCATAAAGAAACAATCTCCCTGCTAATACTGCATTGTCAACTGCATCAATATCAATATCCAAAACAATGATCATAATCAGTGTTTGATGTATCTGCTCCGTAGTCATACCATCTTTGATATTCTCCATGAACTTTTTCATTATTGATGTCTTATCGACATTTAGTTCATTAGAAGCATACTCTAAGAAACCATAGATTTTGTCTATGTTAAATGGTTCTACTCTACCATCCCTCTTTATTACATTGATTTTCTCTTTCAAGATTTGTCCTTTTTTAAAATTATTTTGTAGACAACTTTGTGTCAGATAAATCCATTACAATATTTTTTAATAAAAGTTAAGAAAATAGTATCTAAAATAATACCTATTGACATAAACTATTTTTAAATTTATTGATTAAATCAAAACATTAAAGGATACACATGATAGCAGCAATAAGTTTACTGGTAAAAGATCTCATAGGTGCAGGACTAACAGAGTTAGCAGACGCAATATTTGATAAAGGTGAAGATTTTGTTAAAGATAAAGTAAAAGAAGCAACAGGCATCGAGTTGAAAGACAGAGTAACAAAAGATGAGTTGAAGACACTAAAAAATAAATATGAGGATATTCTACCCCTTTTACAAGAGAAGAATAGACATGTAGAAAAGGTACTTGCTTTTAAAGAGCACATTGAAGGTGAAAAAACAAATAGAAGAAAACTCTCAACCGAGAAATATATTAAAACAGATCACAAAGTAGCAGATGAGATAGCAAGAAAAATTATTCGCGAAAACATGATCTATATCGTTATCTGTATATTGATAGAACTAGCTTCTATTGTATACTTACAGAATAACGGAAATCTACTAGCTATTATCACAGGTATTTTTGGGAGTGTTATAACAAATCTTTACCAAGAGAGACAATCTGTTATAAACTTTCACTTCGGGTCTTCCTTGGGCAGTAAAATGAAAGACAATGCCATAATTAATAAAGGCAAGTAATGAAGTTTCTAAGGAACAATAAGTATATCAAATATGTATGGGATAGAGGCAATGAAACATTAGCCAACCATCTCATCTATATGATAGAAAAAGGACTCATAGATGACTTACAACTGTATTTAAATAATAAATATGGTACTAAGTTAATAGTGGATGGTATTTTCGGAATGAATACACTTGTTGCAATAGACACAGCAATGAGAAAAGACCACGGCGTAATAGATAATTTCATTACATTAAACACTCCAAAGAAACCAACTATCAAAAAGATGGTATTGACTTTCCTTGCAGATGCCGAGGGTACAATAGTCCATTTTAATAAAAAAACGGAAACATCTTATACTGCCCCATATGGAATATATAGAAAAGTATTCCCTAATGCCACTGTAATAAAATATATTGACAGTCTATATAGGAAATATAATTTAAATATAGAGTCTCCAAAAGACGCCAGAAGAATTAATTACCTAATGACCAATGATGAAAAAGAACTGGCTAGAGAACTAGCATGGGAATTTTATAAAAAATACTTCATAGCAAAACCATTACTAGATATATTGGATACCAGCAGTTTTCTTACATATTTCAGTATCTCTGTAAATGGAGGAAAAAAAAGAGGGGGGAAGGCTATACAACACACGATACACGCAAAAGCTGATGGTGCAATTGGACCAAGCACTATAAAACATATTAAAGACTTCCTGTTGCAAAAAGATTTTACGCGGTTAAATTTCGGTATGTTGGAATACATGTATAATTTCTACCGAAGACTTATCTCTATGCATAGCGAATACAGCATATATAAAAACGGATGGTATAACAGACTATTGAAAACATCTTGCGGACTATTCCAAAGAAAATATAGATCATTGTGATGGGATTCCCATCACAATGTCGGTCTTTTTACTCTGTCGCGCAAGGAAACAATAACGTCACTGCTCTTTATCCTTCTACTATATATAACAAGCGCTAAATAACAAATTCGTATATTGTCAGTCGGAATATCTCTGACAATAGTGTCCTTGACTGCATTTACAACTTCAAATGTATTTTTGATAGTATCAAAATATATAGACATGTAATTGTTGATATAATCAACACATCCATTTATGGATAAATAATGATACATATCAGTAAGAAAATATATATTCTCCCAACTCATTTCATATGCTGGCTTTACACTGATCACGCCGTCCACACAATCTGTAAGTGTGGAATTTGTGATTGCTAATATCATATTATATATATTATTAAATACATCTCCGCTGGCGTCATCTAGGTATATAGAAGACTGTAAGAATATTGTCATATGCTCATGAAATTCTTCACTCTTCATCTTCTTCGCCCCATAAACGGACCACTACATCATCACCATTAAAAAGACCCGAATCTTCAACTTGCACAGTCTCTACATTAATTGGGGTTTCCACCAACTCAAAATCATCGTCTTTGTTATCCTCATGGCTTGCAAAGTCTCTGTATTTATTTTCCGGAATAGATTCAATATCTTCGGAAGTGGGTTTTTGAGGTTTAACATCAGGGACATATTCTTGAAGATAGTCAGCCTCCACATCAGCGGAATTGTCTTCACTGTCGAGAAAAAGGAAGTCTTCACCAGACTCTTCAATTATAACTATGCCTGATGTATTATCATCAGTAAGCCCAATACACAATGACGGATGTTCTGTCAATTCAAAGTCATCAACCTCTATTTCTACATCAGCATGATCAGAAACATTATCTTCCGATCTCTCAATGCTCTCTGCATCACACTCAGTCGATACATCAGAACTATTTTCTTCACTCGTTTGTTCTTCAACATCTACATCACAAAGCTCTCCTAGCACTTCATCTTCATCATTACATACACCGGATTCTTCAGCCGTTTCTTCTACGGCCTCTTCTGCATTGTCGCCTGGTTCTTCCTGCACAAGTTGGAACTCATCAGATGTCCCGTTTGCAGCAATGAATGTAGCACCAGCCTCGAGAAGAACTATAATGGTAGCATCGCTAAGTTTCTCCTCGATAATAAAATGACTGAATCCTTTTTCAAGGAGTTCAGTTGCTCTTTTAGGATGCAACTGTTTGAGTTTCTTTGTGGTAGTCTCTTTAACTGCTTCCTCTTGCGGCTTTCCCGCAAATCTACCCTCTTCCATAGCGCCAGTTGACTGGGCACCCCAGATCTTTTTCATCTGTTTTTCCATTTTTATACTCTCCTTATCTATTGTTTTAAGAACAGAAGCATTGTTGCTCAATGCCTTGATATCCTCATAGAACTTATCAACTCTCTCTTTTGAAATAGCGTACTTTTTTGCCAATCTTGTCCATGTCTTCACAAACTCTTTTAGAAGAAGAGTGTCTATCTCTCCCTCTGTTTTAAGAGCTAACTCAGCCTCATCAATACCATCGAGAGCATCGTTGTATACGCTCTCAATGTACCGACTATCCATATAGATGACCATACTGTCTTTGATACCCATATTTATCTCTCCTTACACAAGTATTTTTCTATTTACCAACACCCAGTCATTAGCGTGCATGTCATCTACAGTAGGAACATATATCGTATCCCAGTATTTACAGGACCTGATAATATTTCCGCTTGACTCTCTTACAGCAAATTCATTGGGGAACCATCCTTCTCTAGCAACTAGAAGATTAGTATCATTTATAAAAGTCATCGCCTGTTCATAATTGAATGGCTCAAAGTCAACTTGTTGGTCAAACGCCTTTTTGATAATTTTTTTCATCTTATCAATATCTGCGCTCACTGGTATATCCACATATACCTTTTTATCATTCATAACTGCAATAACACTAAAATAGTTATCACTAAACGCTACTTGCTTATTTATAAATAAGTAAATCCCATCGCCTATCAGTTTAGCATAGGCCTTTAACTCTTCAATTTCAACTATCATCTTTTTCCTTTCGTTTAATTAATATTTTTTAACTTTTTTTATCTGGATATGTTAATGTGTACAAGTTCGTCTATTGTAATCCGATATTCCTCAGTCTCTTCTACATTCGAGAATACCAGTTTGTTATTTTCAACTATATATGCTGAATTTTGAGATGGGGCTATAATGGCTATGGGCTTAGAACCCATATCTTTTACAAAATACCCTATTAACTCAACATCCTCAACCTGCCCATAGATAACAAAAGTATTATCTGTAACAATAACCGGCTTACCCTTAACTGTAGGTGATACTATAGTCTTCTTAAAAACACCTTTCTGCATCTTAGCATTTAATGTCGATACAGTGAACGATTCAAGTCCATATGGGTTATGGACCTCGAGCAAGTCACACCTCTGATTGTTTGTTTTATTTGCTTGGATTCTCATTGAGCTCTCCTTCTACTGTATTCTCTTTTGCGTCTACACATACCTCTTTTGTAATAATACTATCGATATGTGATTTAAATGGCACCAGCTCTTTGTTAACATCAGTGAGCTTCAAGTCGCCATCTTTTACCTCGAACAACATGCCATTACTGATAAGTACATCACCCTCTCTGAATAACACACCATAAACATACGAATTTTTCATATATGATTTTGGAGTTAATATTTTCATTACAGTGAGCATGTTATTATCTGCACCGACCATCGTATCAGAGTCAACAATGACCAACATTGAATCAATGTATTCTCCACGGACATCAAATACAAGTTGTTTATCATGTCCGTTAATTGCATCTATGGCAATGGTGTTTTCACCAATCACACCTTTTAAAACGGGCTTTCCATAAGCCTTTAGGTCTTGGACACCATCTAGTTTAAACGCTGGATGCGTCTCGAATATTTTCACGTTATTATATGTCATACCTAACCTCCTTATGACTTTTTAGTTAGCTTTACAGCACCTAAGCGTATCCATTATAATAATATATAAAAGAAAAAAACCCTCTCAGGCATTATATGATACTTAACAACAAACAAGAAATATTAATTGATATTAAAAAAGGGAAAAACATGAAAATTAAATTTGTTTATAAAATTATACCAGTTGCAGTGTTCTATACAGATTTCCTAGTCGATAAGAACCTTGATGGGAAAAACCTCGGTCTCTTTATAGTCATACGTCCAAGATGTAAAGATGATATCCAATTATTAAACCATGAACTTATACATACTAAACAGTTATTTAGAATGGGTTTAACATCATGGATATTTATGGCACTTAGCGAAAAATGGAGAATTAAATTAGAATTAGAAGCATACCTAAATACTCTTGGATGTAATAGACACATGCAAAGATTTATAACCAATACTCTTAGCAAAAACTATAAAATAAAAAAATACACAAAAGATGATATAAAAAAAATTATAAAAGAAGAATGTGAAAAGATGAAGTTGTGTGGGAAATAACCCACACAACTCAATATTATTTTTTTCTAAGTATAACTTTGGTTATACTAGATAAGTCTATATCATTATCTGTAAGATATTCAATAGTTAAACTTGCAAATAAATATTTGCTATATCTTCCCTTTCCTTCTAACATAACTATATTTTTAAATATATGATTTGGGAAGTACGCCCAATCACCAGTGAGCTCCCACAAATTACTGCCACATGATGCAACAAAATATTCATCAGATTTCTTTTCAATAATAAAATCGTCATGACATGTTCCTGCTGAATCAAAAACGATAAGAGTATTATCATTTACAGAAAATGAAAGCTCCTTTTGCAATTTATACTTGACAGCCGTTGCCCGTTTCCTAATTGTTTTAATAACACTCTTCTTCTGCTTTTTATCCCTAGTCCTCTTCTCTTTCTTAATGACCAATCTTGAACTAGGGTATGATACATCAAGTTCCTTACATAGTAATTCTGATATGCTTAACACAATAGGCGCATACTTATTGCATCTTACCTCATTTATTTCATCTGGAATATACTGCTTAGCATGAAACAGCTTAAAATGGTCCGATGGAGGTATTGTAGATGCTAACAGAAAGATAAACTCATCCACTACATCTTCTATCTTTAAACTGCCTCCTGTTGACTCTGACCATATTTTTTTAGTTAGTTCAGTTACTTTCTTCAAAGACTTATTTCCAACTTTTACTTCAAAACCTCTTATTCCAGAACCATATTTCCTAGCATAATATTTTGATTTATCGGTATGTTCATCTACATTATCTAGTATAGTCTTCATCAATATAGCAAGCACCATATGATGTCTTACATATTTTGGTATTTTTTCATATTTCATACTATCCCCTATTTAATTCCTTTTTAGTTATTACACAACTAAGCTTACCTCCAGAGATATATACCACATTCTTTTTATTGTAGAGTAGACGCTCTGAATTACTGACTATAAGCTCTCCGCTATCCTCTCGCTCTCTTTTTTTAAGCATGTCCCATATAACAATGGCTAACTTATCATACTGATGGTCAAGGTAGATATGTGGCAAACAAAACGACCTAAATATCACACTGATATCGCCCTCTAAGTCATCGGTTGAGATACCTTTTTTAGGAATGTAACTATTAAACAGTCCAATATGATGAAAACGTTCAATCTGTTGCATGGTAGCTCCATTATACAATAGATTGACAATCATCTTTTCTTCATACGATAATTGCCCAGCGACATCTATGACATAGATTTTATGTAATGTCGGTATGTGTAGGTCGCACATCATTGATAACTCATCAGCACCGGACATTCCAGTAAATGATTGAGTGTATGAAGAAGAATCACCTGAATTATCAACCTTATCGTCTGTCAATTCAACATCATTACTATCAGATTCATTGCTCACATCAGCAATAGACTTTTCAAGTTTATATATTGTATTAATAACAGTGCCAACATCCGGTTTAACTGTATCATAATCATCATATCCATTAGATACCTCTCTGTTTATCTCCACCATACCACTATTATATCTCAACATGACATTGTCAAGATATAAATCATCTACCTCTAATCCACAGTTTATCGAGTATATCCAATCAGCCACATGTTTTATATCTGTATTTTTCATTTCTTCTCCTCTATTTTAAATTTATGCTTTGGTTTCCCTATTTTATAATAATCCATCATATCATCAATGACATTGGACAGATTATCATATTCATCATCCATGTTAAATTTCTTAACGATGTCTTGGAGTGAATATGCCATAGATAAATTATAATGCTTAAGTATATTCACATATAATGTATCACTGTAATCTGTGCCGTACCCAACTTGAAATTCAAACAGACCTAAATCACCATCGTCTGTAATATAAAAATCAAACGAGAGGGATGCAGCCATTGTATTGTTGTACATATATCTGTTTATACGGTCTATTATCTCTAACATCTGTTTACGATAATACAGTGGTAATTTATTAGTCAATTCCTCAAAACCATCATACTCGGTGCGACTTGTCGTTACGTCACTGCCTTTCAATTTTTGAGATATATAACCATGTCTTATATCACCGCACATATACCGCGCATCCGATCTAAACGTTATCACCCGATACTCTTCTTTTATTGGTAGTATCTCTTGAATAACACCTTTCAATTCGCTAAAACTTCTAATGCCTGATTCATCATACTCACCCACTGACTTGCCCTTAAGAGATTCTTCCAACTCACTTATGCTATAATTATAACTATTGTATAAAAATTTCGCATCTATCTTAAAGATATCTTCTGAGTTAGCAGAGTCAAACGGTTTAAATAGAAATTCTCTATCTTCAAAATAGTTAGAGATTGTTAATATATCTGATCTCTGACGAACAGTGAATGTGGTCGGAATAGGTATTTTCAAATGATGCATTAAAGAGTACATCTTCTCTTTAGCATAATATTGCAAATCCCCAATATACACCAAAAACGGATGGTGTCCATCTGAAAAGATAACCTCTCCAGACTTTTGATTATTTGGAATTGCATTATTATTTAATTCCATAAAATACCTTGTATCTAAAAAGTACAGCCAATTCGACCCAGCTAAACCAATGATCTTTATTTTATTAAATCCTGACATAAAACTCTCCTTTCATTTTATATGTCTCACACCTAAGTAGTGTCTATTATAATAATATACAAAAGAAAAAACTTATAAGAGGGAGTTACTTCTCCCTCCTCATCGCTTTTAAAACTTCTTCTTCCGAGGCTCCCAAAAATTTTAAAAGAGAGAACCTAGTATTTATAGTCTTTTTAATTATATCAAAAGGTTCAATCTCCCTAATATTAAAATCAAGAATATCACTTATTTTAATATCGTTCTTTAACTCCTTTATTGAATTTTTGCCCGGACTTTGAAGTAGGTCTATATATTCAGACTCACTACATCTACGCTTAAACTTTTTATACTCCTTAGCATTCATATCCAATGCCATACAATTAAAATCACGGCATATGTTTGGTCTATGATCATAAATACTACACATACCATCATCCATCATCATAGGGCATATGATTCTATTATTCTGAAACGAATCAATCATAACATACTCTACATCGCCTACTGTAGAGTGCGCCATTGGAACATCCACCTTTGCATCCCTAAATCTTTTGATATCTTCAAGCACCAATTCAACAGGTTGTAGACAACAACCTTTTAACGTGCACTTATCACATGTAAACATTTTACACTCCTTTTATTTGTATACGCCATAATAATATGCAAATAAAAAAAGATACAGAACCCTCACTAGAGAGTCCTGTATGTATTGTCCATGGGTAGAGATAAATCTCTGTGGAGGAGCATATGTTGCTATACCCTAACTGGTCATCTGCAACGCCGGGCTCCTCCATCAAAATTTATTAATAGGATGTCCAGAGTCAATTCTCTGGTTAGGCAATTTATATCGCGTGTGCCTTACGGTCACGGGACGCTCCCTGCGAGTTGGGTTCCTATCTCCCACATCCTTATAACAACCGCTTGTAGCTAGCGGCCATTACCGGCTATTAGTGTATCAGCTACTTTCACTCTGCAACTACTAAACCGAAGTTTTCAATCACCACTCCACAACATATTAATAAATATGTAATATCTATGTAGTGAAACATCAGTATTTCATCGGGCCTCCCGATGGAATCGAACCATCTTTGCGATACGACCTTGAGGAGGCATAAATTGGTGGGTTGTCAGAGACTCGAACTCTGGACCGCCCGGTTATGAGCCGGGAGCTCTGACCAACTGAGCTAACAACCCAAAAAATAAGAACGGCTGTATTCTCCTAAGTCGGAGGTCACATATACACACCGTCGATGCATATGCCAAGTCATGTATTTAACCTTATAACGTACCAATCTTCTAACACTCATGACAATATGCGCGATTGGATTATTACGTGCCTCGGGACAACACCAATTGTCCATTACGTACCCTCCGAGTTTTTACCCGAGAAATCAGGAGGGTTTACGACGCCTAGTGTCATAGATACAATATCTATTATAATCACGAGTTACCTCAATGACCTTTTCGACTACTGAACAACAAGTGTATTTCGCCGAACACCAGGAATTTTGCGTGCATCCGCACTACCACGTTTTCACATGGAGGAACTCACGATATCCCAAATGATAAACTTATACACAATGTGATTTCGCTTATCATTCCCATAGACTGCTCACCATATCTATATAATAGACTTAGGCTTCTTTGTGTTTTACATATCTCTCCCTATGGCGAGTAGATATAACCATTTTAAGTATTGGAACTAAACATACCTACATATGTTCACATTAATAATATACAAATAAAAATATTTGTAAATTAAAACTTATTCTCCGCCTGCTGCGCTATACAGGACCAGACCATACTTACTAAGGTTATCCAATTCTAAAGAATCTCCTGCTGTAGAATAAGCTGATACAGCATCTCCATCACCATCGTACGTCACAAATCTACAATCAACTACACTAAAACCATCAATGTTGATCTGTTGAGTACTATCACCGCTCATAGTAACTTGGCCTAAAGTAACTTTTGACCCTCCTGTTGCTTGAACAAGAATTGCGCCTGGAGTCATATCCATACCAACCAAGGTAACAGTTGAGTTATTTACTTCCATAAATGTAGCCTCGCCATCACCCACTGTGGCTGGGAAAGAACCTTCCATATTAATATTTGAATTATTAGCTAGTATCATCTTAGAAGTAGGACCAAATTTAAGAGACATATCACCGCGACTCCCATGGACATGACATGATTGTAATACCAATAACTCATAACCAGAAGTATTACTTATCGATGTTTTTATGCTACTTACAAAATCAATTACAGATAATTCACCATAAATAAATCTTTGATCAGACAAAGCAGCACTTGGATTGACCAATGTCATTGTTGATTTTTTCAATAAGATATCATATGAACCATTATAATCACCGTTAGTCTCTACAGAAGAATCCTCATACGTGATATAACTATTCACTGCAAATATTGAACCAGCGGCATTTTCTGTTTTGAAAATACAAGAATCAATACTTACATCTCTTGCAGAATAATAATTAAGTGCGTAAGCGGAATCTGAATTATCGGTAGATTTTATAATGCAGTTACTAAAGTTACAAGCGGCTTTATATGCCTGACATGATATATCTAATGTAATACCTTCAAACGCAACATCTGAAAATGCATATATTAAAGATCCTCTTCCATAGATAGTCACGTTTTCTGGATCTCCACTTTCAGAATAGATTGATAATGCCCCACCCTCACCAATTGAAGGCTGCACATAAAATATATTTATATCACTAACATCTGAAACATCATAAGTGCCATCTGCTAAATATATATCAACTGGATATTTAAGTATTTTACTATTTATAGAATCTATTGCCCTAATAAAACTGTCGGTATCGGAAACCATAATCTCGTCTGATCCTGTATAATATGCAGACTCACCACCAGATCCACCTGCTGAAGCCTCTTCTTTGATCATTACAAAAATGTTATTCCCATTAGAATAAATAAGTTTAACATGAGTGAATTCCTTTATATCACCTTGTTCCAAATCTGCAAATCCGTCAAAATCACCAGCGTTATCGCGCAGTATCTTTCTTACAGGAACAACTGGGCCATTGTTAACTTTAATAGTTACAGGTCCGTTATTACTAGAGGTTGTTAAAAAATCAACTTGCATAAAGTCTGTATATGTACTTCCTCCCGATATATTGTTAAGCACAATATAATCCTCTGTTGAATCATCACCGAGAACATAATGGTTGTGTGAAGATAACATTTGAAGGGTTTTTCTTAACTTTTTATTATCCTCAACATTTTCAATTCCTGCACCAGGAAACTCTACAGCATAACTTAGATTTCCTGTAACAAGATTTACAAGACTATCTTGCACAGTACCTTGTGACCCAGGATAGTTATTGATTTTTTGCTCAATATCTAAAATCATATTTGTCCTTTTTTAATTAATATAAACTTTATAAACTTATCATGGAAAAAAGAAATATAACGGCCCATCTCACATGAGATGAACCAGTTGACCTACATATATAAATTCAATACTAACAGTTGGCAAATATAACTCTGCTTTTAATCCAGTTAAAAGTTGCAATGCAGCCTCTTTCCACGCCACTATATCCTTTACAAATTCAGTATCTGCTACACCAGATATTGTTATTGATTTTTCCCTTTCTGATGTTGTATGTTTCAAGCCCTCCATAATTACTCCTTATTACCTAATGAATGTTTGGTTACATAAATAGCAATAAACTCCTCATCAAACTGAGACTCCCATTTACAATCAGGGCAAGAAAACTGTTTGCCCGTAAAGAAAGTTCTAGGTGTTGTTCTGCATTTAAGATTACCACAGTATGGTGTATAAGTAGAATCATTTAGCAGGTTCATTCTTACCAAAGATGTTGTATTATTACCCATTGCTCACCTCCTCCTTTACGATAACTAAACCAGAACACATATTGTTCTTTTTAAAATACTGGATGTATTTCTTTTTAACTATGTCCGGACACTCATCCTGTTTAACAACTACACCGTATGAATTACATCTTTTACAAATAAATTCTCTATGGCCAGGAATAATGCTTAATGGAAAGTACAGCCTATTTTTTTCTTTATGTTTACAAAACAATCGCGTTATCTGTCTAATCACTTTATCTCTCCTCTATACGATCCATGGATCTTCTTTATTAATAACTTGATAATGATAAACATCGTCGTCAGTAACATTATATCTTTTCTTTATCTCTGAACTTAGACTATATCTATCACGAAAATAAATTGTAGTGATATATTTATCTTTCTTTCTAGTTATAAACACACCAATGTATTCATCTTTCATGGTAAGTCTATCAACAATGTCAAATCCTCTTCCCTTTATATCAACCGCGTATATTTCAGTGCCTATGACAGGAAGACTATCGTTATCACTTATCATTCTCGATGGCACTGTCGGTTTAATATTAATTTTTACCAAATGCCTCACGCCACAATGATCGGAGATATCTTTAGCTAATTGCTCTATATTCTTTCCACCGGCACCTATAAAATGAGAGATGACATCCAATGGAACACGCACAGTAACAGTTTTATCTTTTGGTGTTAAATCAACCCACATTACCAATGAAGTCCCCACCATAATCATTTTATAACCAGTCATTCTTTCAGTATCCCGATGAAGATCCATAATAAAAATCGGAGCTCTTCTAGGCATATATAGCCATAATAGTGTGGCTGAATTTGGCACCATCAACCATTTTTGTTTCTCCTTTATATATTCCAACACCTCTTTCATCTCAATCCCCTTATATTTTTAAAATAGATATTCCTCTGTTTAAAACGAATTCCGACATCACTAATGATAGTGACAAGCATTTTAACATGTGCTTCTTTATCGAATTTATCAATATGCTTTTTAGGGAGCTCTTTTAAAATCTTTACATATAGCCCAATAATCAACTCTCTTATATCACTGAAATCAACGCTGTTATTGCGAAACACATACTGCCTCATATCCATAGTTCCCATATATGGTGGCGTTGCATTAACATCACCACAACAATAATCAAAAGGGATACCGGGCAGTTGCCCAGCACCCTATAATCGGTAACACCATTTATGGTCACACTCAACAGTCTGATAAAGATTTATATTATTTTCATTAATTTTCAATGTATCTTCAAAAGTCGCTTTCATACTATCTCTATCTTTGAAATATGCTGAGAGTAGATACTTTCCATATCTTTTATTATATCCTGCATAAACACAATCATTATGGCCATTCAGCCCTGCTATCATTGTATCAACAATAAGACGCTCATCAAAGGACATATTGATTACATAGAGCTCATCACCATCGGTGCATTCATTACATGTAAACAACGGCTGTATGTTAACAACAGCATTCCGTTTTAAACCAAACATCTTTGTCAATCTGCGACGCACTCTTTTTATATTGTGTCCTTGTATTCCAATAAACTGTTGTCTTACATAAGGAGGCACTTTTATATTGAATTGGTGTCCTATTACTTGTGAAGGGTCAATTACACATGCGCCTGCTTGTCCAGCACTTATAAGTTTATACCCTGTCATCTTCTCTATATGATCACTGTATTTTCCTATATTTACACAATCATTATTGATCATTAATTTATGAGCTATCAAATGCCCATGTTTAAATAGTGTATCTTTATTTTTTTTAATATATTCTAAAATATCCATCCATATTCCTTTATATAATTGTTTAGTCATCAAAGTAGCTATACTAAGACTCAAAAAAGGAAGAAAGGGGACTCACTCCCCTTTCTGTTTGTTGTCGTAGTACATATAATATCTTAACAGTGCCGTCCATACTATACCGACTATTATTAAAAATAGCCCAAACTCTTTTTGCTCTATCATATGTGATCCAAGATTATTCCCAATAGCACAAAATCCATCAGGAGCCCATATAATATCTCACCAATACACCACGTACACCCCACATACTCGCCATCAAAGTCTTCATATTTAGTAATGCGATTTGATAATGCAAATGCCATAGGAAAGCCAATACTCAACACCAATACACTTAATACCATAAAACCAATAGTTATATGTTCCCTATACCAGAGCAGTAATAATAGAGGTAAGAACCAATAGAGACCACGTATTGCTAATGCTACTGTATTAAATAAAAATGGATTCTCTTCTCTATCTATGAATACTGCTGTTATCCATGTAATACCTGTTCCCTTGGCCTCATCTTCAACATATCCCCGCTTTACTCTTTCTGCAATATTATCAAAAGCCACTGTGGAGAGCCAAAACCCCCAACAGAATGACTCACCGACCACATAGAGTAATCCTGCTATAACACTATAAAATATATTCCCGTCTATCAGATAGAACCCTGCACCAATCAGTAATGCAGTCACCCACAAATAAGGTATCTTCGTATCCATGCCTCTTAATCTGTTCAATATAGTAAACATCACTCTCTCCTAAAAAATAAAAAAAGTAGCAGTGCTGTAGAGTATCCACAGCTTACTGCCTTCATTAAACTAAAGACCTGGCATAGAATCCAGCAAAATCCATGTCAAAAATATCTTCATTAGCTGAACCCGAAACAACTTTAGCCATAGATACCAATACCCTATCATCTATATCATTATCAACGGACACCACCACGTGAGGTATTACTAGATTGTATAGATAGTTATATATCTCCTTTTTACAGATGGTTTCGATGCCTGCCGCTCCCACTGACCCTTCTCTATTTCTCACTACTTCATACTCTACAGTGTAGTGACCCTCATCCTTTTCACCAATGGTTATCCTAGCTAATTTGGACATATTGAGAAGACTGTTGAAATCGATATTCTTGAAATCTCCCTCATCTATTCTGGAAAAATAATCATCTGCAATGCGGTAGTTTAGTAACTCTATCACTTTCAATATGGCTTTATAAACAGTCATGTCTACTTCTACCATACTTGTATTCTTCACAGACACGCTATAAATATTATTTTCAAACTTCACAGTATACATAGAGGAGGTCACATTATACTTTTTGGAAACAGCAGATACATTTATTGTGTCATATGTCGGCCTCATACCCGTATGGTGTTCTTCTTGCTCTACACTGGTCATAAACCTATACTCTTTATACTCCTCACCACCTACCTCTTTATTCAACTCACTCAGAAACATATACATGATCACTCCTTCTCATTTATTTTTGCCATTAGCGCATATCTGTTTACTTTAGACAATTCACTCATTAGATCATCAAGTACTATTTTAGACGCATGATCTGTTGAATCTAGCAATTGCCTACCAAACTTTATAATAAGTTTATCAGCCTCCTTTTGAGGAGTAAGAGTGTACAACTCTTGCAATAGGCGATGAACCAACTTAATATCAGCATTGTAATACATCGCAATGCCCAACTCCATCAAATCACCATCCAACTGATTAATCAATATTTCAGCACCTTTAAGATCATGATGTTTTATCAATAATACCAATGCTGCCAATTCATCTATTGTTGTTATCTTTATATTATCACTATTGGATATGAAGGATTTTATATCCAATGTATATGCAGAAAGATTATTCAGTATGCTTGTGGCCATAATTGATTTTTTCATTCCAGTCACGCCATATTCCCTATCAGAAGGTAGTTTAACACCATCTAAATATTCCATTGTTCGCCCCTTACCATCACTTATCTTTTCTCACTTCTATTGAAAATACTCTTTAGGAACTCCTCTGTGATCATTCCTTTCTGATAATCATATATAGGTATTGTTTTACCGTTATAGAAAAGAGCCTCGGTCCATGTCACCTTTCCATTTTCATAAAGGTAAATCATCGCTCCGGTATGCTCGTTAAATATATCATCCGCATCAAACCCAACGATCCATCCGTGCTCACGCAACTCTCTGATCAAATTAACCAAATCTCTTTTATTATACCCTGCATCTATCACCACTACCTGATTCATCATTCACTCCTTCTTTTTTATTAGTACACCTAACCAGTGTCTACAGTAATAATATACAAATCAACTATTTCACCCACCCACTCTATACAGACTAGACAAGCTGACCTCCCTCATCTCTTTTACTATCTTAAATGTCATAGCACAATACTTATCAACCACTTTACTCTCCACTACCTCTATCCCCGTATCTCCACAAGCCAAAAGAAATCTCTCATGCACATAGAGTAAACACCATAAACTATGAAATTCATCAGGTATATCTCCTATGTTCATCTTCACCACAGCATTACACTCCACAGACATCAACACCTCCATCACACTATCTACATAATTATCTATCTTCTCCCTACACACGTCACTCGTATTATTCATAGGCATATAGACCATCTTATCTCTCCTCTCTCTCTAAAAATTATTTGTTACTCTATCTAACTAACTCATATTCAAATACCCGTAAAAAGAAAAAAGAAGCAAAAAAGAAAATCTCTCCCCATACAGAGGAGAAGATATTAAAAAAGAGAAAATACTCATTATATCAATATAAGAGATACCATGGTGTGCTGCACTCCCGTGAGAGACTCACGTTACGCACACCCAAAGAAAAAAGGGATACCACTACACTGTAGCCAATAGGTACATACTGCCGGCATACTCCTAAGGTCGTATACCTAGAGAGTTCCTACGGTCACTCTCTACAGTATGTCTGTATTAATAGACTCTCATCATCCCCTCTCCCTAGAAGGGTTCTCCCCTTCTTCTCTCATGACTTCATATAAATACTATTGAAATAAAAAAATATATAGAGAATAAAAGAGGAGAGAGGTAGGTAGTATTACCTACGTTTTCCTGTGCCAGGTGCACCACCCTGATACACTCCAGGTCTCTTAGAGACCTTTATCTTCTTTGTGAAGACCTCTCTCTTTAACTTAGCCAATCTGGCTTCCTCTTTCCATTCATCACGGTCTCCCCTCTCCCATGATTTACTTACCCCTTCAGCTCTTCTTTTGTTGAGATCTTTCAATCTCTCGAACTTGAGAGATGCTCTAGTGATTAGAGCTGCATCCTCATCACTAAGATCTTTGTCGTTATATACAAAGATGACCATTTTTACAAATGCTCTCTCTGACCTATTTATCTTAGAGATAGATTTCTCTAAGAATAACTCCACTTGTGATCTTTCGTGCTCGTTCATTTCAACTCCTTTTATTATATATAACTAATGACACTAAGCTTAAACCACTATAATAATATACAAAAGAAAAAAACCTCGTTCGCACGGGGAGTTTGCCTCGCGCACGCGCGCGCGTATAATAAGTACTGGTTCATCTTTTTACTTGCTAATTTTTTAACTCTCTTTTTTTAAATACTTTTTTACCCGAGAGATTTGTAGAGACGTAGTTCTACTACGAAGTCTCTACAAATTTATCTCTCTATTTTTCATACCTTTTTTGGATTATGTATTTAATGAACGAGTGAAAACGAGTGAATTAAATAGATAATCTTTTTTGGTCTATAAATATAACAACTTTTGGGGGAAAGGGGGTTAATTTTAGGAGGAGAGATGGGGTCTGGGGAAGAGAGGAACCCTTTTATCAGGGGGAAAGGGAAAAACAAAAAAAAGAAATAGACTAGGGACTTAATCTTAATCTGTAATGAGTGCAAACCCATACTGCACAATGAACTCATCCCTTTTAAGAGAAAGTATATTCTTATACTCCATATACCATGCCGTTATCTCTTTACTAATCATTGTTCTACTCCATTAATCTTATTTTTAGATCTGTATATATACTCTACATCTCATCGACTGTATTTCGATGTAGTCTATCTTCTATTGAGGATACCTCAGCAAGAACATCCTTTGCCCTCTGTAAAAACGCCGTTCTTAGCGGCCTATTGCTCTTATGCATGTCTGCTGACTCTGCAAGGTATTTCATTTCCTCTAACAGCAATAATATTTTTGCAATTTCTTGTTTAGTATTCATGATCACTCCTTTATCTTAATTAATACCGATGACACTAGCCTAATCCATGTTAATAATATACAAAAGAAAAAATCTATTGGTAGAGACTTAAGCCCCTACCTTAAAGTATTTATTATACGCGTACCATCCATAGAATGACTCAATAGTGCCTAT
>Ga0256828_1000007_pt1 | contig 153489 bp, 156 predicted proteins | sample CV88metaG_FD_185993 | JGI IMG/M metagenome (GOLD analysis project Ga0256828, IMG submission 185993) | Hydrothermal vent microbial communities from East Pacific Rise, Pacific Ocean - CV88 | ecosystem: Environmental > Aquatic > Marine > Hydrothermal vents | place: Pacific Ocean: East Pacific...
TGTTTTTGATTAGAATATGTTTTTGATTAGAAGAAAAGCTCTATCGTTAATACGATAGAGCTAAAAAATAGGAGCGATTAGTTGAATACAACTACCTCTGCTCCGTCAGTGTTATCACTATCGTGATAGTCGTCACCAGCAACACCAGATTTAACGCCATTGTCGTCAAGTCCGTCATTTGCTGTAGCACCGTCATTTTCACCAGTTCCTGCGTCACCGTCAACATTTGCATGTAATTTTGCATAAGTAGTATCAAGAGCTTGTCTTAAACCAGCAGTTAATGTTTTACCAGCAGCAATATCAACGTCAAAGTAGTTATCACCAAGAGTAGGATCAGCATAAACTTTATAGATTACACCAGGAACAGCCTTAGAAACAACAACAGTATCATTATCTACAATTGTAGAATCACCGTCAATATTATAGTCTCCAGCAACAGTATCACTGATTGTATCTGCACTAGCAACAATACCAGCATTAACTAAAGCGTCTGTAGTAAGATCCTTGTAGTTACTTGTATCAACAGTTGTTTTATAAAATCCTGTAGATTGAGCAAGAGCTGAGATCTCTGAAATAGCTTTTGTAGCTTTTGTTTGATCAACACCACCTGACCCACTTGTTGCTCCTGTAGACATAAGACCAACGATAATTAATAAGATTACGACAACCGCAATAAATCCAACAAACATATATTTGTACCTCCAAATTTTTATTTAAATAAGCTACTTTAGTTTTCATTTTTATTTAAAAATGAATTTTGATAAATCAAGGCTTTCCGCTTAAAGAAGCCAAATTCCGATCTCTTTTTGAAATCTTAAAATAATTATATACACTTTTTTTTAGTTAATCCTTTTTTTTCTCTTAAAAATTGAAATTAATCTAAAAATTCAGACATTTTTTCAGGTCTACCTATTGAATACCCCTGAAAACCGTATATTTTACCATTAAATTTGTTTAAGATTTCTTTTTTTATAGCGTCAGTTTCAACATAATTGACTATTATTTGACTTCTTGTATGAGATATTATGCTTAAATAATCTGAAATCCATGCTTCATTTTCTCTTATGCCGTCAATAAAACTTTTGCTTGTTTTAATATAATTTGCAAAAAGCTTGTATCTTTCTATAAAAATAAGGTCGCCTATATTTCCTGAAAAATTATCAAATGATATTTGTATATCATTATCATTGCAGAATTTTACAAAATCTTTATATTCAGTTTTAAATTCGAACTCGAGTATAAGTCTATCTTTTAATTCATTTGATTCGAGTAATTCTAATAATTCAGTTGCAAAGTTTTCTTCGATTATATTTTCTTTATCTATATTCCAGAATATTCTCTTGTTTGTAAATTTACTTTCTTTGATAAGACTTTTTAAAATATGCATTGAAAAATTATTATACATATTCATTTTTTTAATTAAGTGCATAAAATACTTGGGAATGACAATTTCTCCATTTTTATTTTTTATTCTCATATATGATTCATAACCAATAACATAATCCTTATCGTCAATTATTGGCTGAAAAACAGGAAATATAAAAGATTCATTTGGGTTTTTAACTGTATTTTTCCATATATCTAAGATCTCTTTTCTTTTTTCTATTGTTTCTTCTTCATTGTATTCCATATATCTTCTAGCTTCTTCTAAATCAATAATTCCTTCTTCTAGTAAATACATTAAATTATCTTCAAGTGAATAATAATCAAGAAAATTTTCAGGTTTGTAATTATCTATTTCATTTGTTAACTCAGCTATTTCAACAACAGGAACTCTACCTTTACAGCCGAGAACACTTGAGTTGGAGCATTTCTTACACCCTTTATGATTTCTTTCATATAAGGTTTGACCATTTTTTTCAACCTTTATCTTACAATTATCGCACAATCTATTTAATAATTTTTGAGATACAACACCCTTCACACCGTCTTCAATATTAGCTTTATCAATACCAAGTTCATTTAACCTTGTAAATGTTGATTTTACGTCATTTGTATGCAGAGTTGAGGCAGTTAAGTGACCTGTTTTAGCTGCCGTTACAGCATTAATGGCAACGTCATAATCACGTATTTCTCCAACAACGATCATATCTGGATCTTGACGTAAGAACATTTTTATGGCTTTCGAGAATGTTATCCAGTTTTCTTTATCACCTTTGGTATTTACTTGAACTTGATTTACTCCGTCAACTTCAATTTCAACTGGATCTTCAACGGTGAATATTTCTGGTGAATACTTTGGATTTTCATTCATTTTTTCTATTATACAAGTATAAAGTAAAGTTGTTTTTCCTGATCCTGTTGCACCCGTAACTAAAATTATTCCATGGTGAGCAGAAAATAGTCTTCTTATAATTTTTACAGCGTCAGGAGAATATCCCCATTTTTCTAAATTTGTAGAATTATTCATGCTAGATTCTGTTCTAATAACAATAGCATATCCCCTAACTGTCGGGCCGATAGAGACACGATATTCTTTTTTTTCACCGTCAATAATCTCTGTAATTTGACCAGCCACCTCATTTTCCTGATACTCTGATTCACCTGATTTATTTACAAATATATTTCTAAGAGCATTTCCTAATTCTTTTGAGATTTTTTTTGGTTGTAAAACTATTTTTCCGTCAACTCTATATCTGATACCAACATTGTCAGTAAGCCATGTTATATGTATATCAGAAGCTCCCTTTCTGTTAGCGTCAGTTAAAAGGTCATTAAAAAAAGTTTTAGCTTCATTGTCTGTATATTCTTTATCTATAACAGAAGTTTGATCAATTATCTCAAAATAAGTTGTATTGTCAAGTAAGAATATATTTTTATTATCCTTAGTATATCTGGTTAATAATTTTATTGGCGTTTTATCTTCAAGTTTACTTAAATTTCTTTTTAAATTTTTATTATTAGTAATAACAATTATTGAATTTGAATTTTTGCTAATTGCAGGATAAAATGAAAATTCTTCAAAAATATCAAGATCTTCAGGTCTGATATCTTTTTTTTGATATATATCAAAAGAGTTGAAAAAGTCCTCTTTTGATTTTACATTTCCAAAATTTATATCTTCAATTGCTTTAGATTCAATCTTCTTTTTTATTAAATTTTGCAACTTATTCTCCCTTATTTTTTATTATATTGACTTTGCACTAATTGTAATTACAATTTCAACTTTATGTTTGTTTGTTTCTTTAGAAGAAGTTAGAGCGTCATAGTTCGTATCTTCACCAGTTGTGTATGGTAATCCATTTTTCATAGAATCTTTTTTCTCATACATATAACCACCAATAATAGCTATTTCTCCTTCCTTAACTTTTACTGTTTCGTCAAATTCTCTAGCAGAAACATTTTTTAATCGAATAACGTTTTCGTTATCTGCACCATAAGTATATTGAGTCAATCCATTCAAAGTTGACGAAATATTTTTTATAGCAATATTAATAAAATCACCCTGAACTTTTGGGTGTAGAATTAATGAAAAACCTGTTGTTACAGTTTTTATCTCAGGTTGAGTTACTGTAGAGGTTACAACAGGAGTGTCAACATTTGCTACAGCAGTATTTGTTGAAGATTGCTCCAGAGAATAGACATAATCAATAGAATCAACAACGTCAAGCTTTACTGGTAAGTTATTTATTGTTTCAAGTGTTGGTTTTGTAACAACAGAAGTTTTACCGAATTTATTTAGATACTTAAATATTAAGCTTTGTGTTTGTGCTGCCGCTGAATCTACACCATTTGTAACAGATCCGTTTGACTGAATAAAAGAACCATTTATACCATTAGCATTTGAAGCACCTATAGTTAGTGCATTTGTTAGTCCAGTTGTAAAAGAAGCTGTCTGAACTATCTTATTATTCAACAATTCATTTTTTAATATTGAATAATCAATTCCAAAAGCTTTATTGTTACTCAAAGAAACCTCATATACATGCAATTCAAGCTTAATTCCTTTTCCATAGATACTGTTAAAATCTTGAACTAGTTTATCAGATACCCTTATATCGTCATAATTACCTGTTACAGAAATTGTACCTTGCGTCATATTTATACTATATTTAGCTGAACTTCCACTGAACATTTCAGAAAATTGTGTTTTAAGATCGTCTATAGGAGATAGTTTCCCTGAACCACCTTTTGTATCAGACACACTTCCAGATATAGCTCCTGTTACTGTTACAGCTGTATTTGTTCCGTCTGGAGACAATACAGGTGATAGTTTAACCTTTGGAATCTTTAAGTTGTATGTAACTGTTTCATTATCTTTAAGTTTAATACCTCTATCACCTCTAATTACAAATAATTTATTTTTTGTACTAACATATTGAAGAAACTCTTTTAATGTTCCGGAATAACTACCAATATCTTGAGAATAATCAAAAGGCTTTTGTGTGTCAACATAAATATTAATACCTCTTTCTCTCAATAAGTTGAATGCTTCCTCATATGTAAATTTACCATTTATTTTAAATCTCATATTTGGAATTCTGTAACTTCCATTTTTTATAGTTGTGATTTTGTCTTCATTTTTAATTTCTTCTATAGAATATATTTTCTCAGAATATTTTCTCATAACAATAATTTTTCCAAAATTTATTTTTATATATTTTGAAAATTCATTCGGCGTCATTTCAGGTAGTGTTTGTGAAAAAACAATAGGGTCAACAACTTTGTCAATAATAATTCTATTTGGAAATGCTTTTTGAATCCTTTCAATAATAGTCTTCAATGTATCTCCTGATTTAACTTTGATTTTCATTGAATAACTTGAGTTCATTTCATTTAATTGGGGTTTGAGATTTATAGACTTTGGTGTAGGGTCCAATTTGTCACTACACCCCGTTATAAATAATGTAAACAAGGCAATAGAGCTTAATATATATTTCATTTTTAGATCTCCTTAATAGTATTTTTTTACAGTTCTTTTATCAAGAATGTTTTCGAAGACAACAAAGTGAGTTGTTAATCTTTTTACTTTCCAGCCATTGAATTGACTACCTATATATAAACGTATATCCTTTGTAATAAAATTTAATGAATCGTCCTTTGTTAATTTACTACTTCTTCTCTGATCATTTGTTATTATTCTTTCAGCTCTTAAGCCAGGCTCTCTTATTGGAGCGTTCATTTCGTCTATAAGGCGTCTTGATTCAGCATTATCTTTATTTACTTTAACCTCAAATTCAACTGGATTAGCAGAATCTTTCATTTGAGGTTCCTTATAATATGCAAAAACAGCAACATATCTACCTATCATTATAGATTTGTAAGGCTCTGGTAATCTTGCTCTCGTTTTATTTGTAATGATTAGCGATTTTGCAGAATCTTTATCTTTAATCTTCTTGTTTGAAGAAATCTCATATTTTTTAATTAATAAGTTAATTTTTCTCTCTTTATCTTTTTTAAGGTCGTCTTTAATTTTTTTAATGATTTTATTAATATCTTTTGTCGACAAATCCTCTTCCGTCTTAAGTGACTCAGTTATTTTTTTCATATTATTTGAATTAATATCCCCCTTTTTAATCAATACACTTTTTGTATTATTTTTATCAAATTTTCCCTCAGATATCTCTTTTTTTATCTTATTAATCATTTTTGAATTAATTGTACTGTTTTTTTCATTGTAAGCATGAAGAAATGACGAAAAGAAAAGTACGACTATTAATGCATATTTCATTTATTTACCTCCCAGTAATATTTTTTTTATAATAAATTTTGTATATTTTATAAAATCTTTTATAAAAAACAAAACAACAAATAATGAAAATGAAATTATCGTTACATTTTCTGAAACATGAAAATCAAAGACAGTATAGCCTCCAGAACCCTTAAGGATCATATACCCAATTACAATAATAATTGTAGAAAGATAGTTAACTTTTATGTTTAAAATTTCTGATTCTAAATCACCAACTCTTTTTTCAAGATCACTCATTTTAAATTTTCTCCTTTACTATAATATCTATATATCCATGATATAAATCAACATTTGGTATTTTAACTAAATTATTTTGTAAATACAAGGTAGTTAAAAGTAGTTTGGCCGCTCTATATGAATCCACTTTAAATTTCACCCTTACCTTATAATAAGCTATTTGAGTACCTGGTTTTGTTATTTTTTCCATAATAATAGCCTTCCCTGTTTGAGCACCAAATTTATATTTATGAAATTCAAATTCTTTTTTAACTTTTGATATTATTTTTTTTGGAATGGTGTTTCTTTCTTTAGAATTATCCATGTTTTTGAGTGTTTTTATATCTATCTTTATTTTCTTAATTTTTTCTTTATAAATATTAACCTCCTTTTGTTTTTGCATGAAAAAATATCCATAATATCCTGTTTCCCCCAAAACAACCAGTGTCAATAAAAGCACGAGAATGCTTCTCATATTATTTAATTTTAATTTTTTAAATATATTCATTATTCAGCTCTCCATATATAGTCAATAGAGTGATTTGTTAACACGTCTTTGCTATTTTTTATTAAATCATATCTTTTCTTAATCATAAAATTTTTAGATTCAATTTTAGATTTTTCTGTTTCATACACATTATATTCGGTTTTAAGTTTTTTTATTAACGTATTCCTATTTTCAATTATTCCATTTTTCAATGGAGTTATCGTTAAAAGTGGAATTGAAACAATTAAAATAATCAGAATAATTTCTATTATTTTTGAGGATAGAAAGGCTTTTATTTTTGTAATTCTTGATATTAATTTTTCAACAGAGATATCTTTGTCTTGAATTTCCTCATTAATATTTAAAAAATCAGAATTAATAATTAATTTATTATTATGATAAGTTATATATACAATTGGTATATCTTCTATTATTAAATTAGAGATAAATTCCGATATATTCTCTTTTGAGAATTCTTCCAGTGAATAAGCTATTGTATCTTCACCCTCCTGAACACTTGACTGATCGTTGTATGTTATAAAATATATAAATTTCTCTGTTTCAACGATAACTTGAAATTTTATATCTTTAAATTCTTTGTGTTTACTAAGGGCATTAAAAACAAGTTCTTCAATCAAGAAACCTTCTTCTTTCATTCCTGTATAAGAATAAAATTTATTATTTATGTTTTTTGTAAATTTAGCATTTGTTTTTTTTCCAGCTTTAGCATATAGAATATTCATGATATAGTTTATCCATTAAGTATTTGCTTTAATTTATCAAACTCATTTTGAAATTTACTATGTTCAGCTGAAAGGTGTTTTTCAATTAAGTTAATATTTTTATCCATAAATAATTTGATTTTTTCATTCAACTTAATTTTATCTTGCTCTTTTTTCAACTTTTTATCTGTTTTATTTGCTATGTTTTCTATTCGTGCATTAACCATTTTTAACATACTTGTAGCTTTGTCTAATACAAATTTAAATGCAATAATTTTATCACTCTCTTTTTTGATTTTATCCAATGATTTAAATGATTTCGTTAATGTTATTAGTAATACTTTATTCTTCATAACTTATACTCCTGTTTTTTATTATATAAGAATAATATCACAAATATTTTTAAAAAAACAAATAAAAATAAAAACAGATCTTCACTTATTGAAATGACTCAATAAGTAATTTTGTTTTTTTATCAATAAATCCACATTTAAATAGGTCTTCAGCTGAATCTACATAGGAATAATATTCTAAAAAATTTTCTTGCAAATAATTCTTTGTATCTTTCTTTAAACTTGCAACTTCAACAGCTGGAATTTGACCATTATAGCCAGGTAAAGAATTTTTATTACATATTTCACAGCCTGATTCATTAGCTATAAAGCCACCTTCATTAGATTTTATCTTACAAGAACATAACTTGTCAACTAATCTTTGACTTAAGATTCCCGATAAAGAATCTTCAATTCTATCCAAGCTAATATTTAAATTCTCTGTTAATCTAGTTATAGTTGCACCAATATTGTTTGTGTGTAATGTCGATATTACTTTATGACCTGTTAATGCTGCTTCTATTGTTACTTTTGCTACTTCAGAATCTCTTATCTCTCCTATAGCTATTATATCTGGTCTTTGTCGCATAAAAGATCTTAATAAGTTGGTGTATGTTATATGATTCTCCTTATCTCCCTTTTCATTTATTTGACATTGATCAATTCCGTCTATTTCAATTTCAACAGGATCTTCAGCTGTCTTTATTTTAAAATTGTTTTTTTTAAATTGCTCATTCAATATAGTATATATTGTTGTTGTTTTTCCGGAGCCTGTTGGTCCTGTTACAAGAAAAATCCCATAAGAATTATCTTCAATAATATTACTAATTATACTTCTTGGTTTTTCCATATAATTTAAATTTTTAAGTGTCATGTCAGATTTGAATTTTTGATATGATCTTATAACTATTGAATAACCAGCAATTGTTTTGACGACAGAAAGTCTGAACTCTTTAATCTCATTAAATATATAAATTGAAAATTTTCCGTCAACCAATTTGCTTGAAGGATTTTCATATGAAATATTTATTAAAGACATTCTTAATTTTTCAGCAAATTCAATATCTATAAAGTCTTCTTTTTCCTTTACATTTCTTCCAAAAATAGCATATGATATTACAACTTTATCTCTTCTCCAAGATATTGTTAAGTCTGAAGCTGAAAGTGACTCCATTTTTGATAGTATTTTTTTTATTGCCTCTAGTGATTTTGTATCTTTTGAAAATGTAAGCTTTGAATTTTCTTTAATTTTTGTTTCTAATAATTTGTTTATTTTATCTTTTTCCCAAATGTATATATTTGGATTTGTTTCTAATATGAATTTTGGAACTCTTGTATATATTGAATCCAATACGTATGTATTATTTTTTAACGGCAATACAGAATATTGTATAAAATAATTATATTTAGAATCTGTAAATTTACTAAAATCTTCTATATCTTCTATATTGATATTATCAATATGTGAAACCTTGTCAATATTAACTCTATCAGAAAGTTTTATCCATATTTCATTATCTTGCCTTATATTGTCTCTTCTTCTCATTTTAAAACTCCTTATATTTGAAAATTCATAACACCGATTGTTGTTACATTTATTATTGAGATCAATGGTAAAAGAATAATAAATGTCATTATTATTTCACCTATTAACGGTAGGATTTTAGATAATCTACCTATCAAAAGATCATATCTAGCTCTATTGTAATTTACAACACTAGCTATACTAACAGCCATTCCATTGTTTTTCTCTCCACTCATAATATATGATATAGTCGCATAATCTACATTATATTTTTTAAGAATTTCGTACATAAATTTATCGCCTTCTTGCATTCCATGTTTAATTTCAAGAAATATTTTTTTTGTTACTATATCTTTATTTTGATCTGATAATAACTCTACAGATTTCATTAAAGATTGCCCAGAAACTAATAAGCTTTGAATTACTTCAAAATTATTTAAAATAAATTCTTTTTCTTTTATTTTAAATAATTTGAATAAAAGAGGAATGTTTTTTCTCTTCAAGAATTCAACAAAAGCAAAAATACTAAACATAGAAAAAAGAACTATAGCTAATAATTCAATAAAGATTTCTCTACTCTGAAACCATGCCGGAACTTCGATTTTTGTCAAGGATAAGTCATTAACAGGAGATAACATTTGGTTTGTCATAGCTTGAAGTTCTGGTTGAAATATAATATAAAGGATTAGTATTAATATAGTTGGAAAAAACAGCATACCTATAGACCATTTTAAATTATTTTCATTCTTTGACTTTCTGTTTAAATAATCCATAGCTTTATATGGTTCTGAATTAAAAATATTTTCAATTGATATTTTTTCTTCAATTGATATTATCTTAGCTTTATATAATGATTCTGCTTCTGAATCACCCAATTCTTCCAATGAATATAATGTTTTACTTACATAATCATACATATAATGATTATTTTCTCGATATGAATCATTTATTGTTTTTAATAGTTCCAAGAATGTGGATCCATTTTTTAAGCCTTCAGAAATGTATGTAAATAAAAGAAATCTATCTTTTTTAAATTTTGTTTTCTTATAAATTTCTTCAATAATATTCATTATACAAATTCCTTTTTATTGTAATGCCGATCTAGTGTTAGCTGCTGTTGGATAATCATGAATAACGTCGTCTGTAGAGCATGGTGGAAAATTATCTTCGTCTCCATATTTACATTCTGGTTTTATTGAATATTCTAATCCTCTATAATGGTGTAAATAAACATTTCTCTTTATGTCTGAGGGTACGTCATGTTCAAATTCTATTGTTGAATTATTATCTTTTATATATATATCACCAAAAGACCCTCCAATTAAATTACTGTTTTTAAAATTAACAGGAAGATAATCAGATATGTCAGATATTGTTAATTTTATACTATCTGTAGATTCGTCATATTTATCTTTACATGTTTGACTTTCTGATTGACATAATGAGTCAACTGCGTCTTTTAACATATCTTCAACATTAAATGTGAATTTACTTTTTTCAAATGCCAATCTAACTTGGCTTGCATTCCCAACCATATTATTACTGGCCATATAAGCTGTTATGATCAATATCATAACAAATGTTGCTATCATAGGTACGAACATTTAAATCTCCCTTTGTAAAGAATCCAATCTTGTTTTTATCTTATTTTTATAAGAATTCCAATCTTGTCTCTTTCCATTTTGTTTTGTAAAATTATATACTATTTCTTTTTTTAAATCTCTCATTCCTGTAAAATCATTGTCTAGATCCATTAATTCTAGTTTCTTAACTTCTTTTATGTTTTCTAGCACAGTTTTTGGACTGAATTTTTTATCAATTTCATAATTATTTATAGATATATCACTTAATTTCATGTTAAATCTTTTAAAACGGTTTTTCATATCATTATTCATAAAATCATTTTTTATAATAAATTTTTTATTATCCTGGTCTATCACAACCCATTTTACTGTAGCAACATTGAATGAGTTAAACTCTTTTAATGCAGAATATTTTAATACTTCATTTAATGGAATGTTGATTTGAGAATTAATCAAGCTGGTACATTTATCTATATTTGCTTGACAATAGAAATCTAAACTTAGGAGAATGTTTTTTTCCTGAGCGGCGAATTTTTTTATATTTTGACTATTTTGATTCATTGTTGTTTTTAATACTTTTATATTGTAAACAGAAGACATTCCTAGGACAGATATTGATATAATAAGTGCTGAAACTAATGGTGCTAACATTTTAATACCTCTTTTTTTTATAATTATACTTAAAAAAAACATAAATACATTTATAAATAAGTTAAATTCAAACTTGTTTTTAGATATAATCTAATTTAAATATTGTATTTGGAGTAATAAATGTATTTAGTAACAAGAAAAGGAAAGAATATTCACATTCATATTGATAGTGAAGTGGATAAGGGTTTGATAAATAAGGAATTATCTTTAATAGCCAGTTTTTCAAAATCAATTCAAGATATATCTAAAAGTATATCATTGGAGCTAAATGATTTGATACAAAAAAATTCTAAAAAAAGAATAAAAAACAATAAGGTTGTTATTGAAATTGAATATTTTAATTTCATAAGAAACATTGTTGAAGATATTGTTAGTGATAAAATTAGTGAAATAACTAAAACTGAAATAAATGAAAAAGAAAAAAAGAGATTTACTATCTTATTAAAAATTATCAATAGGTTTGTATGATAACTATAATTCTTCATTTTATTTTATTTTTTTTATTGGGTATATCGTTATCAGCATTATTTTATTTAATTATTATGATTAAAAAATTTATAGGAAGGTTAAGAAATGGTAGGAAAAAATAGTTTAATAGCATGTGTATTATTAACTCTTAGTTATGGTTCATTAAGTGCTAAAAATGATTTTAATATAAGTAGTGATAAGGTTAGTTTGGAGAAGAAGATTTTTACATATGATTATTTTAATATTTCTGAAAAATCTCGAAAGTTATATAAATTGTTTAATGAAAATATTTTAGAGGGTGATTATATTTCTGCTGAAAAAAATGCTAAAAAATTATTTGTGAATGTAAATACTCTTGAAAATGAAAATCATGTGGAAACAGAATTAGCTAATATAGCTTTAGGTAGGATTTATTTATTAACAGGACAGAGATATAAATGGAAATATATGCACCTAGAAGCTTTAGACTTTTTTATGAAAAATAAAAGAAAGATTGGTATTAATGATTATATATTTGGAATGTTAGATTTAAATGATATTTTAATTGATAAGGTTGGTCCATTTAAAGCTAGACAAGTGGTGTTAGATATAGAGACAATGTTGAAAGATAATATAGATAAATTCACTAAAAAGGATCAGTATTATATATACATGAAAGCTAATGAAAATTTAGCTCAAATTAACTTTGTTGACAAGAAATTAAAAAATTCATTGTATTCATTAAGTGTTCAAGATAAGTATTTGAAAAGAATTTATACGTATTATTCTTTATATGAATCTCATTTATTGTTTAATAAAGCTAAATATATATATGATTTAGATTCTGATACAGATAAAACCTTAGATATTCTTAACGAATCAATGAAGATATCAGAGAAAATACTAAATGATAAACACGTCTTAAATAAAAGTGTGTTTTTTGCAGATATTAATTATTTTATAGGAACTATTTTATCGTCTGGAACAAAACAGGATAAGGCTAATAAATATTTAAAGGTGGCCATAGATATTTATAAAAAAACTAATTCTCATAAGAAAGAGGTTGACTCTATATTTCAATTAATAAATTCCTATAAGATAATGAATCAATTAAAACTGGCTTCAGAAGAAATAGACAAATTAAAAAAGATTGTTGTTGATTATTTTGGTAAAAAATCAATAGAGTATGCTGATACATTAATTTCAGAGGCCGATATATTAAATACAAATGAGAATTACAAGGAAGCATTATCAAAAATGAATAAGGCAAAAGAAATATATATTTTTAAATTTGGTTCATATTCAAAAGAAGTTAAAATGCTTAATTCGACATTGAATTATATAAAATCTCAAGAGAACTAATCTTTTAGCCTTATTAATTTTAATGTATTTTTAATAGTTTTGTTTTTTATAATATTGTAGTTTTTATAATCTTTATTATTAAAGAAATTTGAAGAAATATCTTCTCCGGCAACAAGATTTATATCTTTTGCTTCATTTATATATTTGATATTTTCATTTGATAGGGTATTATTAATATTGTTGATATATTGGCTTGATAATACCCACGCTTTATATAGTTTATTTTCACCTATAGCCTCTTTGGCTTCTTGAATCAAATGTTTTTTATCAACAATTTTATTTAAAAATTCTATTTTACCTGTATATAGATATTTGTAAAAATAGAATAGCTTTTTGTTTTTGCAAATATTAAGAAAATAATATTCTGATTCTGGATCACTTATTGTGTTCATAAAGGGAATAGATAAATCTAATGCTGTCATATGCTTTCTTTTTATATCTATATTTACGGAGCTTAAACATATACTCTTGTAATTTATTTTTACTTTTTTTATCTTTTTTTTCTTTATATTGGTAAATATAAAGAAAGGATATTCTATGTCTATTTTTATATTACTTTTAAATAAGGATAAATCCTTATTATCTAAGATATTTATTTTTTTTAATACAAAATATCTCAAATTCGTTTGTTTTTTTAGATAAATCTTTCTTATTTCATTAAAATTATCAATGTAGAATTGTTTTATATTCAATAAACTTTTTCTATCAACATTAAATAATGTTGCGATTTCAAGTACACGAAGTAGGTGTTTTGTTATTTTTTCATTTTTTCTTAAAAGATATATGTATTTATTAACATAAGCAGGATTAAATGGCTCTTCGTAAATTATTTTTCTACTTAGATTATTTAAATCTCGCCTATATTTATATTTTATATCTATATTTCTAAGAACCTTGCCGTATTTGATATTTTTATTATCAAAACCACCGATTATATTATCTTTACAGAAATCATTAGAAAATAAAATATTTGTAAAGATAAAAACAATAAAGAACAGTAGTTTCAAAATTATACCCCCCTTAAATATTTATTTATAATGGATACTTCTTTTTGCCACTCAATAAGGTTTACCTCACTACCGCTTTGCTCCAAACCTCTTATGTCACCAGATCCCCTCAATTCAATATCTTTCATTGAAAGTTCAAATCCATTCTCTGATTCAACAAGACTATTTAATCTTTCTTGTGTTTTTTCTTTTAATTGAGTTGAGGCAGGAATAAGAAAGCAATAACCTTGCTTTTCAGCCCTACCAACACGTCCTCTTATTTGGTGCATTTGAGCAATACCAAAACGTTCAGCATTTTCGATAAAAACAAAAGACAAATTCTTATTTGAAAAACCTGAATCAACCATTGTTGTCGCAATTAAAATACTTATTTTTCCTGACATAAAGTCTTCTGTTGTTTTTTCAATGTTTGCAGGCTTCATTTTTCCATTGATTTTATCTAATTTGAACTCAGGAAAAAGATCTTTATATTTTTTTTCAGCAAAAGTAGAGCTTATCAAATCGTTACTTGATATAGCAGGAACAATAACCAACATTTGTTCACCCTCGCTTAATTTCTTTTTAATAAAATTAATCTCTTTATCATTGAGCTTATTTATGACTTTTGTTATTCTTGGTTTTTGCATAGCTGGTTTTTCTTCTATTTTAAATATTTTAAAATCAGTATACATAGAACTAGCTAATGTTCTAGGTATTGGTGTTGCTGTCATATAAATGATATGAGCCCCATATTGTTTATGTAAAACTTCTTTATCATGAACACCAAATTTTTGTTCTTCGTCTATAAATACAGCTGTTAGATTTTCATATTCAAGCTTATTTAATGAACTCGTTCCATATAATATGATTCCTTCACCTTTATTTATTTCTTTTTGAATTCTTAATTTTTCTTTTTTTGTTGTTTTTGAATGAACAATTTCGATTGGAATAGAATCACCAAGAATTTTTTTAGCTTCTTCAAAATGTTGTTTAGCTAATATTGAGGTTGGAGTAATAATAACAACTTGTTCACCTAATTGTTGTAAGACAAATGATACTATAAAAGCAACCATTGTTTTACCAGAGCCGACGTCACCGAAAACCAAACTCTTTGAAGGTGATTTTTTACTGAATAATTTTAACATTTTCCATATAGCTTTTTTTTGATCTCCCGTTAATGTAAACTCTAGTTTACCTAAAATTAATTTTATTTTTTCTAACGAATCATTGCTAATATATGAAGTATTTTCAATATCTCTAACATTGGTATTTTTTTGATTATCAATCATAATTCGCCATATTTTTTCAATTAGAATTCTTTTTCTATATGTATCATTTTCCATAAAATCTTGGAAAGAACTGATTGGAATCGGTTTTAGCCCATGTGTATATTGTAATGATTCTCTTAAGGTGGGTAGGCTTAATGTTTTCTCTATCTCTAATGGAAGCATATTTTTTAATGATAATTTATCAAAATTATTAAATATTTCCCGAAAAGCACTTTGAACTTGTAGTGATTTTAATTTACTGTCGGTCTTTAATTTATATATTGGCTCAGGAAGCAAAACATGTTTTTCATTGGAGTTATCATTTCCAATAATGTTTAAGATTGGCTGATCTATGTATTTGTATATGTATCCTGTTGTTGTTTCAAACGATTTAATTTTTCCAGATACCTGAATCAATGTATCTTCTGGTGCCTTCATTTTCAAGCCATAAAGCATTGAATTCGCTTTATTTGCTGAAGTGGTCCAGTTTAAGCCAACACTATAACCGTTCATAAACAATTTTGATTTAATGGACATTATAGATCTTCTTCCGCTTAATATTTTTTTATCGAATTTATCTATATATCCAAATGCGGTAATGTTCATTTTATCTGGTAAATTTGGAATATCTTGAATATTTGCAAAAAGTGCTGGAGTATTATAATCTCTTGGCAATATTTCAAATATCATTTCATTTAAATTTTCTAAATCATATGCTTTTATAATTTCTTCGATATATTTATCATTCATAATAATCTCTCTTTTTTGTATTTTATGATTTTATCATAAAAATGCTTAAATTTTTATTAGTATATCTGATATAATCAGATAAAACATACTGTTGGAGAAAGTGAAAATGCAAAAAAACATATATATCGTAATAAATTTCCTATTATTTCTACCTGGATTTTTATATTTTATTTTTTATAAAAATATCTCAATTATTCTTTATGAAAAATTAATTCATATGGATATTTATTTATTTTGGTTATCATATTTTATCGCTCTATATATTCTTTATAAAAATGCCAGTTTTTTTATAAAAATATCAGATAGAATATTGATAATTAAGTGTACCCAGAGTTTGAGAGAAAAGTTTAAAAGAGTCATGAATATAATTTTCATATCTTGTTATATAGGGTTTGTAATTAATGTAGCAACTGTTTTTTCTTTTGCAACATTTTCTTTCATGTAAAATAAAAATTAAAAATATAATAGGAGCAAAAATGTGTCAATAGATAAAAGAACTTTGAAAAGATATACTGAGGACGAGATAAAAGATCTTGAGATCTTGGAAGAGGGTATGTTCGATATTGATTTAGAAAAGGGTCTTTATATTGGATCTGGTGTAAAATTAGTTTCTGATTCAGAAGAAGAATTGATAACAGTTAAGGGGATATATATTCCTTGGGGTGATTTGGCCGGTCACCTATCTGTATATGGAACAACTAGGGTTGGTAAAACTAGATTAATGGTGTCTATTTTAAGACAGTGTATTCTTAGAGGAATGGATATCTTAATTGTTGAGCCAAAAGGTGCTGTCGGTTCCAAAAAAGACGAAGACGATAATGACGCTGGTGTTGGTCAAGAAACATTATCTTGGATTTTACAGTTTGCTGAAGAAGCTGGAAGATTAAGAGATTTTAGATATATTTCACCTAAATTTAGTGGGTTGTCAACAAAATTTAATCCATTGTTTGCTTTAACTAATGAAGAAATAGCCTCTTTAGTTTCTAGTATTATTCCAGCTGAAGACGAATTTTTCGTTGCTATGGGTGAACAAATAACAATGTGTGTTCTCTTAGGTCTTGATTTTTTAGAGAAAGTTGAGGGGGAGGAATCAATCAACAAGGTTATTGACAAAGAATATAAGAAATTTTATTCTTCTGGTGCAAATATAGTTAACGAAGAATATGATATATCTGATCCGGATTTAGCAGAAAGAGCCATGTCTTTAGGTGAGGTGTATGAACTCGAAAATGTTAGACCACCATACAGAAGTTTAGTTACATTTTCCGACTTATCGAGTTACACAACTCAAGAGGGTGTTCAAGCTATATTGCATTTTGTAACAAAAACAACACCTGATCTATATAACACAAAAGATCCACAAATGATAAAAGATTTAAATCGACTTAAATTAGAAGCAATGAAAGCATTGAGTGAAATGGCAAATAAAGATAAGCAATATTTCTCAAAAGTATCTTCTTCATTTAATATTATTATGCAAAAATTATCAACAGGTGATCTTGGCAAAATTTTATGTTCGGTTAAAATAAATCCTCTACTAGATAGATTTTTTTCTGATAGAGGACAAATTATATTTATTCAGCCATGGCCATTAATATACAAAGACACTTCAAAAGCATTTGTTAGAATTTTCTTTTCAGTTATTACGGCATATCTTGGAAATGTTGGTGCGTCAGGTAGAAGTATAAAGCGAGAAATATGTTTATTTGTCGACGAAGGTGGGGCTGTATTATATTCTGGTGTAGAAGATTTGTTTAATAAAGCTGGTGGTTTAGGTCTAAGGATATTTATATTTACACAGTCATTCGCTGATTATGGGTCGGTTCTTGGTGAAGAAATAGCAAAAATAGTTAATGATAATACAAATATAAAAATATATATGCGTATGAACGATCAGGGATCGAAAGAACTTGTTGCAGATTCTTTTTCCACAATTAAAAGATCTTCAACAAAATATATGGGATCAAAGCTTGATATGAGAATATCTTCTGCTTCAGAAGATATTGAAGTATTAACTCCAGCACATATAAGCGATATGCAAAAACAGGAGTTTTTATTGCAATATGGAATGGGTAGGTATTATTGTTGTGCTCCATTTCAAGTTGATCCTGAAATTTTATTTAGAATGCCTGAGATACATATGGAGAAATCTATAATTAAAAATGTAAATAAATTTCAGTCAAAAATATCAGAAAATTAGGAGGTTTTAATGTTAGAGATTATAATGATATCAATGTTTTTATTGATAATAGGACACATTTTGTTTGTGTTGAAAAGAGTTGATTATTCATTTACTGGTGTTTTGAGGTGGTATTTGAATTTATTAAAGAGAAATAAAGAAGTTTTAAACAAGAAGGATAAAAATAAAAACTTAAATAAGGGAATTAAAACAAAAGAACACATTATCCCTGATAATGATACTAATTTAAATAATATTTTTCCTTTTAAAATTTTTGAACCTCATGAAATGACGAAATCTGAAAGAGAATTAAGGGGTAAATTAATAGAAAAAGTTAAGCAAAAACCAAGTTATTTTATGGAAAATGGAAAGAAGAAATTAATAGTTCCATTAGAAGCAATAGTTTTTTTAAATAATGATCTTAATCCATTAGTTAATGAGTATGGAGAGATTATTATAAGTATAAAAGAAGAGAAGCATGCAAAATTAACTGGGTATAAAATTGTTTTAGAAGATACCGGCGAGGTTCTTTTTGAAAACAATTCTGAGATAATATCTGCATTAAAGGATTTGGATACATTAACGAAAGAAAATGAATTAAGTATCGAAGATATTAATGAAATGTTAAAAGAAAAAATAAGAAAAAGAAATGAATCTGAATTAGAAGAGGGTATTCCTGATTATTTAAAGCAAAAAGAATTAAAAGTTCCAGAAAAAGAAGAATTTGAAGAGGAATTTGAAGAGGAATTACCTGAAAATATTTTAACTGAAGACGAATTAAATGATCTATTGGAAGAGGAAATTGAAGAATCTTTAGTTAAGAAAGATAATTTGAAAACTCTTGAAGATTTAATTGAGTCAGAAGAGTCAGAAGAGTCAGAAGAGTCAGAAGAGTCAGTATTGGAAATGCTTAGAAACTTAAAATGGCAAGAAATAGAGGGAATAACATTTACCCCGAGGGATTTTAATTCTTTTTTTAATACAAATTTCGCCTCTAATGAAAATAAAAATAAGCTTCTTATAAATATATTAAAACATAAATATCTTGTTTTTAATGATAATAAAACGGCTGTTTATGTAGATAATATAGTTTTATATGATTCTATTTCAAGATTGTTCGGAAATGATAATGATATTATTTTAAATAAATTTGCTAAAATGAAAGGAAATATCCAGAAAAGTTTTGAGCAAAGTTTTAAATCTGTTTTTGAAGAAGATATATCAAAAAGATTTTCGCTGAACACATTTAAGAATGATAATAATTGTTTTGTTGGATATGGCGTATGGTTTAAATTGGATAGTTTTAAATCAGTCTTTAAAACAGAGGAAGAATTCGATTTTTTTAGAAGTTACAGAACAAACAAATACTTTGTAATTGGGAAGAGTGAAAATTGTAAATCAAAGCTTATACCAAATAAAGATAATTTAATTTTATAAAGGAGAAATGAATGAAAAATATTATTTTAAAAAATGCGATTGTCACTTTAAATGAAATAATTGACGAAAAAGGGCAATTTTCAGGTATGAATATAAAATTCATGCCAGTATCTCAAGATCACATATACACAACTTCAGATACAACAAATATTGTAAGGGAATTTCCTGATTTTCTTTACAAAAATGGTTTTAATTTTGATTTAAAATCTTTAATTGAATTCACAATGTCATTAAACAGTAATATATCTACAGCCATGTATGATATCAGAAAAAAAATGCCAAATGGTGGAGAGCTTAATTATATAATAAATTCAAAATATGAGGAATCAAATTTTTTAAAAGTGAATGTAACAAAACATTTTTTTAGAAATAAAAATCTTGGTAGAAATAAAGTTTCTCTTTGTTTCTTTGAAAATGACGAAGATTTTGGGAAAAATGAATTAATTGAAATATCTTTTACTAAAAAAGACGTTCAAATTTTATTTAATTTAATTGTCGAGATATCTTCTTCTTTTATTAATTCTAAGGTTTCTTTTATTCCAGCTAAAAGAGTTGATATTGAAAGTGGAGAGGAAATAAGAGAAACAAGTGTATCATTTATGAAAGTTGCCAATTCAGTGGTAATTGACGGTATTTGGCTTCATGGACAAGAAATACTAAATTTAATGTTTCTTGTTGATCAGTTAAATTATGAATTTGAGGTTGAGAAAAAATTAGATACACTGAATTCATTTTATAGACAATTGAGATTTGTCAATGAAAATGGTATTATGTCTATTTATTTGAAAAAAATGAATGCCAATTCGGAAGAAGAAGATCTTGTTGATATGGAAACTAATAGAAAATATCATTTAAAATTAGATATATCTTCTTACTTATTAACTTTAATGAGCATGTTTTTATCTGTAAAAATGCTACAGCATGGCGAGTATGAAGAAGATTTGAATTCTGAATATGAAAATGCAAATAAATTCAACAATATAAAGAATATAAAATATCATATCAGTATGAAAGAAAGTTTTGTTGGATTTGGGTATAACAACAGTAAAAAGAGAGGAGAAGAAGTGACATTTGCGGCAGTTGTAAAAGATAATGCTTTTTCTATTGTTGACGAAAATAATAATAAGCTTGATTTAATGTTTGAAAAAAATGGTGAAAAAATAGTCGTGTTGGATCAAATAAATATCTCATTACGAGATCAATGGCCAAAGTTATTAGAAGCTTTATCTATGGCATATACAAAGAGTTATCTAAAATGGGATAAAAAGTCTTTTCATAGAAGATTTTTTGTTACAAATAATGAAAAGGGCCGCTGGTATAAATATGAATTTGATATTTCTGGCAGCGAGGAAAATAAAGCTTCAGCAGTATTGGTTATTAATAAATATCTTATATCAGGTAAAGATTTTGAGCTAATTTCAAGTTACAGACAGCCACTATTTAAAAGATATTTATTTCAATTAATTGTTATATTATTAAATATATCTTCTTATTTTGAAAAAACAGATTTTAAAATAACAACAAATAAAAAAGATATCATGAAATTTAGGTTTCAGTCTTTAAAAAGAATGTCTATTTTACGAAAAAATGAAGATATAGTTTATGGTTTTGAGAGAAATGGAGAAGAATTCACATGGGGTATTTTTTCTGATAAAAATAAAATGAAAGAGGTTATACCAAGTCAGGACATTAAGTTACTTAACTTATCTTCATTGTTTAGATTAATTCGTGGTGATTGGCTTCCTTTTGTTGGTCAGAAAATATGTATTGGTCCAGATAGATATTTAACCGATATATATGGTGAGTTTTTTCTTGAAAAAAAATATGGTGAAGGTGAGGTGTGGGCTTCAAATATATTTTTCTCAACAAGTTTTGGTGAAAGTCTATGACAAATATAGATAAAGAAAGAGTTGTTATATTTAGAAGATTGTTAAATGGAGATCTACTAGATATTGAGGATAATGATTTGTTGATTATTTTAAATAAGTCAATAATTCCCAATTCTTTATCTGCGACAGCATTTAAATATACATATTTTTTTAATCTAATTTTAAATAAGAAAAAAACTATTGAGTCAGTGAAAAAGATTAATTATCTAGAATCTGTTTTATCTAAAATTGAATTATCTTTGGTTAAATTTGGCATTTCGAGAGGATTCGATAGCTTTAATAGTGAATATCAATATTCTAGATTTATTTCTACTTCTATTGATTTAAGTAAGGATAATCTATCGAAGAAGAAAATATCTTCAATTTATTTTGAAAAAATATTTTCTTTTATTTATACAATAATATATAGGGGTGAAAAAAATGAGCGATTCCCAAGAATTTAAACCATATGAAATACTTCCAATAAAAACAATTGAACAGTTAGTTGCGTCTCATTTAGTTGCAGAGATTTTAGTTGAAATTAGAAATGAAATAAAGAATAAAGAAGCTGAAGAGTTGGAATTTGATATCCCACAATTAAAAGTAAAAAATTCAATTGTAATTTCTGAAAGAGCTCAAGAATTATACAAGAAAGCTTTTTCTATAATGAAATTTAAACCTAGCTATGTTTTTATAATGAAAATGGGAATAGAAGATATGTATAATTATAAATTTTCAGACGACGCCTCTATAACTACCATGGGATCTGCAGACACTATTCATTTGCAAAAAATGTTTAGTACAAGATTCACTGATTTATCAAAAGTTAGTTTGGAAGAACATACGTTAAATGTTTTTGAAAATGCATTAGATATGGCTGAGAATTCCGGACGAGCTTCAAGTATGTCTATAGCTATACTTGCTGCTTTATTTCATGATTTTGGTAAATCTAGTAAAATAAGAAAAGCTGTTCTTGGTGAAGGTATGCAAAGGGGTGTAAAAGCACATGCTGAAGTTTCCGCCTCATATTTACAAGATTTATTATTACCTAGAGTGTATAATATTATAGAAGATTCATATTCGCTAACGGAATCGACGGATAGACTTGTTGATATTGTTAAATTTCACCACCCTGCAAATAAAGATCAAAGGGAAGATCTTGAGATTTCTTTTGTTATTGGTGCTGATCATGAAGCAAGAAAAAATGAAATGATAAATTTAAGGAGAAAATAATGGCGTTAAAGAAAGAGGAGTTTGAGGCTCTAATTGAAAGAGAAAGTTTAGCTGATTTTATATGGATTAAATCTTGGAAAGATATAAAAAATACTAATATTGGGTTATTTGAAATGGAGAATGATCGTTGGGGTTGTATTTTTCAAATACAGCCTAGTATGTATGCAGGAAATGGTCCTGAAACAGAATCTAAATTAGCTAATTTTTACAACAGTATTGATATACCTGCAAAATCAAGTGTTCAGTTTGCTTCTTTTGCCTCTAGAAATCTTACAGGGTTTATGGATATGTATAAACATACTCATTCAGGTATGCCAAACATAGATAGTAGGGAAGCATTAAATGAATTGAGAGATAATTCGCTTAATTGGATAAAAAAACATTCAAATGAAAATATATTTTCACAGGGTAATGACTTAAGATTAAGAAATTTTGTTAATTTAGTTGCGATTACAATACCAAAAGAAAAAAGTCGTGGTCTTGATTTTACAGAAGCGGAAATTATATCTTATTTTGCAAAAATAGAGCAAACATTAATAGATTTTAGACCTTCTAAATTTACGTCAAGAGAATGGGTTATATTAATGAGGGAGATTTTAGTTCCAGATAACCCATTGTGGTATCCGCCTGAAGATAATTTTAATATGTTAAATTATCAAGTAGTAAATAATAATAGTATTTTAACATTGGAAGATAATTGTATGGGAATTGGATCAATGATTCAAAAGAAAGAATATATTGAGCTATTAGAATCACAAAATTTAAAATTTGATTATGAGGAAGAAGATCTTGAAAAAGAGGGTTTTTTTAAAAAACTCTTTAAAAGAAATAAGAAAAAAACTGATTTAAAAGCATATACAAAATGGAAGGCAAAAACTTTTAGCACAAAAATGTTTCCCCACACTGTTGAAATGAGAGAAATTCCGTTGAAGTTTTTTGATTATATGGGGCAAAAAATCAGTCCCAATATACCATGTCCATTTTTCCTATCTTTAATTGTTTATTTTGAAGATAGAGAGGGTATGAAGAAAGACGTACTAGATAAAGCTAAGTGGGATATGTGGCAGACAGATAATATGGGGTCAGCTATTAGGTTTTTCCCAGAAATTAGAGATAGAGCTGAAGAGGCTGCTGCTGTACATGAAATGATTCATGAAGGAAGAATGCCAATGTATGCTAGTTGGTCATGTACCATTATGGATAATAATGAATCAAATGTCAATAAGTATTCGGAAAATTTAAGAAACGCTTTTTTAGCTTCAAATTGGATTTTACAAGAAGAAGTTCTTATTCCTCATTGGGTGTTTTTGTATCACCTACCTTTGAATTTTGAACCATATGTATTAAAAGATCTGGCAAAAAGAATGAATACTTTATTTTCAAGTAATTGTGCGTCAATAACACCTTTAGTTACAGGTGAAAGTGGATATGGAGATCCTGTATTGATTTATACAGATAGAAGTGGGCAAATAGCTGGTTGTGATATTTTCTCTTCAAATACAAATTATAATTTCTTGATTATTGGAGAGCCTGGTTCTGGTAAATCATATTTTATGGTTGATTTCTTTAAGAATTATTTAATGACTGGTGCTAAAATTAGAGTTATTGACGTTGGTAGATCGTATAAGGAATTTTGTCAAGTTATTGGTGGTCAATATATTGAATTTACAGAAGAATCTTCAATGTGTTTAAATTTCTTTACTAATATACAGCTTAATAAGGAGGGTGGTATACATGAAGACGAAATGCAAACAATTGTCCCACTAATTGGTCTTATGGCTATGCAAGCTGTTGATTCAGATAAACCAAATGATATAAAGATACCTGTTATAAAAAGTAGGATTTCAGAAGCTGTTATAAGAGCATTTAAATTAAGACAGAGAAATGCTGGTATGCAGGACGTTAGTGACGCCTTAGAGCAAATAGCTTTGGAACAAAAAAATGAAACAGGGCAATATGATCAGCTTTTGGCAGATTTAATTGTTGCACTTTATCCTTTCTCAAATCCTGAAGGGGAATATTATAAGTATTTTAATGGGAATAATAATCTTCAGTTTAATAGCGATTTCGTTATTATTGAATTAGAAGAAATAGATAATAAAGCTTTGTTGAAATCTGTTGTTTTGGCTGCTATATCTCATATTATTAATACAGAGTTCTTTTTGTCAAATGATAGAAAGCAAAAGAAAATATTAGCTATCGACGAAGCTTGGTCTATTATGGATAATTTAACTGTTATGAAATTTATTGAAACTGTTGCAAGAAGAATTAGGAAATATAATGGCGGTTTAGGAATTATAACTCAAGATATAAATGACTTTCAAAAGAATGGTGCTACAAAAGCTATATTTGGAACTGCTGCTTGGAAAATGTTTCTTCAACAATCACCAGATTCTATTGCTGCTGCAAGTTCTAGTCAAGATATGAATTTTAGTAATACTGTTGTTGCCTTATTAAATACAATTAAATCTAGACCACCTTTTTATTCTGAAATTCTTATAAAAGAAAATAGTGGTGGATTTTTTGTCGGTAGATTAATTACTGATAAGAGTTCTCATTGGATTTACACAAATAAACCTAGTGATATGGAAGAGGTTTATAAAGTAATGAAAGATTTTAATGTGACTCAATTAGAAGCAAAATTAATTATAGGTAAAGCTGTCTCAAACAATATATCTTATAATGAAGAATATTCAAATAGGCTATCAGCTGGAAAAATTAGCGGATAAAGTTAATTTTTCTGCTATAATAAAATAAAAAATAGGGTTTATATGATTAATTTCTTAAAAAATAAAAAAATACTAAACAATTTGACTGTTGATATTATATTTTATCTATTTATTATATTTGGATTTCCCGCTATAGCAATAATAGCATTTAAATATAAATTATCAATTTTTATTACGGGACTTATATACTCATTCCTTATGGTCTCTACAATTTCATTAAAAGCCTTCTATGACTCAAAGAAAATTGAAAATATATTCTTTAAGGAATCAAAATGAATTTAGTTGCAATAGATACTGAGTTTAATAGCGAAAACAAAATACTTTCTCTTGGAATTTATTCTGAAAAAATTCAATTAGAAGATTATTTTAATAATAAGGTTGATAAATATACATATGAGATACATTGTTTACCTGGATTTTTTTTAAATGATAATGGTAAAAAATATTCTAGTTATGACTATTCTTTTATTTTTGATTATGATTTTGTAACAGGATTTGACATATCTCAAGATTTATCTGCGTTAAAAATAAAAAAAATAAATAGTCTATATATATCAAACAAAATAATAGACTTAAAGATAATTATAAATTCTTTAGGTGTACAATATTCACTATCTGACTTGTATGAAGGTTTGTCTATTACAGATAATAATAGTGGCTTAAAACATTCTTCTTTTTTTGACGCAAAAATGACATACTTATCATTGGTTAAGATTTTTGAATTTTCAAACTTTAGTGATTTTAATGATTTTTTAATTGAATGTGCAAAATTAACTTCAGCACATTATCTTAATTTAGAATGGGAAAAAGAAGATATTATTTATAGATATTTTAGCTTTTCTTTGGAAATATTAAAAAGCAACAATATTAATAGTAATAAAAAAGATAATATAAGGCATTTCTTAAGGGGTAATTATGTATATACTTTTAATGATAATTGCTGTATATATAGATTTCCTGAGAAATATCTAAAGAAGAAGATTACTTATTCAGAAAAGTGTGATTTTATTTTCCCAGATATTGGTGTAAAATTTAATAATGAACTTGTGGGAGGTTTTTAATGTCTGATTTATTAGAAGATATGTCAAACAATAATGAAAAAGAAAATGTGCAAATGAAATCCGGTGAAATAACCGGAGATCAACATTTATTTCATTCATTACCAAAAGAATTTCAAACTTGGCATACAACATATTATATTTTAGAAAAAGAGGGTGATCTTGACTCTAATGCTATTGCAAAAGCTCAATTAAATGCTTATTTATGGAAAATTATTTTAAATGCAACTAAATATGCAATATTTTCATTTTTCTTAATTATGCATGTTGTTTTTGTTGAAAGAATTTTTAATAACCCTTTAATTACAGCTTTAGATTTAACTCTTTTTATGACAGCAGCTATATATATAGGTTATCAATTTTACTTTTTTGGAATCATAAGAGCTCAAGTTATTGGCCATTTAACAGAAACAATGTCAAAATTCACTTCAATAAAATATTATCAAACATATTTTTCAACATTGATTGCACTGATAATTATGGTTTTATTTACACTATCATTTAGTGCAGATTTACTTAAATTGATATTTCATTTAATTGTTATAACCAGTATGGAGTATTCTGGTGAAAAAATGCCGTTTTTTACAGAAATATTTTTTACATTTGGAATATATTTGCATAATTTGATCGTATTATTAATTTATCAATCAGATAGTATTTTAAATAATGTTTATGTTATGATAACGGGATTAACAGCGATTCTTATATTAATTATAATTATTATTGAAAGAATTGGTTTTAAAGGGTCAAGAAAAGAAATTATATTTGAAATGGCTAGAGATATATTAAATAAAAAATACCCTATAGAAAAGGCTCAAATGGTTATTACTGCTTGGAGGAAAAAACATGGAATGTAAATACACTAAATATACAATAATCGAAATGGTGCCATATGAGTTAAAATCGAGAAAAACACCATTATACACAATATTAAACTCTATTTTACTATGGGGCTGGCTTATTTTATATTTTATATATAAGCTAATTAATTCAATTCTAAATAAAAAATATAGTTTTTTTAAATTATTTAAAAGAAAATATGAGCATAAAGAGCCTGCAAAAGAATCCATAAAGTCATTAAGTAAAGATATTACTGAAGAGGAGCTTTTAGATATAGATATATTAAACTCAAATAAAACGGAGAATGATCATATAGATATTTTAAATATTGAGACGGAAGAATTTCGTTCAAAACATTCTATGAAAATTTTAAAGAAAATATTAGAGAAAAACGAATTGAGTATTGGAAATTTCGATAGAAATAGAATTAAAGAAATTGGAAGTTTTGTTTTAAGAAAGGATATTATAACTGTAAAAGATATCGAAGATAAAAAAAACATATGTAACAAGATTTTACTTGTTCGTTCTATATCAGAGCCAGTAAAAATGTATATGGATTTCATGTTAAGAAAAATATTTTAAAGGAGAATTTAAAAAAATGAAAATAGAATTAGTAAAATCAGATATAAATCCTGTGGACCTTAGTGTTGGTTCAGCAAGAACTTGTTATTCAGTTGAATTAAAAACACCAAATAGCATATCAGAATGGTCTAAAAAAGAATCTTTATTGAAGGAATTATTTCTTTCAGGACACCATACAACATTGCAACATGCAACATTTACATTTTTAATAAGTGACATTTCTAGATTGTCTATATGGAGGTTTTTTCACTCACATAGATTCTATAATTCTGATCAAGTTAGTCAAAGATACACAAGTGTTATTGACGGCTCATTTATTTATTTAAATGATTCAATAAATAGGTATAACATTAAACTTATTAATAACTACAAGAAGATTGTTAAATTATTAATCCCTATATATGAAAAGTCAGATAATAAGGTTGAAGTTAAAAATGCAGAAAAAAAAGCAATGGAAAATGCAAGATATATATTGCCTCAATCAGTTTCAGCGAATTTATATCATACAATAAATTTATCTACTCTTTTAAGATACTATCTTATATCAAGAGATTGTGAGTCTCATGACGCAGGTTATGAGATTAAAGCTATTGTTGATCAAATGGTTTTGAGTGTTGTTTCAGCTTACCCTGAGTTAAAAAATCTATTCTTTATTAAGAATAAGATCAGTAAAGATAGATTATATTCAAAAAAACCATTGTCTTTTTATGATAAGAATAAAAAATGTGAACTTGTAGATTACTCTAATTTTACCAATATTGATTATTCATTTTTTAAAGGGGATACTTCTGGATTATCTGCATTGATCAATTCAGAATTAGGAACTGTTAATTTAAGATTTAATTTGAAATTATCTTTATCTGCAGACGCACAAAATCAAAGACATAGAACGGCATATGGTTTAAGACCTAGTTTAAGTGAAATTATAAAAGAAAATATACATGAAGATAGATCTAATTATTATATGCCAAAGATATTTAATGAATCTGAAGAAGCTAGGGCGATATTCGAAGAGTCTATAAAACTATCTATTGATTTTATAAAAAAAGAATTAGTAGATAATAAGCCTTATTTATTATTAAATGCATTTCAAATTACAATTATAGAAACTAATTCGGCACTTGATTTAATTCATAAAATGGAAAAAAGACTTTGTTTAAATTCTCAAGAAGAAATCACTGAGTTGACATGGTGCATGCTTCAGGAAATTAGAGATAAAGGTGATCTTGAAGGTTATTCAAAATTATTAGCTCCGCCATGTGTTCATAGATTTTCTGACAAAATAAATCCGATTTGTCCTGAGGGGCCAAGATTTTGTGGAATAAAAGAATGGAAAAATACAAAATACATTGATTTAAGAATTGATTAAGTTGTTTTTTGATAAGCTTGTTTTATAAAAAAATAATGGAGTGTTATCTTGGAAAATCAAAAAACAGTTATTGAAATAATTTTGGGAAATATAAAAAAAATAGAGTCGCTTGAAGATATTCAGGTTATGAGTAATTTTAAGTATATTGAACGAGAGATTTTTGATACTATCCGTTTAAAAACAAATCTATTAAAAGCTAAATTGGATAGAAAAGATTATGTTAAAATTTTAAATATTCTCAACAAAGCAAGGAAGGGATTTTTTTCTAATAGAAAAGAAGATTCAAATATAAAGTATGAAATTGAAAAATATTTTAGTTCAAAAAAATAAAGAGGTATTTTAAATGAAATTAAAGCTTTTGATAATAAATTTATTGGCTGTGTCATTATTTGCAATTGATAATATTAATGACATAAAACCACATTCTTATGGTGTTCAAAATTTAACTATAGATTTATTGCCAGGAACATACAATGAAAAAATTAAAGGTAAATCTACAGTTGACCCTATGAATAAATTTGGATTAATAATTCATTCAAAAGCTTCATTGAAGGAATTTTATTATAAAAAAGCTGAAATATTTTGGGGTGGATCTGGTGGCTATAGTTATTTAAGAGATAAGTTTGATAATGATATACAAAATCTTGATATTGAAACAAATATAGGATTATCAACAAATTTTTTAAATTTGATTTATGCTGTAGATATGGGAGTTCATGGTAAATGGATAACAACAACAGGAAAAACAACAGCTGATAGTTTCGATTTAACAACAAAAGAGGATTCGAATACAATTGGTAAAATTTATTTTTATGGAGAGGGTGCTATTGCTAAGGATTTTGGTGGATTCGCTATAGCTTCAATTTATAGAATATCCACATATAATGAAAATGCTCAATTGAACTTTAGAAATAAAATATCTTTACAATACCAATCTAATGTTGATAGATCTACGGCTTTTAATATAACTCCTTCATATCAATATGATAGAAATAAAAAAGAATCTATTTATCAGGTTCTTATTGGATTTTCTTGGTTATATAGATAAATTGCTTAGAAAGTCACATATAGTTTTTGGTCTAACATTATTACCAACACTTCTTGTTAAGCCAATTGATAATATTAAAAATAGTAATATTAATTTTGAAAAAATCAACTTAGCGATAAATAACTTCAATAATATAATAGTAAATATCTATGACTTAGATCTTTATTATATTTTATTATTCTTGATTCCTTTTTTTATTGGTACAACATTTCCTGACATAGATATGAAATTTAAGATTTTTGTAAAAAATAAGTCTGATAGATTTCTATATCATAGACAAATTACACATTCTTTGTTATTAAATATTTCATTAATATATTGTTCATTATATTATCTTGCAGATAGAACTGAATTTTATTTTATTTTTACTGCTTTTTTGCTTGGCATATTTACTCATTTAATAGCAGATATGCTAACAGGATCTATCCCAATTTTTCTATATGGTCATTATGGCAAACAATTTAGTAGAATTGGGGTAACAAGAATTATTCCAAAAAATATGCATAAGATATTTACTGAAAAGTTACCAAAAGTATTAAATAAGTATATTATTATAATAATTATTTTCAACTTAATCATTTTTAGTATTAGATTCTTTATTTAATATTAAATTTCTGTTATAATTAATAAAAAAATAAAAGGGTTTAATAAAATGTTAAAAAAGATAATTATATTTCTATCTTTAGGTTCACTCCTAATGGCCTCTGTTTCTCCAAGGAAAATTAATTCATATTTTGAATATGACGTTGCCAATGGTTGGTGGTGGTATAAAGAAAAATACAAAGAAAAAGATAAGGTTTTTGAAACAAAAGTGAAAGTTTCCCCAAAAGAAAAAGTAAAAATGGATAAGGAAAATGAAAAGATAAAGTTATTAAAAGAGCAAAATAAAAAGTTATCTAAAATACAAGAGAGATTAGAATATGCTTATCCTAACATAACTCCAATATACACTAAAAATTCTAAAACAGGAAAAAAATGCTTAACTAATTCAAACGTTGATTGTTTTGTATTTCCACTACAAGCTGAAGCTCAGCATGTTCCTGTTATGGCTAAATGGCTTTCAAATCCAAGTCCCAAAAATTCAAAAGAGTGGCTTAAATGGCAGGCAAAATACTTTAATCACTTAACTGATATTGGATATGGTAATAAATTTGCATATCAATCAGGAGGGGATAGCGTTTACCCTACTAATAATATATATTCAGCCGGGGATAACATATCTTCACCATTAACAGGAAAATTATTAATAAACAGAAGAACTCAAATTATAGAACAACTTAAAGATAAGTTGACTATCTTAATATTTCTTGGAAAAACAACTTCACTTGACTTTACAGTTAAGGCTGATAAAATGTTTTATAAATGGAATAAGAAATTTTATAAGAATTGGAATTTTTATTTTGTTTTCAATAGTATTAAATCGGAGCGTGAATATGAAAAAAGAATTTTATCTTCAGGTATAGATTCTAATATAGAGGCTTGGAAAGATATAAAAAGAAAGAAATATATTATTGTGAAACCAGAGTATTTCAGTAAGTTTAATATAAAAATAACTCCAACAACTGTTGCCTTATATAGTAAGGATAAAAAGAAGGGAGCAAAAAATAGTGATATTATTTGGCAAAAAATATCTACAGCTTACATTAATCCACTAAAAGTTGTGAGAAATACTATTGAGTTTTTAATTTATAATAAAATTATAAAACCGTCTGAATTATCTGCTGAAAAGATAAACAATAGTTTTTATAAAGGTGTTAATACTAATGCAGAAATAAATGAAGATAAAATTTATAAAGAAACTAATAAAATGACTGTTGGAGGTAAAGAATAATATGAAGATATATAAAAAAGTAATGACTGTTGGTTTGTCTGTCGCTGTTGGTGCTAGTTCAATGCAGGCGAATTGGCTGTCTGATCAGGCTAATAGTGGGTTTTTTAATGTAACACCTGGGGCTAATTTTACTATGAATGGTAAGCATATTAGTACAACACCTTCTGTTTATTATAGATTTGGTCCAAGTGCCATGAATTATGAGCCATTGTATTATATTTCTCCTCCAGATATATCTGTAAGTTGTTCGGGATTTAATATGAAGGGTCTGTTTGTTAGTATATTGGGTTGGGATAGGATATCAAAAATGTTAAAGTCTTCAGGAGCTTCTTTTGCATGGGGTATTGTTGTCGGTCTTGTATATTCATTGCCTGGAATTTTTTCGTCATTTAAAATGTTAAATACATGGGCAAAGAAAATTCAACAACTTTTACAAAATTCATGTAAAATGGGTACTGCTGCTGGTAAATCACTTTCAAAATCACTTGGTGTTGAAGAGTATATCACAGGACCAATAACTAAAGGTCTTCAGCATTTGGATAATTTAACACCTCAGGCAGCGACAGAAGCTGTAGATAGTATGGAGGAAGGTGCAGCGAAAACTATCGTTGGTGGTATCATGAATACATTAAATAGTGGGGGTGATAATTTATTTGGCCAATCTGATAGTGACACAGATCCTTCAAAAGAAGAAGTGGCTAATGTGCAACGATTGATTATGGAATCAGCGTACATATATAGCCCAGGATCTTCTTTTGTTAGAAATATAATAAATACCTCTTTAGCATTAGGGCAAGAAACAAAGGTTTATGATTACTTAAATGATTTTGGTGGAGATAAAAAAGATATGTTTGTTTCAAAGGATATGTCTATAAACTTAAGAGGTGAAAAAACAGAGTCGTCTATAGATATTGGTAAATTTGCTGAAGCTTTTGGTATTAACACTGTTGATCAAAAAAGAAATGAATATTTAAATTTTTTAAAAGCTGTTTTATTTAGAAATCTTACTAAATATAAAGTTGTTGACGGTGCTGCAGCTGAAAAAGCTAAAGACGCATTTAATAAAGGTGTTTCCGGAGAAAATCCAACTCCAGAAGAAATTTCTAATGCTGCAAAAATAATTTCTGGTGAAAAAGCTCCATTTAAACCTGTTATAAAAGAGGCAAATGCAGATTTTAATGCTGCATTCTTTTTTGGAAAATATATTGGATACAGTATGATAGGTGTTTCCGATTTGAAAAAAAGTATTGATAATGCTTTAATTGAAAACATAAAGAATTCACTTCAATCATGGCAAGGTATTCCATTTGCTGTTTTTTCGTCTATTGAGAGTAAAACAAGTTCAGATAAAATGTCTTTTGTATCTGAAACAAAAGGAAATAATTTTGAAAGTGGTTCAAACAACAATTTGTTTTCTGCTAATTTTGCAGATAAATTAAAAAATACAAAACCATTTAGAGAAAGAAGTTTAGATTTTATAAACAAAATAGTAAATGAGGATAAGGATCCAAATTCTGCAGCAGCAGAATCAGAAATTCCATTACTATCTTCTATAACTTATCCTTATTTACAAATATTAAAACAAACTCCATTTGAAGATCGAGAACCATTAATAGGTGTTTTGGCTGATTATAATGTGTGTTTATTTGGACTTGGTGTTATTGATAGTTTCTCTAAAAATAGAATGTTTGATCCAGATACAAATAGTTTTTATCTATTAAGTGACGGAAAGGTAATGAGTTCTGAATATTCTTTGCCAGTTGATAAAAATAAAATATCTGCTGAATCTAAATTGGTATTGTCAGGATTTTATACAGGTATTACACAATCTATTTTAAATCAAATTAGTTTTGAATCTTTATCTTCAATAGAAGATCACCCAAAGACAGCAACAGATTTGAAAGTAAGTTGTGCTAAGATAAAAAGAATGGCTGAAAATAGCTTTAAGGATCAAAACATAGTAAATAGACAAAGTGCTGCAGCCGCAACACAAAATTAAGAAGTTTGTAAGAACTTTTTAATTATAATTTAAAAAAAAGGTTGATAAAATGAAATATATTTTTTTACTATTATTCTCAATCAATATTTTTGCTTCTTCTTTTTCTGGAAGTATAATAGGAAACAAGGAAATTGAAAATTATAAAGATCAAAATCAAAATCAAAAATTTTCATATTCTGAAATGATTTCTTTTCTTAAAAAATCAAATGATAAGAATAAAATTATGATATTAGGTGTTTTATATACACAAAGATCAGATAAGCCTGACGATTATGGTGAATATATAGAGGCTGATCCAGCTTTAGCACTAAAATACATAATGAAATCATATGAAATGGGAAATAAAGAAGCTTTGGTTATTTTATCTGGCTTAATTTTATACAATGATAATATGGCAAAATTAGATAAAGATTTGAGCAAAACAAAAAGTATGTTAGTTAAAGCTAAAGGGGAAAATACTAAATCAGCTGAATTCATGTTGGCTTTAGTTGAGCTTTTAAGGAAAGAATATCAGTCTGGAGTCGAAGATATGGTTACTGCTGCTGAGAATGGTGACGCTTCTGCACAATTGGAGGCGGCTTTAATTTTTCAAAAAGGGATAGCTAAAGGGAAGAATTCAAAAGAATATATTATTAAGCCACAAAGAGATTTGTCGGAATATTATTTAAATAAAGCCTGCACAAATGAGCATAAATCAGATAAAATCACTCAATTTTGTAACTCTTCTTTGATAACCTCAAAAATAGAATAAAATTCCGCAGATTATAAATTAAAATCTTATTTTTCCTTTATTTTATGATATTATCATATTAATAATATCTGTATATTAACGGGGGAATATGATTTTGAAATTTTTATTTTTATTTTTTGCAGTTTTTACTGTATTAACACAGGCTGCTGATATAGCATATCCATTTTATGTTGAAAATCCAACAATGGGTAGTGCTTATTTTAATATATTTAATGCAATAGTGGCTTTAATGAAAAGTGAAACATATAAAGATATATTACAATTAATATTTTTATTGGGTGGTTTTTTTGTTTTTGTAATGGGAGTATTTAAAGTATTTCAGGGAAGAAACGGAAAAGAAGCTATCTTAGATTTTACAAAATATATGATAGCAGCGACAATGCTTCTTATAATAATATTACCAAATGATAATAATTTAAATTCCCAGTTAGTTGTAGAATCAAAAGAATTACCTGTCTATTATTGTAATGAATCAAATCAAAGGTCTGCGGATTATTCAGCTTTTACTGTAAGAATGCCTCAAACATTAGCTTGGGGATTTTCTGCAATAAATTCTATTGGTATTGGTTCAACAGAATTGGCTTCGACTGTTTTTTCAAATGTATCTTCAAATGTAGAGGTTCAAAAAGCTTTCAGAAATTCTTCTAGTAGTGGTTTTGGATCTGAAATAGATCAATTGAAAGGTCTCTTAAGTGTTAGACTATCAGATTTAAATCAAAGTATTTCTTATGACACTGGGGCTTTTGGACATATTAGAGGGGGCTCTATATCTGGTGGTTACTATGCTACATTTTTACAACAATGTGTATTTATGGTTAAAAGTGCAGACTCTTCTTTAGGAACTTTAATTTCTTCGACTTTAGCCAAAACAGGTGATATCCGTAGAACTTTGAATGATTTATATCCTGATACTGAAAGTGCCTCAGGAGTCTTAAATAAATATGATAATGTTGAAGATAATTCTCCAGAATTAATTTCAACTATACCTGGAAGTGTAAAGCCTGAAAAACTATTAATTACAGTAAAAGATTCTAATGGGAATGCTGTAACTGGTGAGTGTGGAGAATTTTATACAAATGTTATAAAAAAATATTTAGATAAGGTTTTAAATGACACAAGTCTATTTTGTTTGCCTGCGTTAAGAAAAATTACTCCTGCAGGAGTCTATTCTTTGACAAAGTCAGATAACGCTTCGGCTCCAATAATGGAAGAAATTTCTATTAATACAGCTTTAGTTTCAGCTTATAGAAATGCAAATTCTTCTTCTAAAATTGCAACAGATATTTCTTTTGCAAGTGGTAAATCTGGTGCTGAATTTGTTTTAAATTCTGTAGGAACAGGTGCATATATGGCGAAAATGCTTCCTTATATGCAAATGGGGATTAGAGCTGTATTATATGCTTTCTTTCCTTTTGTATTTTTAGTTATGTTATTGCCAGGTGGTTTTGCTGTAATTAAATCTTATTTACAAAGTATGTTGTGGGTTGAGTTATGGTCTCCTGTTGCGGCTATTTTAAATATGTTTCTTTCTTATTTTACTATAGATAGTACAGCAGCAACATATCAGTCACAAGGAGTAAATATGTTGAGTCAGGCTACAATAATAAGTGACGCAAACATGTTAGCTTCAGTTGGAGGTTATTTATATGCTTCAGTTCCAGCTTTAACTTGGTTGATTTTAAAAGGATCTGCACAAATGCTTGGAAGTATAACTGGTGGTATGGCTTCTGGTTTTTCTAAGAATTTAAATTCTGAATCAATTAGAAGAGATTTAGGAAAAGCAAAGCAAGCTCAATTAACTGAAGCTAAAACAGGTGGGGCTGTAAAAGGTATGGCACAAATGGATTTTAAACAAGCTATGGGGCACGCAGAAGCAGAATCAACAAAGGACGCAGCATATTATAATAGTGGCTATGGATATATGAAATCTCATGAATTAGAAGCTAAAGGTAAAGACGTAAGAGGTATGTATGATAATTTAGGTAAAGGTTTACATACAGATAACAGTACAGGGAGAAAGCTTATAAGTTCAGGGGAATTTTCAGCAATGTCAGAAAACAGAAGAGCTGAATATATGGCAGGGCTTACAGATAGTGAACTTTCCACATTAGCCTCTTCAGCTTCAAGTTCTGATCTATCAAAAACAATATCAAACTTTAAAGTTGCAAGATATGTTGCAGAAAAGTCAGGAGTTGACGTTAATAGTGCTGAAGGTGTTAAAAAAGTCTCAGACATTATGTCGAATATGAGTTCAGGTAAAGAGATTGGGGATATGACTAAAACCACAGAATACACAAGAGCTTATGCGATAAGACATGGTTTAGGATACAAAGATAAAGACGGAAAAGAGCATAAAATAAATGGGAGTTCAACTTTAGGCGAAATCAGTCAGTCTTTACAGGGTGTTAATATAGATAAGGCAGCAACAGAAGGTGCAGATCTATTTATGAAGGAAAACTATTTACAAACACTACTTCATGAAAAAGGTATGACTTCAGACGCTATTCATAATAAACAAGATATGATAAGAGCCTTGAAATGGGATAATAAAAATGCTGAAGATTTTACAATAAAAGAGGTTAATGGAGCAATGGTTGCTGTAAATAAAAAAACAGGAAATACATTTTATGCTCAAAAGGGTCAGTTTTTAAGACATAGTGATCATAAGTTTAATGAAAAAACTATGGATAGTTTTGGAGAAAAATACGGTGATCTTGGAACAACAGTTGTTAGTGATAAAGCTGTTAAAAATGGGAGTTATTATTCAAGACAATTAGCTAAACTTGAAGTTACAAAAAATAAAGCTGATATTAAAGCTATGGAAACTGTTGGTCAAAATAATTTAGAAGCGGCTCTTACTAATGAAAACATAGCTAGGGCTGGAGCTAACGGTATATTGCCAGAAGCTGCTAAAAATGGTATAGGTAGAGTTTTGAGTAGTATGACAAATGGAAAAACTGGTAAAGAGCTTGAAGCTGTAAAAAACAGTAAAAGCTACAAAGTTTTATCTTCAATAAAGGAAGGAATGGATAGTAAAAATGAATTAACTCGAGGTAGATCATTTTTAGCTTACAGTGAATTTCAACAACAACAAGCTAAAAGTAGTGAATTATGGTCTAGTATGAGTACAAAAGCTCAACAAGAAAGCTTGGCCGCTGCTGGAATATCAGTTGACGAATCTGGGAGATTACAGTCTATGTCATTAAAAACACAAAAAGTTGATTTAGATCAGAAGGATAAGTTCCTAAGAGAACACAATGTAAAAAGTATTGATAAAAATGGAGTTGAACATAACTCAACAAAAGATTATAAAGATTTGGTTCAAAAAAAATATAATGAAAATGGTGGAGATATGAATGCAGCAAAAATGGACGCTACAAATGAAATGTTTGCTAAAATGAGAAGTTTTACAGAGGCTAATAAAGTTACAATTGATTCAGCAACAAGTAAAGAATTATTAAATAATCATAATATAAATGAAATAGCAGGAGCTTCAATACAACAAGCAAGTAAAAATGTTCAATATGCTTCCGTAATTAAAAATCTTGCAGAATCTGCAACAGGTAGAAAATTAAGTGATAGTAACGTTGGTAAATTTCTTGGTGTAACACAAGTTATCAGTGAGGCTGCCAGACTTCAAATGTCTGCAACTCAATTTGGTACTTTTTCAAGAGGTATATTTAACGGAATAAAGAATCTTAAAGGTGGAAAAAAAGGTGTAGAAGAGTTAATGGAGGAATTAACCAAAGAGCTTAAAAAAATTAAAACAGGGACAAAGATACCAACAAAGACTCCGATAAAGCCAAGAACAAGAGGAGGGAATAATCTTTCTCCAATTAGTGAAAATGAAGTTCAGCCACTAAGTAATTTTAGTCAATAAAAGTATAAACAGGGGAAAAAATGAAAATATATGTATTGTTATTACTATCTGTAATGCTATCTGCTTCAGAATATCCATTTGAAGTAAGTAATTCTACAATGGGAGATATATACTTTAATATATTCAACGGAATATCAGCTATTTTTGGTAGTGATATATATATTAATATGCTTAATTTAATTTTTCTGATTAGTGGATTTTATGTATTTACTATTGGAGTATTTAATTTTGAAGAAAATACTGAGCGAAAACAAGGTGTAAAGGATTATTTTAAATATATGATTGCTGCTTCTATGTTAATGTTATTCTTTTTCGGGAGTAATTCAACATTGGTTATTGAATCAAAAGATACGCCTGATTATGTATGTCCACAGTCTATATCTGCTGAAAATGACGCATATACTGTTAAGTTACCTGGATCATTAGCTGAGATATTTTCTATATTAAATAGATTTGGAACAGCCTCTACAGAGTTAGCCTCAAGTGTATTTTCTAATATTTCTAATGACAATAGTATTAATGATTCGTTTGTAAAAAGCTCAATGATATCTATTGGCGGTGGTGTCATAACTCCTACAACAATATTATCTTCTGATTTTGAAACAATATTTGCAGATAAGGAAGTTTTGTCAAGAGATATTGTTTCAAATAATTTTGGAACAACAAAATATGGCACAGCAATTGAAAGTATCGGTGGTTTTTATCATAATTGTATAATTATGAATCCTGATAATAATCTTGCAGTTAAAATAAATAATTATTTAAAAAACACTTCCAATATAGAAAGGACATTAGATACTTTAATGACTGAAGATAAAATTGTTTCATACAATCTTTCAGGTAGTATAAAAGATTCTGAAAATATTCCAAGTAATAAGCCAAGTCAACTACTTATAACATATAATAATAAGACAAGTACATGTCAAAAATTTTGGAATGAAGTTTTAGAACCTATATTCAATATAACAAAAGAAGATACAACTATATGTGATTCAAATAATTTAAGTAAAATCACAAAATCTGATCTATACACAATGACAAAATCAGAAAACTTATCAAATTTTGCAACATTAAGTCAATTAACGATTAATTCAGCTATACAAAATAGTTATGGTAATGCTGTAAATGACTCAAAAATAATTAATGATATGAATTTTGCTTCCAATAAGAGTATTGCTCAAATTGTAATTGAAGAGAATGGTCAAGGTTATTATATGTCAAAAATGTTGCCTTATTTAGAAAATTCGTTAAGAGCTATACTATATGCTTTTTTCCCATTTGTATTTCTATCAATGATAATGCCAAATGGATTTACAGTATTAAAAACTTATTTTACAGCTTTGTTATGGATAGAGTTATGGGGACCAACAGCTTCTATTATGGATATGTTTCTATCTTATTTTGCTATAGATAAATTTAATTCAACAGTATCAATTCAAGGATTAAGTATGTTGTCTTCACCAAATATAGTAACGGATAGTTCAATGCTCGGTGCTGTTGCTGGATATTTATATGCATTTATTCCTGCAATAACATATATGATACTTTCTGGAACAGCATTTATGTTATCTGGTATGTTAGATAAGCTAACTAGTATATATAGTAAGAATATGGATTCTGAAAGTATAAGAGAAGATTTAAGTAGACTATCTTATGCTGAAAAAATGAATAAAAAAACAAATGAAAAAATGGGACTTGCTCAAAGAGAAAATTTAAGAGAAATGGGTAATGCAGAAGCAGAGTCAACAAAAGATTCAGCATATTATAATAGTGGCTATGGATATATGAAATCTCATGAATTAGAAGCTAAAGGTAAAACAAGAAATACAATGGAAAGTATTGGTAAGGGTATTCATTCTAGTGATTCAGAGGTGAGAAATCTTGCTAGTTCTGGTGAATTCAAATCATTATCTCAAAACACAACGGCTAATTATATGAATAATATCAAATCTAAAGAGTTAGATAAATTAAGTTCTAGTGACGCAATAAGTAAAGTCGCTGAATATAGAACTGAAAATAAAGTTGCTAAATTTAATTCTGATAAAAATGGTGTTAATATTGATTCAGCAAGTGGAGTTAATTCTAATGCTGAAATACTTTCCAATTTTAGTTCTGCTGAAAAAATTGGAGACATTGAAAAGGAAGTTGTTTTTGATACTATGTATAAAAAATCTCATGGAATGAATAATGGAAAGAGTGGAATTGACAATCTTTCTGATATGGCTAGAGTGCATGAAGATATGGCAGGCTCTGAAGGTTTAAATGATTTTAATGAAATAACAAAAAAGGCTGAATATCAAAAAGAAATCGGTGGTACTCTCAATAATTTTCAACATATGTCAAAAATGAATGCTATTGTTACTGTTGTAAAAGAAAAAGCTGATATTAAAGCTATGGAAACTGTTGGTAAGAAAAGATTGGAAAAATCTATGTATAATGAAAATATTTCAAATGCTGGTATGGGATTATCTTTAAAAAAAGGATTGGAAGATAGTTTTAATAGAGCTGGTTATAAAAAAGAATCTCTTTATGAAATGAGTAAAAAACTATCATTCATGAAAAACAGTAATAATTTATGGGATTCTATGTCTAAAAAAAGTATGCAGAATAGTTTATCTTCAAATGGAATAACAGCTAAAGAGACTGGTATTTTAGATTCAATGTCTTTAAAATCTTTAAATGTGGCTATGAACGAATCAAAAAAATTCTATGATAATAATTTAGAACATTTAAATCACCGTGAATTAACAAATGAGGAAGCTTATCTTGAACAAGTTAAAAAGAAATCATTTACGGATTCGTTAGACAGTGTTGTTCAATCTAAAACAACTAAAGCTACATTGGATACTTTTGGGGCTCAAGAATCTGTTTCGGCGAGTATAATAAATAAAACAAAGGACGTTGAACATGCTAAAATTATTAAAGATATTTTTAGGGCAGATACATATGCTGAATCAGGTGAAATGCTTGGAACAATGAATGCTGTATTGGATTTCGGAAGTTTAGCATTATCTGTTACTAATCCAACATTAAGAAAATGGAATGCTGAGGCTAAAAAAATAAGAGAAGTAAAAGAATTAAAGAAAGATTATAAAAATAGTAAACAGGCAAAAATGGACAAGATAGAAAGTACAAAGAAAAAATTAAAATCACTCAATCTTGATTTGGAATCTGCAACAAGTGCTGAAGAAAAAGAAAAAATCAAGAGAAGAATTAAATTAAGAGAAGATTCTTTGGAACGTATGAAAAAAGATATAAAAGTTTTGGATAAAATGGCGGCTAATATTGGTAAAAAAGAATATATTAAATCTGCAAATAGAGAGTTGAAAGCTGAGCATAGAAAGGATAAATTGATAGATAAATATTCAGAGTATAAAAAAAGTGGTCTTGAAAAAATAGATAAAATGAATAATGGCATAGAAAGATTAGAGAAGAAGTTAGAAAAAATAACTTCTTTAGAAAAAAGAGCTGAAATAGAGAATAAGATTAATAAGAGTAAGGAGGCTATACAAAAAATTGAAAAAAATATTTTAGAAATTCAAAAAATAGAAGGTAAAATAGGAGAAAAAGGATTCAAAAAAACTCCTAATCAATATTTAAAAGAACTCGAAAATAAAAAAATGTCGAATAAATTAAATAATATGAAAAACAAAGTTTTAAGTGAGGCAGGAGAAGTTGCAAATAATATTAAAAATATTCCTGGTAAAATGGCTCAAGGAGTAGGAGAGGCTGCAGGTAGCATAATAAAAATGCCAGGCAATATGTATTCTTCTGGAGTCGAGGCAATTAGTTCTTCTAGAGATCTTTTATCAAAGGCTGCAGACTTTAAAGGTAATTATAATAAATTAAAAGGATCTTTAGTTGACTTCAAAAAAGCTTCAGCTGAAATGTTGTCTGGAACAGCTAAAAGAATATCTTCTGTTGATTCATGGACTTCTGCTGCGAAATTCATAACTAAAGAAGGGGATATATATTTTAGAGCAATGCCAAGAGGACTTATGAGTTCTATAAAAAGTGGTGGTGCTGCATTTGCACTTGATTATGGTAGTAATTATCTATATGAGAAAGTTGAGGCTGGTAGTGTAGCTCAATTTGAGCTTGGTGTTGTATCTAAAGGATTTAAAATTATGGGCGAAGGATTTTCTGTCGTAGTCGCAGACGTTATACCGGCTATTTATTCTGGAGTAACTGGTGATTTTGAAGGTGTTAAAAGACAATGGAGTGACGTAAAAGAAAGTATGCATAGAGTTGACACTATTGGTAAACAAATGGCTGCCGATACAGAGAACATGATCAATCATACATTCAACGGTGAAGATACAATGACAACCTATGACTTAAAAACAGAAAATAGAGTTGTTTTCAAGGAAATCAACGGAGAGAAAGTTGTTTTAAGTATATCTGATAAAAATGGAAGAAACATTTATACAAGAGGATTTGAGACAGGTGATAATGGTAAGTTGAAATATGTTGGTGTTAATAAAGATAGAGATATTACAATAGACGATTTAAGAAATGAGCAGAAATATGAAATATAATAATATATTAAGTTTTATTTTGGTATAATTTCATTTGAAATGGGGTTGACCTGGATTCGACAGGATAATATCCTAATAAGATTTCATGCAAGTTTAAGAATACTTTAAAAATTCTTAAAAAATTAAACGCTAACAGAACTGATTACAACGGTAAAGTTGCTTTAGCTGCTTAATTGCAGCTATTGGGTTTCATTCAACCTAGAAACAGAAGAATGAAAATTTTAGTTTTTATCCACTTATATTGGAATATATAAAACCTATATGTAGGTTAACTATAGTTAGAAAACTTAAAGTGTGGGTTGGCAAGGCAATGAAGTTAAACCTGGCCGTATAAAAAAGATCTCAGGAGACAACCTTTCTGTCAAAATTCAAGCATGTACAAGATCTTAGATAAAGAATTATTTTGGACTGCGGTTCGATTCCGCACAACTCCACCAAAATATTAAACAAATATAAAAATAGGAAAAATAATGGAACAAATTAAAGAGAAAGAAATAAGAGAATTTATAGATAAAATGATATTTACAAGTGGTGAAGAAAAAACAAAAGAATATATTGCTATGGCTGATTGGGATCTTAAAACAAAAGATTTTGCAATGGGTTTGATAAATAGAAAGGAACCACCAAAAGAAAGCATGATTGAGCTTGGAGATATATCCGAATTAGAGGTTTAGCTTTATATTACATAATACAAATTATTGTATATGATAGTTTGAATTAAATTAAAAGGATTATATTATGAATATAAAAAATGTATCTAAAACAAGATTGCGAGACTATGAAAAATGCCCATTAATGTTGTACAAAAAACTAAGGGATAATGAGCCCTATACAGAGTCTGTACAGCTTCAAATTGGTATAATGGCTAATGAGCTTGCAAAAAAGAAGATAGCTGAAAGTGCAGGTAAAAAATACGAGGTTCATAATATTGAAGATCGTTTTTCATTGGTTGTTGTGGATAAGGTTCTCAATATTATTGAAAATAAAAATATTGAGAGTTATTATACAGATTTGCAAGTAATAGCAATAGACGAATCTGTTGCTATTCAAATGGATAATATTGAAAAGGGTTTTATGTTTTCTGCAAAACTTGACGTTGTGTCTTTTACTGAAATCAATAATCAAAAATATGTTGTTGTTGACGAATTAAAGAGTGGACAGGCAATTAAGAGAGAGACAGATATAGATTCTATAATGGGTGCTTATGCAGCACATGAACATTATGGAGGTTTACCTGTAATTTTTAGAAGAATTGCCTTATCTTCAAATCTAATTTTTATTGACGAATTTTCTATTGAAAGAATAGAGAGATTAAAACCTTTCATATATTTTAAAACAAAAGAGTTGAAGGAGGATATGGAATCAGATCTAATTCCATGTTATAAACCGGGTAATCATTGCTTGTATTGTAAATATATTCATTCTTGTCAAGGTAGAAAGAATATATCTTCTTTGCAAAATAAATTCAAAGCAGCTATCTGGGCTGAAATGTATGCAAAAAAATATAAAAAAGAGGTTAAAAATGCTGCAACTGAACTATTAAAATATATTCCAATTAATGAAGAGGCTGAAGAAACTGTTCTATTGCCTTTTTTAAATGGAAGATACGGTGCTGTTGCCAAAACAACTGAATCATGGCAATTAAAAGGTAGATCTATTAAAAAGAATGAAATTTTAAAGGTATTAATTGAGACTGGTGAAATCAATGATTTTATTGATAATATTGAGTTGAAATTCAACGAAACTTTAGCTAAAAAGCTAGAGAATGAATATAAAGTCCCTATGAAGAAAGTTGTTAAACAAGTTGTTTCGCTAATAGAAGTTAATGGAGAAGAAAATGAATTCGAATAAAAACATTTTAGTATTGCTAGGGAAAAGTGGTTCTGGAAAAACAACAACTGAAAAGGCTTTGTTGGCTCATGGTATTGAAAATCTTGTCACCTACACAACAAGAGTAGCTAGAGAAAATGAAGTGTCTGGGGTTGATTATCATTTTATATCAAATGAGGAATTTAATAAAATTAACTTTGATTCTAAATTTATCATTAACGATAAATGGAAGTATGGAATTATTTTAGATAATTTAAAAAAGAAAGAATGTAAGACATTTGTTTTTTCTCCAATATCTGAGATATATGCTTTGGATACAATTTCTTCAGCTATAAATAAGGGGTTTAATGTTAATATTTTTATATTAAACGTTGATAGGAATATTAGATTTGAACGATTAGTGGCTCGTGGTGAATCAAAAGAAAGTATTGAGAAGAGATTTGATATTGAGAATAAGGAGGGTGATTATAATTATTCTGCTTTTGAAAAATTCAATCCAATTATTCTTGATACAGGAAAGTTGAATCCTGACGAGATTCTGGAGAGTATTGTAAAGGAGTTGTAGTTGACTATTTTTGACAAAAGAAAAGATTGGTATTTAATCAAAACTGATATTAAAATTTTAGAAAGGTTGATCGCAAATTTTGAATTAATAGCAATTATCAACAATATTGCTATTATAAAATTTTCCGGTGAGCCTTCAAAAAAAGAAATTGTTATAAAGAACTATAGAATTTATAAACAAGATTTTGCACAATTGGTAAATTCAAATTTACATACAAACGGTGTTGTTATCAGAGAAAATATTGACGAGGTTAAGCTTGATTGGTTGAAAAAACTAATTAACGAGTTTGAGCCTAAAAAAATAGATTTTAATATTGCAAAGAATTAATTCTTTGCGGTGTTAAAATAACTAATATAGTTTAAGGAAAGTAAGTTAATGAAAGAAACATATGAGAAAATAAAACCATTGATCGAAGAGACCATGGAAAAGACAAAAATGAATGATAGTTTAACTAAGTTTACAGCAATATATTTACCTTTGGCTAATTCTTTGTCTGAAGATAAAATAGATAACCATGAATTGTTTTTCTTAGCTTTTCTTACAATATATTATCTTGAGGAGATTGAAGGGTATAGTGAAGAAATAAAATTCTTATTATCATTATCAAAAGATAAATTTAAATCTAATGAAGAGTTAGCTTCATTTAAAAAGGGTTTGGGATTGATTATTTCAAAAAATATGATTCCTGAGGGTGTAGAGTTGATTATGCCATTTATTGCTGAGATATCAAAGAAAGATAGTAAATATAGAGTATAAGAACTCTATATCTATTTTTGAATTTTATCTAAGTAAAGACCACCAAGACAATTTAAATATTCTGCATTTTTAGGAAAAATTAAAGAATCGCCATTTATATTAGCTTCTTTAATTAATATTTTTCTGTCAATAAAATAAGATCCTCCTCCTACAAAAAATATTTTAGAATATTTTTTAAATATATTTCTATGTCTCATTTTTAACATTGATACAATATATTTACTGTAATCTTTTGTAAATTCATTTATTTGTTCTGATAGATCATGTTCTCCAAATAAATTATACTTACCTGTAGATAAGACATTTTGAGCTTCTTTTATTGAAATAACTTCTTTAAATTCTTTTGCTATATATTCTTGAATCTTTTGTATTATTTTTATAACACCTTCATTTGAATTACCTGTAGCGTTTTCAAATCTAACCTTTCCATTAATTACTGTAGCTATATCTATAGTTAATTGTCCAATATCAATGATTGCATATGTTTGATTTTTGTTTTCTTTGAAATAAATATGATCTATAGCATATTTTGCACTTACTCCCTGAGGAACAAGAACAATCTTATCTGTAAAATCAAATACTTCACCATTTACCTTAAATTTTGTAACTCTTTTAATATATTGTAATGCGTAGTCTTTTTGTGATAAAGATAACCCTATATATAATTTTGAAATATCCTTACTTGATAGGTTTAATTTATTTAAAATCACCCAGATTGACATTGGAGCAAATTTTTCATGAGTCTTGTAATCAATTACATTGATAATATCCTCCGATTCCTCCATTAAAGCTTCTTCACCTATATAATATCTTTTACCTTCAAATAATGGCATATCTTCAGCGTCTATAGGTGCTTCAGAATAAACTGCTGAATGTTTATTAAATTTAATTACACCGTCTTCTTCATATGCGTAATCGTCTGTTCCAAACCCAGAATCTACAGAAAGAATCATTATTCACCCCCTTTTTTACAATCTGTTATAATTTTATATTTCATACCCCATTTTTCAATATCTTTTTGAGTTGTTTTGTTTTCAATTCGTGGAAATAGTTTATACCCCTTTATCCAGCCACCATTAATATTATGAACCCAACCAGCTTTTGTATACATATCAGCTTTAAATGTGTTGTTTTTATATAACATATTTGATACTTCTGATTTTAGAACTGGATATTTAAATTCTCCTGCCAATTTATACGTAACTCTAAATTGCTTTGGAATTTTGTATTTAAAATAACTTTCTTCAATATGAGATTTATCAACAACCTTTATTAATTTTTTGGTACATTTTGTTTTATCGGTTTTCTTTTTAATATTAAAGATCTCTTCAGCTTTTTTTGTATTAACTTTAACTAAGTTGGTTGAATTGCTTGTTTCTTTTGATATTGGTGTATATTTTACATATCCTCTTTCTCTTTCTCTTTCTCTTTCTTTTATAAGTTTTACTAAAACTTTTTTTATTCTTTGAATTTCACAAGTGTTTCTATCGGCAATTTTTTGTGATTCATTAATTCTTAGATTTTGAAGAGCTTCTTTCTTTAAATATTCTTGATAAGCCATTTCATTTTGAAATAGTTTATTTCCTATTTTAGTGTCTATGTCGATATATGTATTTGAAGAGGCAAATACAGCTGAACTTAACGCTAAAAATGTTAATAAAGATTTTTTCATTGTTATTTTCTCCTAATTTTATATTTATATAAGTATATCAAAAATAAAATTTAAATATACTCTATTTTTAAATTTTATTTCTATACTTTTAATTTTAATAGAATGAGCGAAAGTTTGTAGCTATAAAAAAAATATGTTTTTTACTTATAAATCTGATAAAATGTTTAAAGTAAAAAATAAATGGAGATTTTAATGATTGATTATCATGAACTTATTTCTGGGGAAATAGAAGAAACTGTAAAAAGAAGAATGTATGAAGACATTAGTGACAAAATAAATAAACTTAATGATTTTTTATTAATGGATAACCTATCTTTTATTGAAACGTTGTTAGATAGAAATATCCCATTATCAGCACTAACAAAATTAAATATTGATAAATATAAAGAAAATGTAGGCAAATTGACAAAGGAAAATTACAAATTTCCTTCATTTATTAATTTAGGTGAACTTAAAAACTGGCATGAGACACCTTCAAAGATTATTGGCGGTAAAGTATTCAATACTACAGCACCTCTTTTAATTCCGATAGAGAATAGCTCTATAGGATTTATTCAGAATGCAAAATTTAAGGATAGCATAATAAATATTATGGAGACCACTGTATTAAAAATGATATCGTCATTACCTACAGCATTAACAAGAGTTTCAATTATAGATAAAACGGGATCGGGTCAAAATTTTCCAAATTTAATTAGATTGCATGGGAAAATAACTAGCGATAAAATTTTGAGTGAAGATTATGAGATTGAGTCTGAATTAAGTTTATTAAAAAATAGTATATCAGCTATTACCAGCAGTATTACCGTTAGTGGATTTGAGTCAATAGAAGATTATAATAATAATGCAGCAGAAATTGCTCAACCATATAGGATTGTTGCTATATCTAATTTTCCTCTCGGATTCAATAAAAAATCAGCGGAATCATTATTATCAATAATTGAGTCTGGATATAAGGCTGGGATATATGTTGTTATGAGTTTTGCTGTTGATATGAAGCATGGTTTAAGCCAACCAATATCAAGTTTAACATTAAATGATTTTTTAAAAAAAATGATCTCTTTTGAATTTTTAGATAAACCTCATGAATATGTCACGAAATCATATATTAAACAAAATGTGAATTTAATTTCAATTCCTTACTCAAATGAGTCAAATATAAAAAAATTAATTAATAACGATTTTAAAGTTGTTTTTGAAAATAATAATAAGAGTATATATGATTCTATTTTATCAGAAATAAATAATAATATTGCTGATATTGATATAAGACCAATCATTGATATTAAGAAAACATTGCCTAGCGAATTTTGGACTGGAAATGCCTCTGAGGGTGTTTCTATACCTTTTGCGAAGAATGGTATAGAAAATATTTATTTATCCCTAGGTGTCAATCAATATGGCGAATCTGAAGGTACTTACCATGGTTTGATCGGTGGATCAACTGGTTCTGGTAAAACAGTTATGTTACACGACATTATATTGCATGGATCAATGAAATATTCTGTTGAAGAATTATCTTTCTGGTTACTGGATTACAAAGAAGGTACTGAATTTGCAACATATGCAAATTTTCCGCATATAGATATATTGAGTATGGAGTCTGAAGTTGAGTTTGGTCAAGAGGTCTTGGCTAATGCTTTAGCTGAAATAGAAAGACGTGGTGTATTGTTTAAAAATAAAAATGTATCTAATTTGAAGGAATATAATAAAATTGTTCCAAAAGAGGAAAGATTAAAGAGAATCATTATATTAATAGACGAATTTCATGAGCTTTTTCCTAAGAATATAAGAGTAACAACAAGAACAAATGATTTGATAAATAAAATATTAAGACTTGGTAGATCTTTTGGATTTAACTTGCTTTTATCAACACAAACATTAAAAGGCGTTGATATGGACGCACAACTAATGTCTAATTTACCATTAAGAATAGCTTTAAAAATGGATAAGAAGGATATATCAAAAATGTTTGACGAAAATAATAGTGCTGTAGAAGATTTAAGTGCTCAAGGTGAAGGTATATACAATAAGAAATTTGGATCTTCTATTGCAAATGTTAAGTTTCAGTCTTATTTAGCATTAACTGATTCAATTACATATATTAAAAATCTAGTTCTAAGTAAAATAAAGGATAATTATTCTGAAGAAGAAATAAAGAGAATAAATGAAAAAAGATTTATTTATAATGGGGAACAAGAGGGGCAGATTATAAAAAATAAACTATATCAGGAAATGATAGGTAAAAAAGAAAAATTTCCATATATGAGTTTTTTTATTGGTGAATATGCAGGCTTAACAAAGGAGCATGCTAAATTTGCTTTTGATCGTGAATATGCTGAAAACATGATTATTGCTGGGCAAAGTATTAATAGGGTGGCTAACATTTATCTATATATGATTAAGCAATTATTAAATAATGAAAAGGACTGTCATGTTGTTTTAAATAATTTTCATAAAAAAAGTTCAAGCTTATTTGCTGAAATAAAACATGAAAATTTTCGATTAACAGGCAATAGGGGGCATAGTGAATCCGTTAACTTTATTTGGAACGAATTAGAAAAGAGAAGAAAACTTAGTGAAGAAGAAATAGATTTATTACCTAGAATAGTTAATATGATCTTTTTTCCAGAAGGATCAACTGAATTTAATTCAAATATTAATTCTAAAGACAGCTCTTTATTTAAGTTGCAAAAAATAATAAATGAAGGTTCTGAGTTGGGAATTCATGTTGTTTTATTCGTTTCAAATACAAATACCTTAGCTTCCCTAGAATTAACTAGAGATATAGATAAATTCAAAAAAAGAATTGGAACTGGCGAGGGTAATTTTGAAAAAATATTTGGTGAAAAAAGTTCAAATATAATCCAATCTAAATCTAAATATGTAATGGTTGGTTTAGATACAGATTCTAGGAAAGGTCTTTTTAAATTTAAAGATTATGGAGATATTGAAAATGTTTAATAATGAAATATATGAGGTTTATGATAAATATGTAAATATGAATAAAGATATTATTTATGACAAAATGTTGTTTCTTGAAGACTTCCGAAATAGAGAAGAGCAATTAAAGGAATATTATTTAAGCTTATCTATTTTGGAGAAAACTCAATCAGATATCAGTTTTTCCATATTGAAGAAAGAATTTGAATCAATGAAAAATAATTTAAAAAACTTTAATTGTGATAATATCCAATCTGAAATAAAAAAGGTTTATGAATATATTTATTTACTTGAAGAATATGGTGAAGAAATAAAAGTAATAACAAAAAAGATAGGCAGTATAAGTAATTTATGGAATGGCTATTTGGAAAGAACAGATCAAAACAACAAAAAAATATTTGAGGATTTTTTCAATAAACAATACTCGGAAATAATCGATATGCTAGATATATTGTCCTTGAATGAAATTAGTACAGTTGTATATAAAATAGATAAATTGAAAGAGTATATACAAAATATTGTATATTGTTCGGAAAAAATAAAGTTATACAAAGAAATGTATATATTTTTAGGTGATAAAGGGTCTTTAATGGAAGATAAATTAGAAAATTTATTTTCTGATATTGAGTCAACAGATATAAATGATATTCTATCTATTTTAAATAACCTTATAGCAGAAGTAGAGGAAGTTATTAATGAATCTGAATATGGAATAATTGGATTTCCTGTATATAAGGCAATGGATTGTAACGATCAATTTATTAGCAGATATACTTTAATGATAAATGGTTCTATATTAAAAATTGATCCATTTTTTAATAATCCTTCTTTAGAATTTACAAACACAGGTGAGTATTTTTATTTTGACAATTTTCCATGTAATGGAGTTTTTTCAGGGAGAGAGATTATAGATAGGCTTAATGTATCTAAAGATTATATTTCATTTACCTTAAAATATAGTGATATGTCTGAAAAAATATCTAATATATCATTAGTTACAATATTAATTATTGTTGCATTAGCATTTATGTTATCAAATATTATATATACATTCATGGCAGCTTTTATTACCTTAGTTTATTTTTTATCATATAAAAATATCTTATTTTATATGAAGGATATTTTACATAAAAAATATGATTTGAAAGATCCATTTATATTCAGGAAATTTGAGATATCTGTTTTTTCTATTGGTGAAGATATAGATTCAGCGAGTGTAATTAAATATATTATTAAAAATTTTGACAATATATTTACTTCAAATTTAAAAGGAGATTATGTATGGATAAAAAAATATCAGTATCAGAAGAGTCATTAAATGATATTTATAAAAATATTCAATCACTTATTGAGAGTGTTGATCTTGAACTAAATAATGTTAGAAAATCATTTGATCTTGCTGAAATGGAGGGTTGGAACGATAAGAAATATCACCAATTAAAGAATAGTTTTTTAGAATCAAAGTATTTTTTTAATGAAGGCCGAAATTACTTAGAAGAAGTTGTTATACCTGAAATAAGAAGATTGCAAACAGTTGTTGATACTTATTAAAAAATAATAATCTCTTGTTTTTTATTTTTCTTTTTGATACTATATAAAATATTAAAAAGGAGTTTTGAAAATGGAAGAAGATTATAGTAATGTGTTCCCTAGATCAATAGATAAGCCAAGGTTAATTGGTATCTTTGAAATGGACGAATTTTTCTTATCTTTTGGGACAATGACAACTGTTTTAGTTGTTTCATTGGCAACACCTTCTATAAACTCTCTTGTTATAATGATAACAGCTATTGTTTTAGGACTTAGTTCTGGTATTTTATATAAGAAATTTAAAGAAAATAGACCTAATGGATATAGTTTACAAAAATTATATCGATCTGGATTATTTTCACCTAATGACGATAAAAAAGGGAAGCTAAAATATAAATATTTAAGAAGATTGAAGCAAGTTGTACCATTTGGTTTTACAAGAGTTTTTTATAATTAAAGATAAGGAGATATTGAATGAGTGGTCATTTTAATAAATTAGAAAAGAAAGAATCTACAATAAAGATTCTTGTAGGTGTTATTGTTTTTCAGCTAATATTAAATGCTTTTATTGTAAAAGGATATATTGGAGTTATTCAAAACAAAACCATAAATATTCAAGTTCCAGAGTTTATGGAATCGGGTAAATATGTTATTGGTAATACTTTTGCGAGTGACAATACATATAAAATGTGGGCAAAAGTATGGACGGAAGATATTGCAAATTTTTCATACCAAAATATTAGAGAAAAATATCAGAACTTATTTCCTTTTTTAGATAGGAATACAGCAAGAAAATCAAAATCTGGGTTAATGAGATTTATATCTTTTGTTGAAGATAATTCGATATCTCAGTCATTCAAAATATCAGAGATAAAAACAAAAGATTTGCCGGGTCACTATAAAAAAATTACAGTATATGGTACTGTAAATAGAAAAATTGGTGCCTCAAATGATCAATTAAATGGTATGAGGTACGCTTATGAATATATTACATATGTTCAAAGTGGTCAAATATATATAAAATCAATAAAAACTTCTTTTTATTCATTGTCAGATCAAAGACAAAAGGATAAGTTAAAAGAAAATACTTTTGTTAATTTTGAAGACACTATTCAATAGGAGGATTAAATGAATTTAAAAAAAATCTTAGTAGCATTGTTTTGCTTACCAATATTTCTATATGCACAAACAATATCTTTAGATCAGGAGCATATTGTTGTTAATTTAAAGAATAACGCAACGAATGTTTTAAAGTTCCCTTTTGTTATACAAAAGGCTAATTTAACAACGGAGAGTCCGGACGATTTTAGTGTTGTTTCAAAAAATTATGCTGTTGTTGTTATTCCAACAGCTGTATCTCCAGAGAAAGAATCTGGGGATTTGCTAGTTTGGTCCGAAGAGGGTGATCCTTATTTAATAAAGCTAAAATCTAATGGTAAAAAGGATCAGACATTTAACTTATCTTCAAATAAAATAAAAACACATACTGAACAAAAAGCTGCACTTTTTGAAACTGGTAAAATTGAATCTGATATTAAAAAATTAATTAAGAAAATGGTTTTGGGCGAAAAAATTCCTGGATATAAAAAAGTTAATGTGAAAAAACAATTTCTTACTCCTGATTTAAAAATGCAGAAAGATTTTTTTTATGACGGTGGTAAATATAGAGTTGAGCAGTGGTTTATTGAAAATAAAACAAATGACACTTTAATGTTAGAATATGAAAATTTTTATACACCTGGGATATTGGCAATTGCTTTTGAAAAACAAATAATTGGTCCTAAAAAGATTACAAAAGCTTGGATTGTTGTAGATAAACATACTATTTACGAAAAAATTAAGGACAGATAAAATGGATTTAGAAAACTTAGAATTAAAAGCAAAAAAGAAAAAAAGTAAGGTTATTATATTAATTGTTGTTGCTATATTTTCATTTGTACTAATGTCATTTATTTCATATTTGTTGAATGTTGATAACTCAAAGGTTTATGAAAAAAGAAAGCTTGATAAAATGGATAAACTTGAAATAATTAAAAATCCTGAATTTAAGGAAACATGGGCTATAGCTATGGAAAATAGGCTTGCTAAACAAGAGGAGAGAACAAAAGAAATTGTTGATCTTGTTAAAAATAAACAAAATTCAATTTTAACTGAATTGAAGAATATTATAAATGAGAACAACAAAAACATTAATGCTCAATTATCAATGATAAAAGAAACAAATAAAGTTAAATTTGATAGTTTAAAGAAAATTATAGAAAATCAAACTGAAGAGCAAAATGCAAGAATAGAACAACTTGAAAAAATCAAGAATACAAGATTTAATAATGGATATAATTCAAATGGTGCTGGAGACAATATTGTTATAGGTGAAGATATGCTGCCTTCTCGTAGAATTGTAGTAAATGACAATATTGAGGAATCAAATATAACAAAAAATACAAAAGGTAGAGATAATAATATTACAGTTGTAAATAATGATAATAATTTATCCAAGGAAGACAAGAGAATTATTGAGGCTGTAAAAAGAAATCCGGATTTATCAAAAGAAGATAAGATAAATTTTACAAAAAGTATTGAGGAAACTTATTCGTCTGAAGAAAAAGTGAAGCCAATTGATAAGGTTAAGCCTGTTGTTAAAAGTAAAAAGAAAAAAATGGTTGTGGTAAAGATTGATACAAGTTTTAACATGAAATTAATTAAAGCTCAAAATAAAATATTAAAAACTCAAAAAATTGAAAAAACAACATTTAAATCTTATCATATTTCAACTGGATTTACAGAGGCTTATATGTTAACTGGAGCTTATGCACCTGTATTTCAGGAGGGAGCAATGGAACCATTGCCTGTTTTATTTGAGACTGAAGGAGATATACTAATGTCAAATAATGTTTCAGGAAATATTGGCAAATGTTTTCTTTTAGGTTCAGCTAAGGGAAATATGAATAGTCAAACAGCAGATATTAAGCTAGTTAGCATAAGTTGTCTTATTAACGGAGGAAAAGCTAGAATTGAAGGGTCTATATCTGGTTGGGTAATAGGAGAGAATGGTACACCTGGACTGCAAGGTGAAATGTTACATAAAAATGGTGCATGGTTAGCTAGAACATTTGTTTCAGGATTTTTCTCAACATTTTCACAAGCATTATCTGGTGGACAAGCTCAAACGATTAATTTAGGTGGAAATGATTCGACAAATACAGATAAGACTTCAACGTCAAGTGCAATTAATTCAAATTTATTACAAGCTGGTGCTTCTGGTATTTCTAATGTTTTTTCTAAATTAGGTGACTATTATATTAAAATGGCTGAGCAAATATTTCCTGTCATAGAAGTTAAAGGCGGTAGAACAGTTAATATTTTATTAATTGGTGGAGAAGATTTAAGAGTTGTTGAAAACAATAAAGTTGACATAAATGATATGACTGAAGATTCTGAAAAAATAGAGTTGCAAAAAGAAAAAAAGAATGGTAAAATAAATAATGTAAATGCTTTTAGGAGAGTTATTTCTGATTCTGCTAATGATATAGACGGTAGCTCTTTTGTGAAAGATAGCTTGCCAAATGGAATTCCAAATATTACAGATAGTAGTGTAGAAGATATTCCTGAAATTATAGGAGGAAATTAAATGAAGAAAGTAGCATTATTGCTTATTACTTTTTTAACGATATTATTATCTGGTTGTTCAATGCACAATCCATTTGGAGTAGGATATGATTCTAGTGTTTGTAGTGAATCAAAAACTTTTGGTGTTTGTGGTGCACCGAAAGATATCTATAAATACAAGAAGAAAATACAAAAAGTTCAACAAAGATATTTGAAAGCTAAGTTAGATACAGTTCTTTATTTTGCTGTTTCTCAAGAAGGAAATATTCAGGTTAAAGCTGATAGAGACGGAAATTGGGAAGATTATGAATCTTCAGATTGGAAAAAACTTATTGACAAAAGAATTTCTTTATTTCAGAAGAAAACAAAGAGAAATGCCTCTTTTAATGTTGTTGATAGTAGAAGTGATATTCCTGTGACGAAGGGTGGTGATTTATCGATTAAGTATCAAAAGCAAGGTCCACTTCTTGTTACTAGGACAAAGATAGGAAATATTATACGAGATCAAGGAATTATACAAGAAGTTTTTATTGCTAATTATGCTGATAATGACGGTGATTTAATTTCTTCTCATGAAGTGCATGTTGTTGTTAAAAACCCAGAGTGGGTTGTTGGAGAAAAAACTCCTAAAAATGTGAATGTGGAAAGTTTTCCAACACCATTATCTACAGATTTATTAAAGAAGACTCAAGTTGTAGATATGGCTCAAGAAAGAACAATTAACGCATTTAATCGTGATCAAGAAGCTGGATATTTATCAGCACAAGAAAATAAATCTAAAGGTAAAAATGAAAATATTCAAGATTTAAGTATCATTGATAATTTCATAAAAGAGAGTAAATAATATTTAAGAAATTAAGTATAATAATAATTCAATAACAATAAATAGGGGAGAATATATGAAAAAGATTATTTTATCAACAATATTAATGGGATTAATGGCGTCAGCTGTTTCGGCAGCGAATACAGAAGCATTAACAAGAACTGTGAACAAACTTATATTAAGTCAATCAAAAGTTATCTTAAAGATAAATACAATTAATGACAATCTTAGAGATCAAGATTCAAAAGACAAGTCTCTTGAAAAAGATATTACTTTGAATAAAAGCAATATTAAGGAGAATCGTATTATTATAGATAAAAATACGGAGAATATTTCGAAAAATGAAAAAGATATAAAGAATATTCTTTCTGATTTACCTGAAATTAAAAATACAGCAGCAAAAGCTATAATTATGTCTAAGGATACAAGAGATATTTTGAATAAAATATCAAAAGTTTCAGAAGAGGTTAATTTAAAGGCTGGTGAAGTTTCAAAAAAATCAAAAAATATAGATAAAGAAACTGAAAAATTAAGAATTTCTATAATAAATCTTCAGTCAAAAGTTTCAATGCTAGAGAAAGATTCTTCTGATTATAAATTCCAAATAGATTATTTAAACAAGCAAATAAGAAGCTTGAGAAATGAGATTAAAGATAATAAATTGGTGGAAACAGGTCATTATAATGAATTGTCTCAAAAAATAAAATCAATGAAACTTTTTTATGAATCAGAGATTAAATTAATTAAAGCAAAAATGGAGGGTTTGAGACCTGTAATTTTGACTAAAACTTCAAATTCTTTGAATAAAGCAAAATGTTCAACTGATATTGCAGATCAAACTGTTATTGATAATTTTTTAAAATAAGAAAGATAGGATTAAAAATGAATAGAAGAAATTTTATGGTGACTGGTATTTCAAGTATAGCGTTTTTTTTATCAGCATGTTCTTCAAAAGGTGCTGTTCCAATAGAGACGTCAACAAAAATGTTAAAAGAAAGTAATGCCATATACGATTACTTGAGATTAAATAATCGTGTCGCCTTAAAGAAACTTTCTTCAATTGGCATTATTTATAGTGATTCATTAAATAGTAATACGTTAATTTGGAATTATGGTCCAAATATTATCTTGTCAAAAGAAGATTTAAATATTTTAAACTATTCAGAAGAAAGTACGCTATTTTTTGGAATGGGATTACATTCTAGATTAAGTTATTTTATATCTTCTTTTTTAAAGAATAAAGATATAAACTTAAATGCTGAGATTAAATCTATTGGTTTTGAAAATCTAGAAGATATGTTTATGATTTTACATGACAGAATCGCAAATTCAACAAAAGTAAATTTTTATTATTTTGTAAATAGTTTAAATAAAAATAAATTAAATATAGCAAAAGTAACAGAAGTGGCCTTAAATCAAAAATTCTTCGAATCATATAGATCATATGGTGTGTATGGTGGCTATGTAATACTTAACGGATATAAAGTTCAGGCTTCAATTGAAGATTTCACTGTTTATGCTGCAGTAATTAGTTTAATTGTGGAAATGCTTGATAAAAATATTCATAGGGATATGCTTTATGAAGTATGATAATCCATTTGTTTCAAGAAAATATATTCAAGGATTTTTAAAATTAAATCTGTCAGATTTAAAGAAAAGATTATATAATATAAATAAAGAGGAAGAGTCTTTTTATGAGGTTGTTTATTTTTTTACAAAAACATTGCTTGATTATAATATGTTTTTTGATTTAAATCGTGAAGCTAGAGAATTTTTAATCTTTGAATCTGCTCGTTGGGCCTCAAAAGAGGAAACTAAATCAAAGAGAGCCATTAGTTATTCTGAAGAAATGGAATTGAAAAATGATAAACTTTTCACTAAGTTAACAAAATCAGTTATTTCAGCATTTATTGTAAAACATAAATTGTCTCATATGGATATTGTGTCTGGGAATTCCAAATCAATTGTATTTAATTTGGAATTAAATAACATTCTTTCTTTTTTATATAATATTTCATGTATTAAAAGGGATAAGAATAAAAATCATTCCTAATACAAGAAAGACAATTATCTTTACAATAATTGTGAATTAAAAAGCGAAGGATTTATTATGAATTTAAAAGAAACAGAAGAATTTCTAAAAGAGAGTGTTGAAAAAGGAAAGCAGATTATCGTATTTCATGATACAGAAACTACGGGTGTTCTAAAAACAGATAGAATCTTGCAAAGTGCTCACGCATTATATGAGGTATTTGAAGATAGCGGAGAAATTAATTTCATTGATTATCTTGAAGAGAACATAATGCCTCCTGTACCAATAGGTCCAGCTTCAGCAGCTGTACATGGCATATGGTACCCTGATCTAGATAATTGTCCAGATTTCAACTATTCAAAAACAAAGAAATACTTTGAACTTTTTATAAAAAATGGTGTGTTTTATTGTGCACATAATAGTGATTTTGATATTTTTCAACTGGAAAAAGAAGGTATTTTTTATCCTAAAGATTTAGTTATCGATACTCTTCAAATTGCAAAGCTCATTAATATTGATAATGACGATATTGAGAGTAACGGATTGCAATATTTAAGATATTTTTATAATTTTGATATGCAACCTGAATTTAAAGAATTTTTATCTTATTATAAGATAGAAAAACTTCAACCACATACAGCCCTATCGGATATTGCTGTTTTGGCATTTTATTTCAAGTTTTTACTTGAAAATAAACATGTTTCTTCATTAGAGAATGCTGTTAAAATGACACAAGAATATGTTGTTTCTGATAAAGTTACTTTTGGTAATGTATTTGAAAAGGGTGCTAGTATTTCAGAATCAATTATATCAACATATAAACAATATGGAAGATTAAAGCGTGGTATCGATTATTTTAATTGGGCTATGTTAAATATGGTCAATTTAAGTCCAGATTTAAAGATTTCTATAGCGAAACATACTTTAGACGCTGTTAAAAAAGGTGAATTAGAATTTACTGATTCAGCTATAGTTCCAATGAAATATATTGCTGCAACATTTTTACCTGAATATTCTGACTATTTAAAATCAATGGGATTTAATACAGAAGAGGCAAAAAAATCAGTTTTAAACAAAATAAAAAAAGAAATGATTAAAATTGAGGAAGCTGGTACAGAGGACGAAAGAAATTCTGGATATTACAATATGAAAAAAATGATATCAAATATTAAATAAAAAATTTAAGTACATTGTGAAGTATTTTCTTCCGTGTACTTAAATAGCATTTTTAATGTTATAATTTTTAAACAGAGGTAAGATAAAATGTTTGATAATAACCAAGATTCCCCATTTGATTTTAATAATAAACAAGACAGTTCATTTTCAAGTCCTTTTGATTTTAATAATGACCAAAAAGAAAAATCTCAAAATCCATTTGACTTTAATAAAAATACAAAGACTCAATCAAATCCATTCGATTTCAACAAAGGTAATGATAATTATGGTGGACTAAATATCTCTGAAAGTTTAAGGAGAAGTGGTAGTATTTTTGATTCAAGAAATGACTCGAAAGAATCAAATAATTTTTCAGATAGTTGTTTTGGAGAATTAAATCAAAGAGAGGCAAATTACTCAAATATGTCTGTTGTGGATAAAATGCGTGGATTAACAGGTGGTAGACTTGATAACAGTGCTGATATAGATCTTTACGAACAATATAATGACAGTGCTTTAGATAAAAGAACTTTTGGTGGAGCATACAATGTAACATTAACTGATATATATGGAAGTAAGACATTATTAAATCAACACTTTAATCTATATACCGATTCTATGATAGAAGAGGAAGAAAATAACCAGCTTGAAGGTGATTTTAATAAAGGTATAACTAAAAATGGTGATAACAATCAGCCAGCAACATTATTTGATAAATATAGGGGTAATGGAGATTCTACTGAGCCAGAAACATTAATGGGAAAATATAGTAAGAAAAAGCCCGACAAAGAATTAAATATGGAATCTATTATTGAATCGACAGTTGAAATCAAAAAAAATAATGAAGAAGATCTTTTAGATAAATATAAAAAGAAGAAAAATGAAGATTGTAATGAAGAAGTAGAGGGTGAAGAAGATAGTGACAAACTTGTAAGTGTTTATGCTAAAAAAGAAAAAATATATAAATATATGGAGGACGCATATGAATCTGAAGATTGTGACGATATATGCGATACCTGTGAAGATAAATCTTGTGAAAAAGATTCTAAGCAGATTGACATTTGTTGCAAAAAACCAATAATAAAAAAAATAAGAGAAAAAGTTTTTTTGAGTCATACTTTTAGCGACGCACCTATTGGAGTTGATAGAAATAAAACAAAAATTCAAAATATTTTAAATTTAAAAGATATTGAGTTTAAATATGGAGAGGGGGTTTTAAATAGGGCTGAAGTTAGTTATATATTGAATAATGGGTCTGATAATTCAATTATAAATCTAAGTATCGAAGAATTGAGGGAAAGAAAAAGAATCTTAGAAAAAGAACTTCTTAAAAATATAGGTGATATAAGAAAATATAAAATACTAAGGAAAATAGAATTATATAAAAAGATACTTATAAAGAAAATATTAGGTTAATATGATTGATATTTTTTATTTTTCACTTATTTTATTATTATCACTTTCCTTAAGAAGGATATCATATAATCTATACATGATTTTTTTGTTACCTGGAACAATAGCTCATGAATTATCTCATTTTATAATTGGATTAATTACATTAGCTTCCCCTACAAAATTTTCTTTAATACCATATAAAAATAAAGATTCTAATTATTGGGTTCTTGGATCTGTTGAATTTAATAATTTAAATATGTTTAATGCTATTTTTACTGGATTTGCTCCATTATCTTTAATATATGTTGCATATAGGATATATATGAACATTAATTTAAATCAATTTTTAATGATTTTTATAATTTTTCAATTAATTATTAGCTCTATACCTTCAAGACAAGATTTAAAAATTGTTTTATCTTATAAATTAGGTATAATATTTTACATTATATTAATTATTGGGGGTATATATTTAAATGAAAATTATGATATTAATTATTTGCTTAATAACATTAAATTTATCGGCAACAGATTTTTCCAAGTATAAGAATGGTACTTTGGTTAACTTAAAAGTGTCATATTTAAATATGAACCACTTTAAATTAAGTGATAGATTTCTAAGAAATAGACTTTTTTTAAAAACATTTATAACAAATAATCCTATAACGATATTCTCGAGTTTTAAAGAAAAAAATGTATTTGATTATCTCGGAACTCCAACAAATACGATTTATAGTTCAAACTTATTCAATAATGAAGGGAATCGTGCTGTTTTATTTGAGAATAATAATATTAATGAGTTTGTAAATATTGAAAAAATTGAATTCATGGATATCAGCGGACTATTTAAAAAAAATAATATCTCAGGATATTTAATTAATAAAAAATATATAATATATGTAATTGATTTTTCAAATATAAAAAATAAGGCTTTATTAGAAAAAGAGATAAAAAAATTAAATGAAGTTGTTAATTGGTCTAGAAGATATTTTTATATAGAAAGAAAAGATATTGCTTTTGTTGGTTTTTTTGGACTAAAATATTCTGAATTAAAAAATTTATTGAATGGATTTTATCCAACAATAAAATATCCAAACAGAATAGTTAATTTTAAAAACTCATTAAGAATGCAAGCTGTTGAAAATATTATTTTATCAGAAAATTCAAGCTTTAAATCTAAACCCAACTTATTTATCAGAAATGATATTTTAAATGGAGAATATAAAAAGGATCTAAAGGGATATGTGAAACATGTTTCAGCATATTATCCTTTGGATCTATATATAATGAATTTTAAATTAAATAATTAGTTTTCTCTGTTTAAAATACCAGAGAATAGTGGTCCCATAAGGAATCTTCCTGTCATACCAATAACAAACATGAAAACTAAAGTTAAAATTGTAATATCTAATTGTGCATTATAAGAGTTAAATTCATTGACCGAAAATGCTCCAATGAAAACAGAAACAAATATATCTATAAAAATTATTTTGTAAGGTGAATATATATTTTCAAGTAATAATTTTGTTACTACGAAAACTATAGGTGTATAAATAATAAGTAATGACAATATTACTGATATTGTATAATCTCCTATGAACCAATCTATAGTTTCAAAAATATTAAAAACTGTATTTGAAAAAAGACCTGTTATATTCTGTATTGTATTTTGTATCATTCCCATAATTTATCCTTTATTTTTATATAATATAATTATATTATATATTGTATTAATTAAAACTTAAATTAGTTTAAGAATCTAACTCTTAGATAATATTTTAATATTAAGATATAATAATCTAAATAAAAAAAGGAATAAAAATGATATTATTACAAATCTTTACATATATAACATTATTTCTATCTATTTATGCTGCATTAAATGCATATAATGTTATATATAATACACAACTAAAGTCAATTCCATTGGAAATATCTCAAGAAAAATATCAAAAAGTGATATTTAATATTTTACATTATAAGAATGATTTTTTAACTGCTTATTATTATGAATTTAGTTTTTCATTTTTATTGATAAATATGAATTTGTATTTATATTTAAATGAAAAACCGTCTACTTTATTGTTTATTTTTCAGTTTATTTCAACTATCTGTCTTTTTTATTTCTTTTTTTCAGTATTTTATTCTTATAAAAAATTGTATATTGATATAGCAAAAAAAGCATTTGAGAATAATTTTGAATACAAAGATTATTTCAGGTCAAATTTTCTGTATTTAATTTTTTTAAATGAAGATATAAGTGAAGATATAAGGAGTATAGATTTTTCTAATATCAATGTAGCTAAAATGAACTATAATGATTATGTAAATATCATAATAAATTTAAATGAAGTCTCTTTAGAGCCGATAACAGAATCAGCTTTTGAAGAATATAAATATATGTTTGATAATGGACTTATTGTTGTTTTCAATTCTAAGTTATCATACATAAAAGATAGGCAAATTTCAAATATTGAGGTGGATTATTCTTTCAACTATTTTAACGTTATGAAAATAGTTGAAATTAATCAATTAATAAAAGAAAAATTGCTATTTAATTTAATTTATCTATATATTATATATTTTATATTGGAGGTTTAAATGAGATTTTTATTATTATTTTTAAGTTTTTTGAGTGTTAATGCATTTGCATTTAATACAAATGTTGTAAATGAATTAACATTGAATTACAGTGGCGATATTTTGAAGGTTAATGACAGAAATTATAATCTTGATATTGGAAAATATAATTTTATATGTACAATACTTGATAATAATGATTCTGTGTGCGTATATAATAAAAAAAATTATATATTGAGAACTAAAATTGAAAATGGTATTTTTGATAGCAATTATTTAAAATTTTATGAGATAAAATATAGTGAGTAAAAACTATTCTATTAAAGAACATATATCTTTAATTAAAAGAAAATATCAATATACCAAAAATTTTATTGAGGTTTTAGATTTTAATAAAGATTATACTGACAACACTTCAATTGAAAAGATTATTTCATATTTTATTAAAAATGAAATAAATTTTTTAATTTTAAATGCCTCTATATTAAAATCAGAGGGTTTTGTCGACATAAAAGAACCGGCAATACTCACAACAATGAGTGGGGATTTTATTAAAAATAATGATACAGGCATATTAAAAAAATATAATAATCATTTAATTTATAAGTATAATAAAAGTGAGACTGAACTTTTATTTGACACTTCAATTTTAGATAAGTTTTATTTAAATGATAAAACAATAAATCACTTTAGTATGATTATTTTAACTGAAGATAATTCATTTTATTATATGAAAAGATCTAATAATAGATTTTTATTTTCTTAAAGCTTTATAAAAAAAGATTTTTAGATATAATATTTAAAAATTGATTAAGAAATTTTATTCTGGGGGTAAAAATGAAAAAAATAATAATTTTAGTATCTTTTGTTTATATGAACTTATTTGCTGTAACAAATGTTCTTATCAGAGGATCTCAGCCAATAATAGATATAGGTTCAAATGATCATGTTTCCAAGGAATCTACAGAGTATAATAAGGTGACTGTTTATATGCCAGCTTTATTAAAAGAAATTGATCATAATATTGATATATCTGCTAGATTGCAAGAAAAGGAAAATTGTATAATTGATTCTTTTGGTAATGAAAGCTGTACAATTGACGAGGTTAATTGTAATTCTTCAACTATATACTCTCAAAATATTTCAAAGAAACATAATGGAAGAGTTACAAGAAAAAGTGAATCTATCGTTATACCTGAAGAATTAAACACAAGTTATGTGTGGTATAATTTAAGAATAGCTAGGAAGTCAAGTAGTAAAACAAAAACTGTTGAGTATGATATATATCCTGGGGGATATTTAAGTGTAAAGAGTTATAGTAAAAATTCATGTGATAGTGATTCTCAGTGGGTTAATGTTAAAGTAGATAATATTTATAAAATGAAAGCTAGGTGTCCTGTTTTTGTGGCTGACGATTATGATTATGATATGTTTAGCGGGAAATATGTTGTTCCTACTGGATTTTATAATGTTAAAAACACTGGATATGTAACAATATATGAAAATAAAACAAAAGTAAAAAAACATATAACTGTAAATTACAACGTTTCTTACAGTGGAAAACACCATGATAATACATTTATGCTTGCCAAAGTATTTAATCCAGAGCATACTGATTATGACTGTATACCAGGATATTATTTACTGGATAATGAAACTTGTGCAAAAGATTATATTTTTTACACATACACATGTCCAATCGGTGTTGACGAATATGGTCAAAAATGGAATGGGCCAATGATAAATACCGGAGGAGATTGTCAAGGTGTTGGAGTTCCTGAAAAGAAAAATGGTATTTGTCCGGGTCAAACAGCTACTGGATTTGAGAAAAACTGTATGAAGATAAGACATGATTGTCCTATTGATCCAAGTATACATTGTGTTGCTAAATCAGCTGACGATAACTACATAGATAATGCAATTAATGGTAAAATATATAAGATAGCTGATTCTGTACAACATGATTTAATATCAAGTATGTCATTAAAGTGTCCAAATATAAATGACAATTCTGTTGAGGCTGAATGTCCACCAACATGGGATAAATATGAAGATCTATGTTTAAAGGAAGCTTTGGATTTTAAAGATAATAAGGCAGAAGGTTATGGCTTATTATATAACTCAAAATTCTTTAAGAATGAAAAATATGCAAGTAAGATCGATTTTATTAATGGTAAAACAGTTTATGTAACTTCTCAAACAAGAGGTTTAGATTACGAGTTAAATACATGTGTGGCTAAAAATAAAATTGAATGTATTGATTCCAAATATACATATAGTAAAGAATTAAAAAAATGTCTAATTGAAGCTGAATGCCCTGTGAAAATAAATAATATTTGTTATAAAAAACCAGAGGCTGATTGTTTGGAAGGTTTTGTTCTTAATGAATTAACTGGGAAATGTGAATCAAAAACAGAATGTCTTGGTCAAAAATCAATAAGAACTAATAACGGTATCATTGAAAATATATGTATTGATAACAGTGATATTTATTGTCCAATAATAAAAATGTCATATAACACATTAGATACAAATATGTGTGCAACTAAATTTTTAGTTGAGAGTCCTGTATGTAATGAGGGTTTTGATTTATCTTCAGGTGTTTGCTTGAAAGAGTTAAATTCAAACTTACTTTTATTTAAAAATTGGCTTGAAATCGGGGCTTCTGTAAAATGGTCTTTTAATGATACATTTAATAAAGCAATATCAAATGACGCCTATTGGAAATTTGATAAGAATGGAACCATAGGAACTAGATTAAGTGAGAGCAATGGTGAAAAATTCTTTTTAAATAAAACTGATAAAACTGGATTTTTTGGTATTTCTGGAGATATAGACCATTCAATCTTAAAAAATAAAGATTGGAACGGTCTTGTATTCGGATATAAAAATATAAATAATTTTTATGTTTTTAAAATGAAACAAATTGACTCAAATAACTCTTTATATAATTTCAGATTATCAAAAATTTCTTTAATTAATGGAAAAAAGAAAGAAAATATTTTAAAAGAAAGTTTTCTTGTAAAAGCTAATATGAAAAAATTTAAAATTGGCTTAGTATATAAGGATAATTCTATAAAAGGCTTTATTAATGACGGCGAAGTGTTGGCGTATGATATTAATATATCTGTATCAGGAAAAATAGGTATTTACAAAGATTCCAATGGAAGTAATCAAGCTGATATTGAAAAAATATATAAAAATAGAGCCTCTTTAGTTGGAACTGGTTATGAAAATGAAATAATTACAGTTCACCCAAATAGGGTTTACGTTGATAAAATTAAAAAAACAACTACTGTTGTCAATAATGAATATTATATCCCTGAAGATTTATATCATTATGAATATATTGATTATAATGTTTTCCCATATCACTTTGGTGTAACAAATAGATATTTAAATTACAATATAATTACGAAAAATACCAATGCCTGTAATGTTGGACATGATTATATTATAATGCCTGTTGAAATAATTAAGGACGATTATTATACATTGACAGTTGATTCTTATAATCAAAACAATATCGTATTTAATGGTATACAAATAAATTTTCCTGTAGAAAATAATGCTTGGTGGCAAATAATAAGTTTACAAAAATCATTTTTCTTAAAGAAAGGTATATATCCGCTTAAAGTTAAATTAAATTATCATAAAGCTAGTGTTGCAATAGATATTGTTGATTCTAGTGATAAAATGGTATGGAATTCATTATATGGTGTAACGGGTAATGAAAAGAGAATTCCAAAATATGCTATGGATTATTGTAGGGTGAATGGAACTAATACGGTTGGAGTAGATATTAAAAATTGTGATCTTTATAAAAAAGATCTACCAAATGACATACCTTATTATATGAAATTGGATTTATTGAATTTAGACACAACAAGTGAAGAATATATTTGTCCTACAGGATATTTAGAGGTAAAAGACAGTGATCAGTGTTATAAAGATTCAGAATATTTTGTTTATGATAGAAATGAAACTTATTTTAATTTTAAAATGTTTGATATAGAAGAAGAGTCAGCATTTTGTAATGAGGGATATATTTTAAATGAAGATAATTTTGTGTGCTATGAAGATTTCAATCTAACTATTGATCATTACAATTTTGATACTTTAATCGTAAATACTGATCCAAGTTGTAAAGAAGGTGTTTTTGATAAAAAATTACAAACATGTGTTACAGAACCTATTTGCAAACAAGGTGTGAAAACTACAGATAGTAACGGAAATGATAATTGTCAATTAGAAGCGACATTCAATTGTGGAGAAGACTCTAATTTAGAGTATGTTGATACAAATGAAACACATGATATTTTTAATAAGGATTTAGAACATTATATTGGTGCATGTAAAATAAATTCATTTTGTAGTGAAAATGAAAATGTTGTAGATATAAACGGAACTAAATTTTGTTCAAATAATAATATAAAAGAAACATGCCCTGAGGGTTATTCTTTATTGAAAGGGTTTAATATTTGTGCAACATTGCCAAAATGTAAAGAGGGATATGTTAGACATGGTAATGAATGTATTATTCACTATAGCTGGTATGAATATACTTGTCCAGCTGATTGGAATGGTCCAAATGAGCTATTTAGACTTGGATCATATAAATCTGGAGGGGATTGTCATGGAGAGTGTGGTTCTGATTATTGTGATTGTAATTCTCCAATAGCTCCAGCAAATAGTTGTTCTAAAAATTTTAATACAGATAACTTAAATCAATTTGTAGCTGAGCAAAAATTAATGACTACACATAGAGTTAAAGGAAATAGTCTTGGTGCAAAAGAAATGAACTTATTAAGAAATGTTAAATGTTCTGATAATTCAAATGAGTGTTCAGACGGATTAAATAAAATCTATGGCATGGGTGATAAACTTTATTTTGAAAAGAAAAATGGAGAAAAAGAATTTTTAAGTGTAGACGGCTGTTATTTTAATGGTGAATTAAATAATGGTGATTTAATAACAGGATTGAAGTTAATTGATCCGTATACGCTAGTAGCTTCTAACGGATATGAAATTAAAAAGAAAAATGAATCTTATGATATCCATGACTCTGGTTCAAAAAAAATGAAGATATGTGCTGACAGTAGAGCTACAATGAAAGCTTTTACTAAAAATGGGAAATTAATTGTAAGAATTACTCCGGGAACACATAATTGCGGTGGGACAGGGTATTATGATTTTATTAAAAATGACATTAAGGGAGTTACGCCTAAAGATATAAACATAAGTTATATTGGTGGTTGTCTTGGAAAAGGGAAAAGGACAACATTAAATACAACTTTATCTGTAAATGGAAACAGTATAACTATGTATGGTAAATGTTGGCGTAAAGGTGCTCAGCACCCAACAGTAAATTTAAAAATGAATTATAATATACATGTAGATAAGTTCACATGTCCATTAGATTATATTGATCCTCAAAACAATAACTCTATTGACGGATATTGTTTTAAAGATTTTGATAAAAGTTCGGATCAAAAAATAACTTCTTCATGCAAAATGAATGGTCATGTTGGTTGGAGTGGTAGAACAGGGCCGATAACTTCTGTTGGAAATGAGGTATCTATTGGAAATATAGTTGATATGACTGTAAATGGTTCTGTAGATATGAATAATGGTACGAAATGGAAAGGGTTTAATGCAGCAACAATGGCTTTAAAGTTTTCTGACGATAACTGGTACGTGATTTCTAATGTTACTGATAATATGGGGGAAGAAGTTGATATGGACCTTCCTAAAGGAATTAGACTGTTGACAAATAAAAATTATGAAATAACCAACTATACTGATTCTTGTAAATATAAAGACATAAATTTAAATCCAAATTTATGTGGGGTGAATGTAAAAATAAAATCTCCGGGGACACAATTGTATTTGAAAGAAATTACAGATATAGAGTCTTTAAGAAAAATTAAAAAAGAGAATGTTTCAGTAAATAATAAAATTAATTTATCTTTTAATTTTAATGGAACTATTTTAGATATAAATAAAACAGGAGTTTGGGATCCTACAACTAAAGTTGATTTTAATGTAACTAAAGTTGATATTGACAGTGATTTTAATAATGTTGAAAATAGAATCAGATTTTGGGATTCTTATGAAAATGGTTATATTGGATTTATTGAATTTGTAAATGAGGTGAACTATAATGATAGAGAATCTGGATTTGTACCTGAATTTTTTGATTATGAAAAATTACTTGGAAAAGGTTTTACTTCTATATTCTTATTGTCAGATAAAGACGCTTATTTAAATTCTGAGGATATAAAGAAATATTCTTTGACTTATGCTGTTAGAGTAAGACCAACAAGTAAAGAATCTTGCGAGAATTTTGCTTCAGAATTTAATGGTAATGTTATTGATATGAATAATTTCAATATACCAGAAAGGGAATCTTTGATAAAATCAATGGGAATGAGAGATAGATATTCTTGTATAATATCTTTATCCGGAATAAAAATTCCTGATAATTCTAAATATGCTATAAAAATAAGATCTTTTACAGGGAAAGCTGTTTATAAATGTTCTCCATATAAATGTAAAGATAGTAAATGTATAAAAGCGTCGTGCGAAGAAGGCTTTGAGGGTAATATGTTACCTGATTATTTCAAACCAATGAATGGTGAATGTACAGAGGAAGTCTGTGACGGTAACAGTGATTTTGTTGAGGTTTGTGGAAAGATTGGTAACTGTCCTGATTCTGAAAATGTAATAATTGATAAAAACGGCAATTGTCAAAAAATGTATTGTTCAGAGGGATATTTTGATATGAGTAGTAAAAAATGTATTGTGAAAAAATGTCCTCCAACAACATTAATGAAAAATGGCAAGTGTGTGGCAGAATAAGATTCTGCTACATATAAAAATAGTTCTTTACAATTTAATTTAAATTAGGTAAAATTAGATAAAAACAAAGGATTATAATTGAATAATATTTTTTTTAAGGTAAAAAACAGAGCTAAGATAAATAAGCAATTGAAAATACTTAAGAGTTTAAACGAAAACTATAAGAATTATAGTGATAAGGATCTTAAAAGATTGTTTTTTGAATCAATTAATGACGAAGTGATTTTGATTAGTATTTTGTCTGAGATATCTTTTAGAATTTTAGGTTTGAGACCTTACCGAGAGCAATTAATGGGTGTTTTATCTATAGCTATTAATGGATATCTTGTTGAAATGAAGACTGGTGAGGGTAAGACACTGACCGCAGGCTTAGCTGCTTTAATAAGAGCCGCAAGAGGTCACAAAACATTTGTTTTAACTGTAAATGAATATTTATCTCAAAGAGATTTAAATTATAATAAAAAGCTTTTTGATTATTTTGATATTTCAAATTCTGCATTAAATAGTAATGATAATTTTGAAGATAGACGAAAGAAGTATGAGTCAGATATAATTTATGGAACAGCTAGTGATTTTGTATTTGATTATTTAAGGGATAATACAGTTGCTCTAAAAGATATGTTAATATATCCTGATAGGAAATTCGATTCTGTTATTATAGACGAAATCGATTCTATTTTAATAGACGAATCTAGTACCCCATTAATAATATCTTCTAAAAATAAAAATCAAAATAATGAGCTTATATTGAAAATAAACAACATTGTTAAAGAGATTTATAAAGAAAAAGATATTGTTATTGTAGATAGTAAGGATAAAACAGCTATATTAACTGAAAAGGGTATAGATAAAGTTGAGTCATTATTAGGTATAGAAAATCTTTATGATCATTCTAATATAGAGTATTTGCATAGAGTGGAAGAAGCCTTATTGGCTTTTTGTATATACAAAAAAGAAAAAGATTATATTGTAAATAATGAAAAGATAATTCTTATAGATCAATCTACAGGAAGATTATCTCATGGAAGGCAAATGAGCTATGGTTTACACCAGGCTTTGGAGGCAAAAGAAGGTGTTAATATAACATATGAAAATATGGCGATAGCTAAAATAACATATCAAAGCTTTTTTAATAAATTCAATCATTTAACAGGAATGACAGGTACAGCAAAGACTGAAGAAGAAGAATTTTTAGAAATATATAATCTTGAGATAATTGTTATACCAACTCACAAAAAAATGATTAGGGAAGATTTACCAGATAAGATTTTTATTAATCATGCGGGGAAATTAAATCAATTGATACATGAGGTAAGGTCAGCTCATGAAAAAGGTCAGCCAATATTGATTGGCACAACAAGTGTTGAAGAAAATGAATATTTATCAGAAGTTTTGAAAAAAGAAATGTTTAAATTCAATCAGCTTGACGCTAAGAATGTTGTAGAGGAGGCTAAAATAATTGAAAGTGCTGGAGAATTCAAGTCAATAACATTGGCTACGAATATGGCAGGAAGAGGAATTGACATTAAAATTACTGAAGAATCAAGGTCTGTGGGTGGCTTATTTGTTATTGGATATGGTAAAAATGATAATAGAAGAATCGACAACCAACTAAAGGGAAGATCTGGTAGGCAAGGTGACCCTGGTAAATCATTGTTTCTTGTTTCATTGGAAGATTCTTTAGTTGTAGATTTTAGTGAAAATAGATTGTTTAAAATAATAAAAAACTTAAATGTGTCACAAAATGAAATTATTGAATCAAATCTTGTATCAAAGGTCATTGAAAAAGCTCAAAAAACGAAAGAGAATGTTTACTTTGAAGCAAGAAAAAATTTAGTTAAATTTGATTCTGTTCTATCAATTCAAAGAGATAAAATATATGGAATAAGAAGAGATATAATTAATATTAAAGATAAGGAAGATTTTTTCTCTAAATTAAGAGATTCAATCTTTTATTTATCAGAAGAATTGACTTACAATGAATTTGATATATTAAAAAACGAACTTAAAGAAATATTAAATATTTCAATAAAAAAAGATAGTTATCCAGTTAATTCGAAGGAATTTGTTGATTTTATGGAATATACTATTTTTAATAAATTTAATGAAATTGACAATGAGATTTGTATTGAAATATTAAGAGGCATATATATTAAAAATATTGATACAAAATGGATACGACATTTAAATTCACTTGAAGCTTATCAAGACGGCGTTGATAATGTTAAATTGGCTCAGAAAGATCCTTTAATAGAATATCAAAAGAAGGCTTTTGCAATGTTCGAGGAATTATTAAAAAATATAAAAGAGAGTATTTTGTATGAAGTATTTAATATAAAATTTGAAGTAGAAAAAGTTGACATGAATAAGGTTATTGTAAGCTAATATAGTTTATAATCTTATTCAAGAAAGTGTTTTCAGAAAGAACAAAGTTGTAATAATAAACATAATTTTTTCTGAAACAAATATAATATTTTTATATACGTTTTTCATAATTAACCCCTTTTGATTTTCACTCAATATAACAGCATAGCATATATGAACTTAATTTAAAATTAAATATATTACAATGTATCAGAATTTACAATAATTTTGAAATTTTTAAAAAGGATATTTATGAAAATAAAGACCTATGAAGGAAATTTGGTTGAAATGGGCCATGATATATCGGAAAATGAAAGGTTAATTATTAATAAATCGCATTCAAATATGGATATGTATTTAAATATATTGACCGTTGAAGGTAAAAGAGAGCTTATTGATTATTTAGTAGAATGTAAGGATCATGGCTGGTTTACCATAACTAAAAAAGCATTTAAGAGAGGTTCTAATTGTAAAAAATGTGCAAATGAAAATAGAATTAAAAAAATGAAAAAACATTGTCGAAAAGACAATATATTAACAATAACTCAAACATGTCAAGAATGTAAAAATGAGTTTTTGATTGAAAATCTATCAAGAAAAAGAGAAAAGAAATTCTGTTCTAAAGAATGTCTTGGCAAAAATAGGCAAAGAAGATTGATTAGTCAAAACAAGGATATAAATATAAGAAGAAAGAACTCTGAAAAAATGAAAGTGGATTATGCAAATGGTAAAAGAACTTCCAGTGGCGGAAGATCCAAATGGTTAGTTTATAAAAATTTAAAAGTTCAGGGAAGTTTTGAATTATCAATGTGTGAAGCGTTGGACGCATTAAAAAATTCTGAAAAAATATTAAATTGGGAATATACAAATGATAGAATTCCATATAATAAAGTTAGTGGTGGAAAAGCTACTTACCTATTAGACTTTAAGGTATATTTATCAAAGCACTTTTTTTTCTATATTGAAACAAAAGGCTTTTCTGTTGATAATGATATTTTTAAGTGGAATGCTGTTCTTAAAAATGGTTTTTCATTAAAGGTTTTTTATCAAAAAACACATGAATGCTTAATTAAAGAAAACCCTGAATATATATTAAAGTTTAATTACTATAATAAATTAAATACTCATATATATAAAGAAAAGAATGATTTTAAATTACTTAAACCAAATAAAGAATTTCTATAATTCTTTGAAGGTTTGAGTTTTTCTTTGCTTCTTTTGGATTTTTTCTAATTATAGTTTTTATATCACTAGATATATCTTCAATATTATCTATTGGACTTATGATTTCTCCATTTAATATTTTGTCAAATATTTTAAAATTTGTATTATTAGTATACGAATTATTTTCCTTAAAGGATATGATTAAATCATTTAATATATTTAGATAATCTTTTTCTGATAAAAAAATATCGAGTATATTTCCAGAAGTGCAATTTTCAATTTTCAATTTTTTATTTAATTCTATGTCTACATTTTTTGTTAAAAAATCTGCCTCTTCTAAATACTCTCTAGGAAGCCATATAAATTGATATGAATCAAATCTTGACCTAAGATTCATTTTTTCCTTTAATTCTCTCTGAGCCTTAAATATAGCCCCTCTATTATCACATATGACAATAATATTTTTAAATTTTTTAAATCCATGCATTAAACATTCACGGATTCCTTCATATTCGGCGTCAAAAATATTGTTAAATTTATTTGTCTGAATATTGGAGGTTTTTTTTGTTGTTTTTTCAAGAAAGGATATGGAACTTATTTTTGTTTTTTTATCAAAACTTGCGTCCGTTAAATATATTCCTATTTTTTTCATTTTTTGTTCCTATAAAGCGTTTATTGAATAGATTTTAACAGGAATATAATTAAAAATCTATTCAATATTTTCTTAATTTAACTTTCTATATGGTTTTCGAACCATTTAGAAGTTTCTGATCGGACTGTTTTTTCTAATTTTATGCCACTTGAGTATGAGCTTTTATCTTCCATTGATTCTTTTAGCATTGTTATTAATCCATTTCTCATTTTGGATAAATGCGGGTGATCAACTTGACCTGGATCACCCATTAATACGAAAACACTATTTTCTCCTGCTCTAGTACCAATTAATCTTATAAATAAATTTGGTGCATTTTGAATTTCGTCAAATATGACGTATTTATTTTTAATGGTTATCCCTCTGGCACTTGATATGTCTAAAAATTCAATATTATAATCTTTTATGAATTTTTCTGTTAATTCATTCTTTTTTATTGAAACAAGATTTTTTTCATTTTTTTGATTTTCTTTTTTTAATCTTTTTTCTAGGATAAAATTAATAGCACTATATAATGGATAGTTAAATCTATCTAATTTTTGTTCGTCACCTCCTTTTCTATAACCTAATGCTGAAAATTTATCTTCTGCATTAACAGTAAATCGCATATATATGATTCCGTCAATATCTGAATTCTTATCTCTAACTCTTCTCATACCTTCTTGTAATGCTAAAAGTGTTTTACCAGAACCAGTTTTACCAGATACAGTTAATACATTAAATTTTGATTCCAACATATGAAGATAAAATTTTTGTTCAAGATTTAATGGTTTAATCTCAAACTTATCATAATTATTATTTGTAATATTAATTAAATCATTATCACCAACTATAAAAAATTCTTTTTTTCCTGTTTTTGCACCAGTCTTTTCGTCTTTGTAATGTATATGTAGTTGTGACCATTTTTTAAGTTCTTTTGCAATACTATCTTTATTTTCAAGGAATTCCTTTTCTGTAAGTGTTTTCTCGAATTTAAAATTAATATCTTCAAAATTATCTATACTATCCCAATGTATACTTTCAGCTTCTAATCCCATTGACATTGCTTTAAATTTAAATGATATATCATTTGTAATACATTTTAAATTATATGTCTTTGATACTTCTCTTATTTTTTCGTCATTTTTAGATTCAGATTTTAAAGTTTCTTTTTCATATTCTGTTCTTACAATAACATTAATCTCCAAATTCTCTTTATCGAATTTAAATTCAACTACATATATTGAATCACCTTTTTTTTTACTTTTTAATTTACTTTTTTTAAAACTAGAATCATTGAAACCTCTAAAAAACTCTCTTGCTGATATTGCAACAAGATCATTTAAAGAAGTTTTATGTTTATCTAATTCTTCAATAACTGTTTCTGTAATGAAAATTTTATTTTTTCCACCTTCACTTAATTTAATTAAATTAAATGGGTTATCTATAATAACCGAGGTATCTATCATGAATTTTTTTGACTTTGACACTGCAAGCCTCCCTTGTTTTTGATTTTATATTAAGTAATATATTTTTTTAACAAAAAAAACATATTTAAAAAATAAAGAATATTTCTTAGCTCTAACTTCGTCTAAAGTCTCAGAGAAGAGCTCTAACCCCTTAGGTCTATCGTTGTGAACACTTTTTAAAAAGAAGAAAAAACAAAATATATATTCACTCTTTTATTCTTCTTCTTTTATCATTTATCTAGAATATTTCTTAGCTCTAACTTCGTCTAAAGTCTCAGAGAAGAGCTCTAACCCCTTAGGTCTATCGTTGTGAACACTTTTTAAAAAGGAGAAGTTTATAATTTTTTAAGTATAAATTAAGTATAATATTAAAAATATTTAAAGGATTATTAATGGGCAAATATTTATTTGAATTAAATAAAGAACAAAAGGAAGCTGTCTTAAAAACAGAGGGGCCTTTATTGATATTGGCAGGTGCAGGTTCCGGAAAAACAAAAACAATTATATCTAGAACAATTCATATATTGAAAACAAGGCCTGTTCATGCTGATAATATATTAGTTATGACATTTACGAATAAAGCAGCAAGAGAAATGAAGGAGCGTGGTAGCAAATTGATAAATGGTGGAATAATGCCTGAATTTACTACATTTCATTCGTGGGGTGTAAGATTTCTGAAATCAGTATCTGATAATATTTTATTTGATCTTGAAATTAATTCAAAATTTTCTATAATGGATTCTAAAGAACAAGAAAAAATTATAGATAATTTAAAATATAATGTTTTTAATGAAGAATTTGCAAATGAATTTAAATCAGCTAAATTTACATTGACATTAGGTAATCTTCAAAATAATTTTACAAGATATGATTCGAAAGAAAATGCTCTTATTGATATAAATGAATTATATTCAAGAAATCTTGTTAATATATATTGTCCAAGTATAAGTGATATAACCCCTGAATATTTGGAAAATTTAGCTGATTTATTCTATATGTATAAAAAAGAGCTGAGAGCTAATAATTCTATTGATTTTGAAGATTTGATAAATCTTCCAGTTAAAATACTTTATAAATACAAAGAAATAAGAAATGCTATTAAAAACAAGTATAAATATTTAATGGTAGACGAATTTCAGGATACAAATGGTAGTCAATACAAGCTTTTAAATTTAATGCTTAATGAAGAAAAAAACATATGTGTTGTTGGTGACGATAGTCAAAGCATTTATGGCTGGAGAGGGGCCAAAATATCATATATAATTAATTTTGCAAATGATTTCAATAATTGCAAAGTGGTGAATTTATCAAAAAATTATAGATCAAGACAGAGTATTGTTGAGAAAGCTAATGGATTGTTAAAGCATGCTGTTGAAAGACACTCAGATAAAAAAGATCTTATTTCAAATTCTGAAAAGCAAGGAACAATAAAAGCATTTAGATTTTCTACAGATTATGAAGAAGCCTCATTTATAGCTAAGCAAATAAGCAGTCTTATACGTCGTGGTTCAAATCCGGGAAATATAACAATCTTATATAGATCGGCATTTTTAAGTAGATTACTTGAAGCTGAACTCATTAAAAATAGGGTTCCATATAACATACATAATGGGAAAACATTACTTTCTAGAGTTATTCCTAGAGCTGTAATTTCATACTTAAAAGCATTAAAAAACAAAGATAATAGCTTAGCTTTTTCTATTTTATTTGAGTTATCAGGTCTTTTGACTGGAAAGCGTGCTAGTGATTTCTATCTATCTATAGAAGAAAATGAAAATATGTATCTATATTTAAAGAATGGAAACTATAAAAAACAACCAAGAATAAGTAAGAAATTAATAGAAAAAATAGATTCTTTTTTAATCGAATTTGATAGATTTTATGAAATGAATTTTGAAGATTTTAAGGAGTCATTTATGACAGATAATTTTTTATATAAAATGATTTCCATAGATTTAGAGTCTGAAAAAGAATCTAAAAGAATTAAAGCTATGTCTAATCTTAATGCTTTATCTTTAATGTGTGAAATTATATCTCAATATAAATCATTGGATTCTCTTTTGGAAACTTTATTATTGGAGGGTGAAGTTGACGACGCCGTTGAAGATAAAGTTAATTTAATGACAATACATGCTTCTAAAGGTCTTGAATTTGATTGTGTATTTTTAATGGGAGCTGTTAATGGCATGTTTCCAAGTAAAAATACTGAAAATCTAGAAGAAGAAAGAAGATTGTTTTATGTTGCAATAACAAGAGCAAAAAATTCAATGATATTAACATGTCCAGATACTTATTTGGCAGACGACAGATTTACTCCCTCTCAATTTGTGGAAGAGGCCAGCATTCAAATTAAAGATATGAGAAAAGAAAAAGGTGGATTCTTTAGAAAGAAAACTTTTTATTAATGGAGGTTTAAAATATGATAAAAAAAATAATATTAATATTATTTATTCCTATAATTATATATGCGAATGAATTTAATCTAAAAGATAAATATGATATGGGTGATTCAAGGGCCGGATTTTTATATGCAAAAAAGTTTTTCGAAAAAAAAGAATATAAAAAATCTGGAGATATATTATTTCAAATCGTTCAGCGTGGTGATTATGCTCCTGCATATTCATTATTTGGATATCAACTTGAATATGGTTTAGGTGTAGAGCAAAACTGCAAAATGGCTGCTTCTATGTATATGAATGCTGCATTGAAAATGAATGATTGTAATTCATTTAAGTACATTATAGATATGATAAATAAAAATCATTGCATTAATATAATAGATACTGAAAAAAGAAATGCATTAAAAAATAAATTCATTAGATTGAAAGAAAAATGTTTAAATAAAATTTAAGATAACAAGGTAGGGATTAAAGCCCACCTTGTTATTAAGCAAAATCTATTCAAGTATATTTATTCAGTTACTTGAATATTTCACTTATAAGATATGAAACGGTTATAGCTGATATACTTTGTATTATAAAGTTTAATTTAGCATGTTTTCCATTACTATCATTCATAGCATAATCCTTTTTTAGAAATTTAAAGCTACTCATATTTTCAATTAATTGAAAATATAGTTAATCCCAGTATAAACAATATTGTATTTATAATGAAATTATTAAGCCGTTCTTTTCTATCTCTATAGAGATAAGAATTTAGTGCAAATTCAATTGTTACAATTTTAATTGAAATAAAAATAATAATGATTTTTGAAAATGTAATTACTTCAATTATATGTATCCCAAAGAATGTTGCTGTAAAAATTAGAATTATGTAATATGCTGTAGGAAGCAGGCCTATAATAATATTTTTCACGACCATTAGAATAAATTCTCTCATATTTTCTCCTTTTTAAAAATTTATACATAAAAAATTAATGTACATAATATTGTAATAAGCTCTGTTTTTATATAATATATCATTATTACATATTAATCATTAGTATTAAAATATTAGTGAAATATTAAATAAAGGAAATAGTATGTTAAAACATAAGATAGCTAAAAAATACTGGCTAAAACATTTTTCTCAGGAAGATATTGAGAAGATAAATAGAAGTTTTATATCAGCTATGTCAATAGAATTGGGAAAAAATTATATTGATAATAGTGAAAATATAGAGGATTTAAATAGTTTATTTTCTGTATATGGTAAATTCTGTCACCCTGAGCGTGATATAGAAGACGAAACACTTGGTATTGAACCAAAAAGGTTAAAAAAGTATGTAACTGAATTTGGTTATGACAACCTTGATCAAGTCTTTTTTTGTTTAAATATTTTATATGCAAAAAATCAAACCGTTTATATGGACGAGGCTGGATTTATTGATTGGGATAAAGCTTTTAAAAGAGAATTTTTCAAAGATAAAAAACCATTGTCGATCGAGGAGTATGTTTTATTAAGAACTGGCGATAAAAGATTTAATAAAATTGAATATTTATTGATACAAGCTGATAAAATAGAACCTTTTATTGATAAGAAGGAGAAAGATTGGACTAAGTTTAAAAATATGGTTCCAAAATCATTGGCTTTATTTATTCTAGCTGATCCAGAAAAATTTTCAATGAAAAGAATTCGGTTGCTAGAAAAATATTTAAAATCAAAAAAAATCTTTGATCTATCAACTGTAGATCAAATTAAATTTTCAAAAACAATATCTGTTTTTTCAGATTTTTTTATTGAAAACGGTGCATTTATTAAGTTTGAAGATTATTTTTCAAAGGAACAGTTTCTTGATATTCATTTAGACAAGGATATTATTTCTAATGTCGGTGATTTCAAACTTTCTGTTAAAATTTATAGAGACTTACTAAATATTCATAAAAAATTAGCAAGAAAAGATTTGATAGATATGTTTAATGCTAATTTAAAAAAAATCAGAGAAAGTGATCGTAAGTTAAGTTATGTTAGTGATTTGAGCCGATTATTGAAAAACAGAGATCAATTTAAATTCTTACTTGAATTAACTCAAAGACAAATATATAATTTTAATTTATTTCACTTAGCTAATTCAACAGAAGCTCTGTCATACATGATAGATACATGGGCTAAGCGAGCTAAAAAGAAAAAATATTATGTAGATCCGATAAAATCTGGTAAATATGAAATATCTATTTTAGACGTTTTGGATAAAGAAGTTTTTTTCTTGGGTGATTATACTGATTGTTGTCAAAATATAGATATTAGATATTCTACTGAAGGCAGAACTTGTATTACAGCTGGCATAGTTAATGAGAATAATGGATTTGTTCAAGTTAAAAAAGGAAGTCAGGTTTATGCTCAATCTTGGTTCTGGGAAGGAATTAATAAAGAGGGTGAAAAGTACATATGCTTTGATAGTATCGAAAATGTTGGATCAACATTAGAGCAAAAAGAAACTTTAATGAAATTGTATGAAGATTTATCATTGAAAATTTTTGAAAAGTATTCTGAAGTAAGATATACATGTTTTGGTGATAGCAACAGAATAAGTGATAAAATCATTGAAAGATACAATGTTGTTACTTGTAACATAAATAATGATTTTGTTAAAGATAAAATCATGGCAAATTATACGGATACAAATACTAATTTGTATGTAACGAGATTATTAAAAAGGAATGAAAATGGAAAATGAAATAATAGAGTTATTTGAAGAATTAACTACAACACATAAACCCTACATGAGTGAAGGGTTGTCAAACAAACTCGAAGCAATTAAAAATAATTTGGATATTATAGGAGTTACTTATGAATATGATCTTAAAATGGGCTTAATTGTTAATAAACAAAAAAATCCAACTAAGGTTGTTGTCTCTCATATGGATCTAATTCCTTTATTTGAAAACGGTTTTAAAGAAGAGCGTTGTTTTAAGTTGACCGATCAATGTATAGTCGGTGCATTGGATAATACAATTACAAATGCTGTTTTGCTGAAGGTAATTGAGCAACTGTCTAAAGAAGATAATTTGAATAATATTGAATTTCTTTTTTCTGAAGCAGAGGAAATTGGATTTTACGGTGTAGATAACTACTTAAAAGAACATAGAGATAGGTTTAAGGGAACTTTTTTCATTAACCTAGACGTAACTAACGAAGGATACAAACAAGACGCCTCGATAGAATATGACGCATGTAATTTTGAAAACCTTAAAAAGATACAAAATATAAAAAATCAAGATTTTTTTTATACTATGGATCGAGTTGGTGACGATATGTGTTCTATATTAAGAAATGGATTTCATGGTCTTAGTTATTGTTTACCAACAAAAGGCAATATTCATTCATATAAAAACAAAGCTAGATTAGATTCAATAGAGCCTTATTATCGAGGGTTGTTAGAGATAATAAATTTGGATATTAACTCACATGATAAGAATGTTGATTTCTATCAATTTAAAAAAGCATTAAAAGTTGATAAAATATCTAAATTAAGTAAAAGACCTAAGTTTGAAGAATACATTTCCAATGTAAGTGAAGAGGCTGATTTTAATAATAGCTTCACAGGAGTATCTAACAGAGAAAAGCACAATTCTACTAATGAAGAAAATGTGAAAAAAACTGATAAATTTTGTCAAGCAGTGCTTAGAACCATGTCTATATCTCCAGTAAAGGGGATATCAGAACTATATTCAAGTGATTATTTTTTAACGATTTTCTATGAGTTAATTTTAGATTCTTATACAAATGAGTTTTTATTAAAAAATGATTTTCTGTATGCTGTTAATGGTAATGAAGATCTACTTGACGAATTATTTGATTTTTTAGTTGAAAACAATTTTGTTGTTTTTTCACGTTTAGATAAAAATATATTTTATTTTGCATAACATATATTTACCGACAAGAATGTCGGTAAATATATTAACCTTTTTTAGGTCTGTTGAAGTCTATTTTAACACCCCAATCATTATCTATTACGGCTATACCTGTATATGGCTTATTTGTTCTTTTTGAAAATAATTCAACTTCAGCTTCACCATTTTCAATTATCAAGTCCAACAATTCTTTCGTTAATTCTGGACCACCTAATTTTGCAAAAGCACTTTTAAATGCTTTAAATTTACATGTTCCTGTTTCAACCCAGTTACCGTCTTGATTTTCTGAAGATTGATTTGAACAATGAAATAATATATCGGTTTCTACTATTTCCCCCTCATTACATATTGGGCATAATGACATTATGAACCTCCTATTTTTTTAATTTAAATTATATATTATCTAAAATTATCTAATTAATATTGATAAATCTTCTGCATATAACAATATTAATTGTAATTTGTTTTCTTCAAAACTATTCCATTTTTTAAAAAGATTTTCTGAAAGTGTATCAACAAATTCATATAACAATTCTTCCTCTTCAACAGACAAATTGTTTGTAACTTTTATTTTTATTTTATTAACGATTAATTCAGCAAGATTATTGTCAAAAATTTCATATAAATTAAATAATAACCTCTTTTTTAATTTATATGAAATCGTATCATTTAAAATATTTTTTGATTTTAAATCATTTATATTCTTTAAAATCTCATTAGATAAGTAAGACATATATCAATCACATTGTGGTTTTTTTTCAAAAAATACATTAATAATATCACCGACTTTATTTTTATTGTAATTAGGAATAACAATACGTCTCCCAGAATCAGTTGATACTAATATATAATTATCAACTTTATTTCCATTTTTATCAAGATCTATATTTCCTGTCTTTTCTTTATTAGAGATTATTTGCTTTACAACACCTGAAATATGTTCATTCAAAACACATGTTTTTGTCATTTCATTATATGTACCAACGGAACATTTTTTACATGTCGGCTGTATACCAGAACAGCCAGATAACAATATTCCACCTATAAAAGTGATTCCAATTAATATTTTTTTATTCATTTTAAACTCCTTTTTTGTATTTTAATTCATTGAAGAATTATATCTAATTTTTATATTTTAAAAAATCTTCATTTTTTGTGATACTTTTATATACATTATTACTATAAATATTCAAGGTATTTTTTGTTTCTTTGTCTGAAAATATATAATAGAATAAACCTAAAACTAGAAGGACTAAAGCAAATCCTCTTATAAAATTAACAAACATTGTAAATGAGACAATAAATAAAGAAGTTGTGATTAGTAAAATTATAAATGGATCAGTAAAAGTGTCTACACTCACTTATTGCTTCTCTATTTCATTTTCAGACTTAGTATTTAATAGATAAAACAATTCATATGGATCTGGATATCCATTCTCCTTAAGAAATTGTACTTGAGAATTAATATTGTCAAATAAAATTCCAGGCTTCGCATTATAAATATTTTTACTAACATTTTGTATGTTGTCATTTATTTTGAAATTATAAACAGCAGGTTTTTCTACAACCTCTATTTCACCATTTTTATTTTCTGCATAATTAATTACAGGAAGTATTATTTCTTCATTTTTACTTAAATATTCTAAAAAATCTTTATCATAAGGATTTGAGGATAATAAATAACCTGGAACCAAGATACTTTCATTCTCATTTGCATATTCTATTACAAATATATATATTTGAATATTATTCACTTCTTTTTCAAAAAAAACACTTATCCTTAATTTCATTTTTTCAGGATTTACAATTTCTTCTATAATGTCAGATAGAAAGAAATTTTCAACGAGAAATAATATATTTTTTTCAACTAATTCCTCTTTTCGCTCCATAGTCATTGAATCTACTGTCATAACCGGTTTTATTGTACTTAATATCATTTTAAAATCTCCAATATTTTTTATATATTATATAATAATACAAAAATTAAAGCAAACTTAATTTAATTAAATTCGTTATCTTTATATAAAAGAACAAATTTATATGCTTTTTTACCTTTATTTTCTAAGCTCGGCTTCCAATCAACACTTATTGTTAATTTATTTGGCTTTCCTTTTTTCAATAACCTTATATTATTATTTAATTCTTCGTCACCTTTTAATTTTGAAAAATATTTCTTTCTATTTATAACTTCGTATAATCCCCATTTATTATCATATGCTTTCATTGGATTTCTCTTCCAGTTATTACCTTCTATTTCTTTTAGAATTTCTTCATAGGTCATTTTATGATCAGAATACACTAGATAATATGTTGCATTTCGAACATAACTATCTTGTCCTGTTTGAGAAAATTCTCCTCCATAAATTCGCTTAAAACTTGTGTTATGATTTATTCCAATCTGATCTCTTATTAATGCCCCTGGTATTGTTAAATATGTATTTGACATATTATTTGTAATTGTAATATCAAAAAAATCATTATCAATATCAAATTTCATTCTTTTAAAATATGGTGCAATATCTGTATGATAATCATACATTTGCATTTTATCTTCTTCAGAATTGTACTTTTCAAAAATATCTTTTCTATAAGAAGGTATTGTTATCCATTCTTTCTTTATACTTTCTCTAACCTCTCCATTTTCGTCAAAATGAATCTCTTTAGTTGTATTCTCAAATTTGTCATTTTCGATAACTCTAAAAACTTGCCAATCTCCATTATTTTCACCTGTTTTTATAGCATAAGTTCTATCCATAAATCTTATTGGAACTGTTTCATTTGTATCAGAATCATAATTTGAATTATTATTTGCATATGGATTAGAACTGGTATCTGTTTCAGTCTTACCATTTGAAACAGTAATCTTGCTTCCATTAATAAACCATGTTCCATATAGTGGCTCAAAAAAATGATCCATAGCGACTATTGAATAAACATAAAAATTTGTATCTGAACCATAATCAAAAGAATTTGGTTTTATTTTAGCTATTAATGCCGGATTATTTGTACTTCCATATATATTATAATATAGTTTAACCGGTGATTCTGTTCCTATTCGATACATATCTCTATTATACGTGACGTTTTTAATCATATTTACATATGCTTGATCTTTCTCTTCAGTTTGAAATAATTTTTCATGATCTGCTGTTCCAGATAATTCTTCAAAATTTATTTTAGGCCTCATTACTCCTGTAAAAGCTGCATTTTTTATAGAATATCTTGAATTGACTTTATCTGACTTATCTAATTCAACATAATATTCATTAACTATTGTTTTATTGCTGTCTTTAAATAATGTTTCACATAAAGAATCTGAACATGCTGTGTTATCTGGATCGTCAACGCAATTTATTTCAGCCTTATATACTACAGCCTCATTTAATTCACCCGAAGAAATATAGGTTGGAATGCAATCTTTATGTATAATACATGCGTCTTCAGCTTGAGCTCTTGTGTAAAAAGCACCCCAAGTTGGTTCTGGTCCAATTTTATGAACTTTATCTCTACAAATATAAATATCTTGACCTGAAGAATGAACTAGTTTAGCATTTTTATCAGAATCAAAGCACTCTTTTTTAATTGGAACAGTTTGTTTTATACTACAATAATATAATTTATTTGTTATATATTTACTACCTATACTTTCTATCTCTATTTTTCCACCCATATTTTTAAAATCCAAATCTTCTCCGATTTTATTAAAGAAAGCCTTTCTAATTGCGAATGTATATTTTGACCCAAGTACATTGACTGGAAATTTAAATTCTTGTTCTGAAGAAGAAAGATAAATCAATGTATTATTGTATAGTATATTTAAAGCTTCTTCACCTTTTTCATTTTTTGTATAGTAATTGAAATCAAATCTAACTTTTGGTTTTAATTTATCTATAATGTCATTCCACTCTTTATCAGTTTTATTTTCAGGTTTTTTTATTTTAATTTTAAATGTAATATATTTTAATGGTATTAATCCATTTGTATTCAATTCCACTTCTTTTAGACTGTTATCATAATTAGGAAAGATCTCTTTAGTTGAAAAGTTTATATTATAAGAATCTGTATTTAATACTTGTTCTGATATTACAGGGTAATCTCCAGGAGAAGATTCACAATAATCTAAGCATTCATTATAAATTGAATTCATATCAACCTTCAAGCTATCTATTGAATTTGCCGGAAATCTCAATCCAGATTTACCAACAATTGGACAATAAAAAGAAGGCATTAAATGTCTTGTTATTTGACATTTAATTTTATCTGATTTCATTCTATTCGTTAACTCACTACTTATTGAATCGATATCTCTATAAGCGTTATTTAATGAATTAATGTTTGTTTCTTTTAATGTTTTTCTTCTATCAAAGTTTGGATTCATTGAAAGATTTTCACTATAAAATGTTGTTGCATTTAATTCATTTAATTCAGCTGTTGTTAGATACTCTCCATTTTCTTTTTTTGCCTTAAGATTATTAATATCTGTTGTAAAAATAGTTTGAATTGAATTTCCAGCACCAGGTACAGATAAACCACCGACTAAATATGCTTTTCTTTCATTTATAGATCCAGAAACAGCATTAGCAGCTTTAATTTGTTTTCTTTTTAAATCATAATCTTCTTGATTTTGTAAGATTAAATCTTTTGTACTTATTTTTCCTGATTCTCCATTAATCTCTCTTACTCTTTGTATATATTCTTCATGAGATTCTGTAAATATTGGAATATTTTTATTATTAGAAATAACGTGAACACTTCCATTAGAATCATAAACAACTCTATTCCCAGAGATATCTCTTCTAACAGTAAGATTTGTATCACCTAAATTATATGCCGTATAATTACCGTCTGGAATATTTACTGTCGGCAAAGTATCATTTCCAAGTAATGACTTATCTTGAGTAGCTACAATATTTCCATTTGCGTCTATTGGAGTTGAATTATTATCAAATAAAAATTCACCTTCAGCAAATAGAAATTTTGAAAATATTACACATATAAAAAGAATTTTTTTCATTTTTTCACCTCATAAATATTTTTAGCTTCTAATATCTTTTTATACGGAAGATATTTTTTATCTATTTTTGATATTTTATCAAAAAAAGTAATTAAAGACGTGTCTCCCCTTATTAAAAAGTCAACCTTACAAGTTTTTGGTGTTGGTAACATTGATTGACAGTGGGCAAAAGCCATAGCTGGAGCTTTTTTTACATTATATACTTTAAAAAATCTTGGATCAAATTTTAAATGAAAATTATCACTAATATTTTTCTGATACTTTAAGGGGTATTTTTCAATAAAATCATTCCAGCCAAACAAATATTCTTTTAAGTTGTCTGAAGGTCCAGTCATATATTCTTTAATACTAATATCAATCCCCTCTTCTTGCAATGCGGAAACTCCTAATAATATATTTGCCATTGAATTTTTTGGAACAGATTCGGTAAAGAAATATAAAATAAAATTATTAGCATATTTAGTATTACTATTTCTTACTTTAAATACATAATCCAATAATATCAAAGATTCTTCTTTTGTTAAAAAGTCATTTTTACGATAAAAATCATTAATATATTTCTTTGCTTGTTCGTAGCTTAGTCCTTGAAATTTATTTGCATATTTCTTTTTAAAATCACTTGCAAAATCATAGTTAACATTATTATTAATTGATTCGAACTTATTTTTTAATTTATCTATATTTTTAGCCGTTCCATTTGAATCAATATGGTTGGAGATCATATATGAATAATTATCTGGATTAAACGCATATAGCGAAATTGAAAAAATTGAAAATAGCAATATTTTTTTTAACATTTAAAAGCTCCTTCTTTTTAATTTGGACAAAAATATGCAAAAGCATAATAATCTCTTCTTTCCCATACAACAAAAACACTTCCTTCTGATCCAGGTACATTTTTTGCACTCGAAGTCGATATTCCGTCTTGCCCTATTTCTTTTGCTTTACCAACAACAGGATATACCTCTTGAAGAGCAAATTGTGAAGGTATAGGCATTGCAAATTTTGCCGGTCTACACATAGTATCTACGGGTTCTGGTTGTTTTTTATTTCCCTGTGATTTTAAAAAACTGAAATTTGATTGTTTTTTAAATACTTCATTATTTGTAACTAATGAAGCTCCATGTAAGATATTCGCTATTCCATGAAAATCATTATGTGCTTCAACTATAGGGTCATTTCCGTCTTGATATCCACCAACAGGACTAAATCCATTACAACCGTCAACAAAAAATATTGTATTTCTTATTCCATTAACTATATCTCTTGTTCCATTTTTTATTTTATCAGTTATTGACATTTCATTGTCATTCTCAGAAGCTTTATCCATAGCATTATCTTTATCAGAATATTTTTCAAATTCAGTATAATTCATTTTGTCAGCTTTTGTTGTCCCGTACAAAACAGCTGCAGTTTCAGTTGCAGCACAATCAAATACACCGGAAATCATTGTGTCAGGTGAAAACATTGAGACCATTTGAGGTATCATTTTCATACCCATGTAATCATGTTTATATGACATATCAAACTCTGATAGATATGGAATATCTATTACACCTGTTTGTAGACACCAGAATGCTAATTTTTTCTTGAAGATCATGCCAAGCAAAGGTAGTTTTATAAAATGAGAATTTGTAATTTGTGATTTCGGTGAATCTGAATTATCACTTGATTCAAATGGTGTGTTTGATTTTACCGGATTTGCGTCTAAAGTAACACCTGTAAATACAAAATTCAATGGTTTGTTAACTCGCTCATAATAACCAACGAACTCTATCATGTGTGCTTGTAGACCAATAGCATACTTCAACCCAACTCCACAATGACCAACTTTGGTTGTTATTTCAAATTCTTTCATTACCAACGGCCATTGTGTCGATTTTGGATTTTGTAGTGGATATGCTAATGTAACATTCGCTGAAAGTTGCATAACAATCAGCATTACTAAAAGTATTATTTTTTTCATATATTACCTCGTTTAAATTGTTCTATTGAAAAATATTCATTTTGAATTTTTGATTCTTTCATATGTAAAATTGAAGGAACACACTTTACATTAAACCTTTGAAATATTTTTTTACTTCCCGGATAAAAATCAGTTCCAGGAAAATCTTTCCATAATTTCCTTACGTCACTATTTGATACAGAGAAAATACAATTATTGTTAGTAACTTTTTTTAAATATTTAATCTGATTTATTAAACTTATTTTATTTTTACCGTCAACAAAACATATGTTTTTTTCACTTGGAATTGGTGGTGTTAAAGCTAATTCACCTTTTTTATGAATTATTCTTCCAAAAGGATTGTAAATGTCTTCTGGATATTCATAATAGTCATTATACCAATCTGAAGAATAATTATCTGAACAATATTTTTTATTTGAAATGAATATAGCTTTTTTTGAAACAATCTCTTTGACTTCTTTTTTGATTTTTTCAATATTCTCTTTACTATTAAACTCTTCGACACCTTTCATTATAATTTCATACATATCGGGTTCTGTTATTTCATATTCCTTTCCACATACACCAAAATCATAATAAGCTGAAGGTACAGCTTCTGTTCTTAACGAATCATTATAATTAAGCTCTGTTGCATTGGAATTTGATAATAAAAATAAAACTAAAAAGAATAATTTTTTAATCATTTTGATTTTCCTTTTTTTAATTTTTCATAAATTTTTCTTTGTACATACTCTAACTTAATTCTTTCACTGATCCAATCATTATTATTATAACATTTTTTATATCCTGAGTTTAGATTTTTAATATATTTATTTTTATTTTTAAAATAATATTTATAATATTCAACCGAAAGCATATATCCATAACATATATTATTGTCTGTCATTTTCTTTAAGAATTTTGGATAATTTTTGTTAACTATATTTTTAAGTTCTCTATCTGAAAATCTGCCTTCTTTATCAAATAACATTAATTTATCATGTATAATTGATATTGCAAACCAGGCAGAATATAGATCATTTGTTTTTGAAAGCTCTTTTATTGCATTTTTGTATAATGGTATCTTTATATTGATTTCTGAATATTTTCCTTCGTTTGAATTGTAAATATTTATTTTTGTCTCTTTTGATTTGAAATTTAAATCGTATATAGCATTCATTAAATGTTTATTTTTTTTAATTTTCCAGATATTTATTTTTTTGCCCGTAATATTTTCATATTCTAGAAAATTATTTTTTATAGTATTATTTGAAATATTATAATTAAATGTGTTAGCCATTAATATAAATGGAAAAAATAGAAAAAGTATTTTAATCATAAGTTCTCCTCTTTGGTTTTTTATATCATATCATAAATATGATTGTTATTATACAAAAGTTTTTTTAATTAAAATTTAAACTAAAAAATGATATTATAAGTTTAAATTTAAAAGTGGAGAATTTAATGAATTTTGAATTAATGGTAGTATCTTTATTATTTTATAATAAGGTGTCAGTTTTGGACTTTGTTTTAAAAAAAGAAATGTTTATAGATAAAAATATTTATGCTTACATTCAAGAATTACAAAACGGAGTGTCTTCTGGCTTAGATCAATATGAAATATCTCAAAGATACATATCAAAACAGCCAATAAATACATACGATCTAAATTTTATTGAAAAGCAATTAGAATATTATTCGATAGATACTTTATTTGAAATGTTTTATACAAGATCTATAGATAATATCTGGGATATGTTTAAAAAAAATAAAAATACAGATACAACTAAACTTGAGGATATTTATCAGGTTGTGGAAGATATTAAACAAATTATTACAAGAATAGAAAGTAATAAAGTATCAAAAAATCCATTTGAAGAGTATAGAAAACAAATGGAATTACTAAAAGAGCAGAAAAACAGTGGTGAATTTTCAGAGGGCATAATTGGGTATTCAACGGGAATACCGAGCTTAGATAGAATTACAGGTGGATTAAAAGGAGGAGATTATATTATTATTGGTGGGCGTCCCTCTTTAGGTAAAACTTCTCTTGCATTAGATATCGGTATTGAAAATGTGAAGAAAAATAAAAATGTTTTTATTTTTTCTATAGAAATGACTTCCGAACAATTAATAGCTAGATCTATACCAAAAATAAATAACACATTAACTCTTGAGCATTCTGTATATGGTGAAAATATAAATGATAGAATTACTGATTTATTTGAAGCAACTTCTTTTTTAGAAAAAAGTGGATTAGAAATAGAAGATTTTAGTGACAATGTTACTGTAACTTCACTGGATATTCAAAAAGGATTGCAAAAATATTATAGTAAATATGGTTTTTATCCTGATATAGTTATTATTGACTACTTACAAAAAATTCAATCCATACAAAAGAATAGATCTGAAAATGAGATTCTTACGGAAATATCAAATGTTATTCAAAGATTAGGGAAAACGACAGGTTCTACATTTATAGCTCTTTCACAATTAAATAGATCTTTAGAAGAAAGGCCAGATAAGAGACCAATGAGTTCTGATCTAAGAAATTCAGGAGCATTGGAGCAAGACGCAGATATTATCATGTTTGTATATAGAGAAGCTATTTATTTAATGAGATCATTAAAAGAAAAATTAAAAAAGAATCCAGATTCACAAGAAATAGCTGAAGCAATAAGATTCTTAGAAGAATCTCCTGTTGACGCAGGTGAGATTATTGTGACTAAGAACAGATCTGGTAAAATAGGTACGGCTATGGTTGATTTTCATAAAGTTACAGCTTCATATATGGAAAATGCAGAATTTATGGAAGATTTTATAGAAATTTAGATAAGGACACCTATTAAATAGGGTCTTTATCCATTAAGCTACTCCAATAGTCATTAAATGTACTTGTATCAATATCCGTACCAACAACGTCTTGCAGATAATCTTTAAATTCAGTCATATCCATACATTTGTTTTTATATTGAAATGAGGATTGTGGATCCCAATTTATACCATACTTATGGGCTCCGTCTATTCCACTTGTCATTTCTTCTGGTGTACATTGTCTAAATGATATATAATTAAGATCCCTTATAGATATACCAGTGCAATTTCTCCAATCCCTACCTAATTCAGCTTTTATTTGTTCAACCAACACTTTAGTCATTAACTGATCATAGCAACAATATTCGTGTGAGTGTAAAGAACAGCCACCCCATTGCCAGTTTTGAGTACACAAATCATATAATGGTCTGCATAGATTGTATTTAAGTGATTTAAATGTTTGTTCGTGTCTTGACCCTTGAGCTTCAGCGTCTTTCTTTTTGTGGCAACTATTTACTGGCTCATATGAAGTTGCAAAGGCTGTTGCAACTTTAAGTGCTGCACCAACTAATGGTCCTGCTGGTGGTGGTATTAATTTTGAACAAACAGATATTGTTAGATTTATAGCGTCTTCTGCATTAAATGCTTGAGAGTTATCTTCGTGAGCATTTTTCTGATTAGTGCTAGCATTTCCATACCCATATATACAAGAACCCAGCTTTAATGCTGCTATACCAATATCTATAGCAGCTCTAACTTGTTTCATTTTTTCTTTCGCCTTTTCTATGTCTTTGTTATTTAATTTTGTTATATCTTCAGTTTCGTTAAGTTCCTTGAATCTATATGCAACAATTCCTGTTGCTGATCCATTATCAATTACCTGTATATATTTATCAATATCTTGATCTTGAGCAATAAAAGAATCCCTCATATCATTAAATTCAACAATATCCATTGTTAATATATCATTTTGTGAAAGATCCTCTTCATTTACCTCACAAATTTCGTCAATAGGATTACATGGGACACTATCGTCTGTAGCGTCATTTAAATAATCTGCTGTTGTCATTGCTAAATCTACGGTGCCAGCTATTAAACATTTACCAAGATTTTTAGCAGCTTCTTCTACTGCTGCTTTAGCGGCTTCTTTTGATAATGTTTTCCCAGCCTCTTTAGCTGCTTCTTTAACAGCTTGATTAGCAGCCTCTTTACTTAATGCTTTTCCACCAGCTTTAGCAGCAATTGAATTAAGACTACCGCTTCCAGCTCCACCGGCCATAACATAATCCATAGCCATTGAGCCCCAAAACATTGGGTCTGACGCCCAATCAAAATCCTGTAAAATACCAGTGATACAATGCCCTCTGAACCCAGACCATAAATGTTCTATTTGATCATAGGCTCCAGCTGTTGCAAAAAAATCTCCTATAGTATCAGAATAATCTTCACTGTCATATCCATTGTAAGCTTCACTTTGAATTGAAGCTTCTTCATTATGATATGTCCATTTTAAACATTTACCGGTTGTTACTATTGTAGTATTGCAATCTCTAACAACTTCTTTTTTTGACAAAACTGAATTACCTCTTGTATCTCCAATTGGACTAAATTCAACACTACTCTCAAATACACAAACCTTATTATTCTCTGCAAGTAACAATATGCAACTTAATGATAATGCTGTTATTATTTTTTTCATTCTGAATCCTCCTTAAAATCACTGTCCTGACAAATATCAAAATCATTATAGCAACGATACTTTCTTATTTGTTTTTTATTTAAAGTTCCAACAAAAACTCTGTTCGCAAAAGGTAATGGTTTCGATAATTTAAAGGTAAATCCGTTATTTTCAATATTCTTTGGCGTGATTACTATTTTTATCGCAGAATGATCTTTTACATAAAAATCATTTGATTTAACACAATTTTCATTTTCTGCTGTCTTCTTGTTCTCTTCATAAACACCAGAAACTCCACCGCCCCATTCAACCATATAATCAGATTTACATGATTTCTCCTTATTGACTCCCGAAGCTATTTGCATATTGTAACCAAATTTTACCTGTGCAAATTGCAATTCTGATTCTGAATTCATATTTATAAATGAATCTTCATTTAAATCAACTGTACTTAACAATGTATCATATTTGTCATAAGCTTCAACCTTAAATTCACCTTGATATGGTACAAGAAAAGTAACTGTTTGATCTGCACCTGAATAAATTGTATTTACAATTTTAGCTACTGTATCTTTTGGTTTCCACGTATAAGTTCTGGATTTTTCACAATTTAAATCATACCATTTACACCCAGGGTGACCTGAAATAATTGTTTTTTCTGAAGGGTGTATCATTTTATTTATTTCATTATCACTATATCCCGAGCACATTAATGTTGTTTTTTTTGCCGCTGTCAATCTTGAAAGCATTTTTTTATATGGTGTTTTTCTATTTTTAGGTATTGAAGAACTACCTTTTATATATATCCAGTTATCTTCATTACCAGGAACGACTGTATCATATCCTACATATTTATCTTCATTAACCTTATCTCTTGACTCAAAAATAGAATGATAGTTTGAGTCAATTGATTTATATATAGCCCACCCTTCTTCTTGAGAATCCATTGATACTGAAGGTGTTAATAACGCCACAACAACATAAGCTATTCCGGCAGCACCCAAACCTAGCGGTCCAGCATACAAGACAGAACTACCTACAACAGCTCCTGATCCACCTATAAATGACATTGTAACCGTTTCAGCTATACCTGCAGCTTTTCTTGATTTATAACCTTTATGTTTTATTCCTGCAACATATGTTTGATAATCAATAATATTTGATATATCAACCAATGGTGAAACTATTTTTCCTGTTATCTTATCTGTACTTATATCTATTTTATTACTTTTAGGCAACATTGTATTGTAATTTGAATAATATCCAAAATCACCTGTTACATAATCTTCAAAAGCTAAAATAGATTCAAAACCATTCAAATCATTGGAAATCGTCTCTTTTACTGGTATAGGATCACATGTACTTGGTATGCTGCCTATACTTGTAACAGAACAGCCCGCTTCACTTTTTAAATGGTCCATATAATCAGGAGGTGTTTCACCCGAAACAATTGAACATGTAGCTGTTGAATTATAACTATTTCCATAAGCACTTTCATTATATGCACCAGTTGTACATATTGCATTTTTTAGACATGACTCTTTTGTTGGTTTTTCAGCTCTTATATATTTTATATCTTCACCAACCATTGATAAAAAAGAATACATTTTATCCGGATCATAAGTTTTTAAGTTTATTTTACAACTTTCAATTCCGGTCACTGGATCTTTAGTATATGTTGTTTTTGTTTGATAATCATGAAAACCATGATTTGCAGAATAATTATTACAATTTGTATTTGAAATATTTTCAACAATAACAAATGTTTCATTGTTTTCAATAATTATACTTGAAATATCTTCGTTTTTTAAATCATTATCTAACAATACAGCTCTATTTCTATCAATAAATTCGTCTGTTTGATAAATAGAACAATCTAAATCTATTTTACATTGATTCGTTGTTTTTGAACTATCTATACTATAGCTACCTTTACCTCCGTTTACTTGATCTAAAAGAATTTTATCTGAACCACGATCAAATAAAAATTCTTGATCTGAATTTAAATTTACTTTTGTTATCTTATGCTTAAAATATCCATTTAAAGTTATATCAATTGTTACAGGTGTTTTTATTTGACTATCTTCAACAGTATCCATTCTTAAACATTTTGGATTTTCTTGATATATATCAGAAGCTGTAAATGCAACATTCAAAGAATGATCAATATATGTTCTTTCTGAAACACATTTTTCTTTTGTATTTTTTATTGTTGTAATAGTCTCATATTCGTCGCATGTTTTATTGTTTTTTGTTAGTATATTTGGTTCGAAAGATAACAATTCTCCATTTGGACATTTTCCATACATTTCCATAACAACACCTGTTGGAGATAGGTTTGGCGGAATATCTCTAGAAGCATATATTTTTATACATTTATTTTGAGTATTACATGCGTCCTTTTCTTCAGTTGTTGTTGCTGTCAACAAACATTCTTTTAATGCTTGACAATTTGATTCTGGGCATTCTTTTGGAAAGATCAGAACACTAGACTCAGTTTCACAATCTTTATTTGAATATGGTGACGCCGGACAAGTATAAACATTTGTTTTTAATTCGTCTTTTATTTTTACTGATTTTTTCTCTCCATTAATTACTAATTCACCTTTGACATATCCCTTACCCATAATATCTTCTGCTTTTTTTCTACAGGCATTTTTTATATACCCTCCACATTCGTCAACAAAACATTGTTCTTGGTGTGAATCGGACATGCATTCAGGAGCTATAGTCGCTGAATAATAGCTAGTGCAAGTAATATCTCTGTTAATGGCAACACTTTGTAGATCAACAGCATTTTGATTGTATTTTGTACATACATTTAACTTAACAGGTATGTCAGCTTGATTTATTCTTTTTAACTCATTTTCTGACACTAAACCAATACTTGAATTTGAATACTCTCTATAAACTTTCCACCAAGGAGCACAAACTTTGAGAGGTCTTGTATAATCTAGAGAATTCCATTCAATTACACAAGAGAAAATCTTATCTTTTGAATTTTTATTCCAATAACCATATCTATTTATTGATATATTACGCTTATCTTCAGAGCAAATATCCTCATTCTTAAAATTTAAAAAAAATTGTGTTTTATTTAATGCTGATAGATAAATGTCATTGCATGATTTTCTGTATGCCCCAATCCATGATTCAGAATTTTTTGAATAATTATTTTTTATAAAATAGTTTTCTGCAGAAGAATCTATCATAACAGGTGTTCCAGCGAAATCATTAGTTAATTGAATGCATTGTTCGTAATCCATTCTATTTTTTGATATAGCATATGAATGTTGATTAAACCTCTTGAAATCTTTAAAATTATTTAAAAAATCTATATCTTTTTTATTAGGTATTTCTATATAGTGACAATTATTTTGTTCTTGATCAAAAATACCATAGCCAGTAAATATTTTCATATCCTGATATTTTGACAAATCTATATTTTTAATTAAATTTATATTTTCATTGTCAAAAAATTCTGAATATCCGGCGATAGGCAGATCAGAAGGTTTATCACTATTTAAAATTTCATTTCCTATTTTTTCTGATCTTTGTTCTGCAGATATTGATATTGCAGCATGTGCGATAATAGGTAAAAGAAAACTAAGTAAAAATATTCTTTTTCTCATTTTAAACCTCTTTTATTTTTTAACATATAATATCATAAATTTATCTATTTCTTATATATTTAATCAGATATTCATATGAATGATTCACTTTAATCATTAATTCTGAGTCAAGATTATTTATGTCTGGGTGATATTTTTTTGCAAGTTCAATATATCTTTTTTTTATAAATTTCTTATTTAGATCTGAATTTGATTTAATACCAAAAATAATCATATGTTGATTTAATTCTTCATTTTTATGTATGGTATACCTTATTCTATCTTCCTCGCTAAATATTCTATTACTCTTATATTCTTTTTTCTTTAAATTATTTTTATATTTTAAATAATCTTTTTTCAACATTAAGAAGATTGTTATAGCAGGAATAACCACATATAGTATATTTAAGTGTAATCCGAAAATATATATCAAAAGTGTAAACTCACATATAATTAAGCTTAAAATTAATAGAAGCTTAAATTTATTTTTTTTATTCAATTTCCTTAGCATTATTTTATTTCTCCTGTAGTATTTTTCATTATCAGCTTTATTTAAATGAAATTTTAGTATAATATCATAATTAAAAAAAAGGAGGTTTTTTTATGAAGATTTTTGTATTCATATTTTTTTCTATTTCTTTATTTGCTGATAATTTTATCTTAAATATTGGTGAATATTATAATTTTAATTTTGGTGATAGATCTATTATTACAATATATAAGACGGAAAATTTAATATCAAAATATAATATTAATGATAAAAAAATTTCATTGTATTTTCTAAAGACATTAACGGCCAATAGTGATTCCGAAAATTCACCATTGGCATTTGAAATAAAGTCAAATAAACATATTCTCCGCTGTATTAGAAAATCAAAACAAGTTATAGAATATGATAAAAGTAACTGTGCGATTAAAAATGCTATTAATGATTCTTCTTTTATAAGAAAACAAAGATCTAGATTTTACTTGCAATGTTCTTATAAATAAAATTTAGAATTTATATAAAACAGATACAGAAAATTCATGGTTATCTTGAATGACTCCACCAAGATCCATATATTGTTGTTCTCCCTCAATTTTATATTGAAATTCATAATTTTTATAATGATATTGATAAGCTGTGCGAATCAACAAATTATCTATACCTGTTTTAAATGTTGAGCCAATACCTATATTTATTTCAAATACATTTGTATCTTGAGTGTATGTACCTGTATAAGACCCAGTTTTAGTTTTATTTAAAACATAATTAACTGTATTTGCATTTGAATCTAATTTTAATTTTTTACCTTTGTTATCTTGTGATCCTAATCCAGCAGCAAAATCAAAATCAATTTTAAATATATCATAATACATGTCTGTTGAAATTCTTGCTCCAACACCAAATATTAACTCATTATATTTAGCTTCGTCATATCTAGATAGATAAACATAAGCCTTGACATGTCTCATGTTTCTTGTACTGTTTGATATATGATTATTAAGTTCTCCAGACAATCCGAGTATAAGAGTAGTATTTTTTGAATTTCCACCAACAATATTACTTAATGGCTCTTTATCTAAAACTTTTCTTTTTTCAATAAAGCTATAACCTTGTTTTAATTCAACGAATTTAGATATTTTATGCTTCATTGAATTGTAATAAAATGCATGTAAATTTGTATAACTTAAAAATATCATTATTAAAATAATTGTATTTTTCATAATTTATCCTTATTAAATATTTCCTTAAAAACTTATTAATTTAAGTTTAAATGTATATTAACTTAAGTTGACTTAATTGAATCTTAATTTATAAATATTTAAGCTTATTTGTGATAAAATAAATAAAAAATAGGAGATATTTATGATATACCCAGCTTTAGTTATGAAATGTATAGGATATATAAATAGTCAAAATAGAATTTCTGAAATGCCAGTAAAAGATAGTAATCTTATGAGAGTTTTATTGGACAATGGCGAGATAAAAGATATTGATTTTAAATCAAATGACACTGAATTCAATTCACTACATGACTACATGTATAATAAATCAAATTTAAGTTTAAAATCTGATAAAATTAAATCAGCTATGTCGGATTTAATGTTTTCAAGCAATGAAAATGTAATTAATCAAATAAATAAAGAAGAAGAAAAATTTAAAGATAAGTCAAATTCAAGGAAAATGGCAATCGAAAGCCTTGCGAAGAAAATATTAATTAATAAGAATTTAATCAAATCAGCTTCTATTTTCAGATCAGCTTTAGCTATATCTAAAGATTATTGTAACTCAAAATCAATATATGTTACTACTGACAATTTTGGTGTAAAACAATATTCTAATTCTGGTATTTATTCTCACGCTGTTTTATTAAACCAAATTCCAATAGAGTTACAAAATATAAGAAAACTTAATGGTGATAATATTGGTTACATGAAGATAATTACTTCAACATTAATAAATTCAGATCAAATAAATTATTTATTAGATCATATTATAAGAACTTTAAAAGAAAAATCTTTTTTACCTCAGTTTATTATATTTGATCAAATGTCTCCAAAATTCAAAGGATATGCAATAGAATTTAATAGTATAAAAAAGGATAAAAACAATTTGACTGAAGAAAGAATAGAAAGAGCAATCATTATTCTTCGTGAAATCAAGAAATTATTAACTTTTAATCATGGTGAATATAAGTTTTTTAAAATTGAATTACCAATTTTACTGCCAGCGGAAGATTTTAAGAATGCAATTTCAACTGTTCAGGAAAATAAAGGTAAATCTCCAATTCAGATTTTTAGAGAAGCTTTAATTAATACAAATTTTTCAAAAGAAAACCCTGAAGTGAAAAAAGAATTAAAATCACATATATTGAACAATTATTTTAAACCAATGATCGCAGGGGTAATAGATATGAAATTATTGGCTGTATATAATATTGTTGCTCCAAATATTGTGGGTGAATCGGATTCATGGGGTTTTATGCACAATAATATAGATTTTTCAAAATTATCTTTAGGTAAAGAAAGTATTGATATGATTTATGCTTCTTGTTCTGAAATTGTGGATAAATAAATGAAATTCAATACATTTGAAAATAAAAAAGCTCTTTATTTTATTGGAATTGATCAATCCATGACACATACTGGTGTGACAGTTCTTAAATATATCAATGATATTGATTTTGAAATAATTGAGTCTTTTGGTATAGTAACGTCAGCTGACAATACATTTGAAGAAAGAGTTTTTAAGATTAAAGATAAAATAATTGAGACATTGGTTAAGTATGATAAAAATCATACATTCATATCTATTGAAGGTCTTGCTTTTTCTCCAGGAAGAACAAATAATAGAGCAATGTTATTTGGTTTGTTTAGTATAATTCTAATGCATTTATATGAAAATGAATATAGATATGAAATTGTTCCTCCAACAACATTAAAGAAAAGATATACCGGATCAGGTAAGGCTAAAAAAGAAGATATGCTAATGTCTACTAATGATATGGAAAAAATAAGATTATCTGAATTTTCTAAATTAAAAGTATCTTCTAAAAAATTTGAAGATATTATAGACTCTTTTGCTTTAGCTAAAACAGCCTTTTTACTTTAAAGAATAGCTAAGAATTTAATCTTAGCTATTTTTATAAGCATATGACACCCTATAAGTCATTGAAATACAGTGAATCAATGAAATTTTTTATATGAATCCTTGTATCTTTCTTCAACAATTCAAAATATATTTGAATATCTGAATACTCAGATTCTATTTTCTTAACTACTTGATACAAAGAATTCTCTTCAACGAATAATGCAAATATAAAATAAAAATATTTGTCTTCATATTTTATTTCAATTAATTTATCAGAAGATCTAATTAGTTTTGTTAAATTAATTTTATTTTCTGATTCAATAGATATTAACCCTATATTGAATTTATATCTATTTGAAACTTCCTTATAATATTCGAAATCATTTTTAATAATTTCTGATATATAGTTTGTTAAATCTACTCTTTTTTTATTTTTTTCAGTCAAATCAAATCTCCATTTTTATTTTATTTTAACTTAAAACATGTTTTTAATCTATATTTAAATAAATATAAGTATAATAATAGCTTAAAAATATTAAGAGGATATTAAATGAAAATATTAATTGTTGACGACAGTGTGACAATGTTAAGGATTATTGAAAACACCCTAAAAAGAATCGGTATGAAAGATATAGAAAAAGCTATAAATGGCGTTGAAGCTTTTTATAAATACAAATCAGATAAATTCGATTTAATAATTACAGACTGGAATATGCCAGAAATGAATGGTTATGAATTGGTTAAGAAAATAAGGTTGACAAATAAGGATATACCAATTATAATGATAACAACCGAGGGTGGAAAAAAGGAAGTTATAAAAGCATTAAAGGCTGGTGTAAATAATTATATTGTAAAACCTTTTACACCTCAGGTACTAAAGGAAAAATTAAGCTTAATTATATAAATATGGGGTATTAAATTGAATCAAGAAGAAATAAATAATATATATGAAAAAATGTTTAAAAGATTGTTAGCAAAAGATTTTCATAAAGAAGACTCTGCTGAAGTGTCTACTGTTGCTGTTAAAAATTTTTTATTATATTCTGCTTCTGTAATAATTGAAAGGGCTATACCTGACGTAAGAGACGGATTAAAACCCTCTCAAAGAAGGGTTCTTTATGTTATGAAGAAAATGAATCTATCTTATTCTGGGGGATTTAAAAAATCTGCTAGAATAAGTGGTTTGGTTATTGGGTCTTTACACCCACATGGTGATATTTCTGTTTATGAAACAATGGCTAATTTATCTCAAAATTGGAAACAAAATATAACATTGATAGACGGCCAAGGAAACTGGGGTAGTATTGACGGAGATATACCAGCTTCACAAAGATATACTGAGGCAAGATTAACTAAAGCTTCTGTTTTAATGTTTAGAGATATCGAATATGATACAGTTGATTTTATTAAAAATTATGACGGTCTTGAATTGGAGCCAACAGTTTTACCTTCACCATTACCAATGATAATGATAAATGGAGTTCTGAAGGGAAGTATAGCTGTAGGTATGGATAGCTCTATCTTGCCTCATAACACAACTGAAGTGATTAATTTAATTCTAGCTATGATAGATTCAAGAAAAAATAAAGAAAACTTTCTTGTTGACGATTTTTTAAAATATGTAAATTCACCAGATTTGCCAACAGGTGGAATTATATACAACACCAACAATATGAGAGATATTGTTAGTAATGGTCGGGGCTCTCTTAAAATAAGGTCTAAATACAATATAGAGAAAGAGGGCCGTAAGAAATTTATTGTTATTACAGAAATTCCATATGGTCAATTAAAACCCAGACTAATACAAGAAGTTATTGATTTAAGGGCAGATAAAACAAACAAATTCTCCTCAGCTATAGTAAATATATCAGATCAATCTAAAACAGATATTAGAATAGTTATTGAAGTAAAAAGTGGCTGGGACGCAGAAGCCGTTATGAATTATTTATATCAAAATACTAAATTTGAAACTTCTGTTTCTTATGGTTGTGTTGTTATTAGTAACAAAGACGGAAATCCTGGTCCAAAAGAGTGTGGATTATTAGAAATAATGAACGATTTTTTAGATCATAGATTTTCTGTAGTTGAGCGAAAATTTATTTTTTTAAGAGAAGACTCTTTAAAAAAACTACATTTAATTGAAGGATTGCTGAAATGTATTGATCAAATTGAAGAAGTTATTAAAGTCATTAAAAAATCTCAGAATACAGTTACTGCAACAAAAAACCTGATTAAACAATTTGATCTGTCAAAAGAGCAAGCAGAATCTATTTTAGCAATGAGATTATCTAAATTAACTTCAATACAAAAGAAAGAATTAATTGATAAAAAAAGAGACTTGAAAAGTCTTATTAAAGAATGCGATTTAATTTTATGTTCACATGAAAATAAATGTGACTATCTAACTAAGGAAATATTATCTATTAGAAAAGATTTTGACATGAAAAGAAGGTCTGAAATTGGTAAAAAAGAAGATATTAGAGAAATTTCTTTAGAAATACCAAAAGAAGATTGTTTGATTGAAATAACTAAAAATGGATATATAAAAAAAGTATTAAAGGGAAAGACAATTGAATTAATGGAAAATGACTTTATTGTAAAAACAATTAAAACAAATACGTCAAACTTTTTAAGTATAGTTACAGAGAATGCAAAGATATATAATGTACCTATTTTTGATATCCCAGCTTCCGCTAAAGGCACTTATATTAACAATCTGATACAGAGTGAGGATAAGATTATTTCAACCTTTATAGGCTCTGAAAATGACATGTTGATTACTTATACTAAAAATGGATATGTTAAAAAGAGTTTATTTTCTAATTATTTTAAAAATAAAAGAAATGGTGGATTAAAATGTTCTGGATTATCAGAGGGTGATCTTTTAATTGGAACAAAGATAATAAACAACGAATCTAAAGACAGCATTATTTTTATAGCAAGTAATTCAAAATCAATTAAGTTTTCAACAGAAGATATTTCGATTATGGGTGTTGGAGCAAAAGGTGTCAGATCTATTAAATTAAAAGAGAATGAGTATGTCATTAATTCTTTTTTGGAATCTGAAGGAGAATGCTTATTAATGACAAATGAATCAGTTTCTAGGATAGTTAAATTTAAAAAATTAAATTTGCAGTCAAGGGGTGGTGTTGGAGTTTTAACCATGAATCTATTGAAATCAAGTGGAGAATTGAAGTTCGCTATAAATAAAAAAGAAAAAATTTTTATAAGATATTGGGACGATAGCGAAGAAATTAGGCTTGTAAAAAATTTAGAATTAAACGAAAATAAGAAGGGTTTAAAAATATTTGATAAAATAGTAAAAGATATCATTTCTTTTTAATTTTGTTTGTAATACATATTATTCTTTTAATTAACTTAAGTTGGTTAAAAGATAATAATTAAAAAAAGGATTAAAAATGAAAAGTTTTTTATTAAAAATTATAACTTTATTTGCACTAAGTGCTAATTTATTTGCTGATAACTCTTCAGCAAATGTTTCTGCTGTTGCTGTCAGTTCAAACACAATGTCAATTTCAGGCATGGAATATGGTTTTGGTCTTGGATTTGATCATGAATTTAAGAATAGTGTTGTTCTTGGTGCTAATGGTAGATTTACGTATGCTGATCTTGGAGCTGGTGCAGACTGGAATATGATCAATGTTCTGTTTGAAGTCAATCTTGGTTATAGATACAAGGATTTTGAAGCTTATGCCATTTTACCTATGCTAATTACGTCAAGCGAGGCCATTAACTCTACTGGATTTGGGTATGGTGTTGGATTAAAATATAAGGTATCTAAAAGCTTTACATTGAGAACTGAATATGTTTCAACTTCTATGAGCGATATTGAAACTGACTTAGATTATGACTATAGCTCTATTTCAATATCTGTTTGCTATAAATATTAAGCGACTTTCGTCGTTTAATATAGTAGATTTTATCTTTTTATTTTATCCGAACCAAAATCTTCTTCGTCCTGTATCCATATGTATAAATTTTTGCTTTTTATAATAACCTAACCCACCAGGTTTTATTCTTTTGGTAATTAAATATGATTTATATGAAGAATACCCACTGATATGGAAATCAATTGCTTTAGCCTTCATGTGTAAAGACCTTTTTGCTGTTCTATATCCATGTTCTTTTAGAAAATTATTTGTTTTTTTCGTTCTGTATGCAGAATGAACAACAATATACTTGCCTTTTTTTGATTTTTCTAAAATTTCCGCCAAATAAAATATTAATTTTTGATCAATTCTTTTTGTTTTGTTTTCACGAAAATCTCTTAAAAAATAACTTATTTTTTTTATTTCTTTTTCAGGAATCTTTTTATTTTTATAAAACCTTGAAACAAGAACCTCATTTGTATTAGGGTTATACATTTTTAATGTATATAAATGTTGTTTTGTTTTTCTTGTTTTTCTTAACTTTCTTTTATTATCAAGAGTATGCTTTTTCTTGATCGGTATAATTTGTACTGTTTTATTATCAGCCCCTAATGAGCTGTTAACAGCTATAGGAGTTAATAATATTTTTAAAAAATCTCTTCTAGAAATTATCAAGATCTAAAGAACCTTTTGAATATGCAGCAACATTACCTTCAAAGAAATTTGTTTTTATTGTTTTAATTTTAGAAAAATCATTAAACCAAGGTAAAGGGTTTTCTTTTGGAATATCTTTAAAAAGTGGTTCAAAATTAATTGCATTCAATCTGTCATTTGCAAGATATTTTACAAAATTTTCAATAATATCACCATTTAGACCTAATATGCCTTCTTTAGTAATTGTTTTACCCCATTTAATTTCTAATTTAACAGCTTCTTCAAATATTTTGTAAATATTTTCAATAACTTCTTTTGTGAAAATTTGAGGAAATTCCTTTTTTATTGTATTAAATAGATTTGTAAAAAGAAGAAGGTGTGTTATTTCGTCTCTTTGAATAAATCGTATCATTTGAGCAGATCCCAACATTTTGCCTGATCTTGCTAAAGAATACATAGCTGCAAAACCACTATAAAAATAAATACCTTCCAAACAAAGATTAGCTACGATCATATATACTTTCGCTTCGTCTTCGCTTTCACACTTAGAGGCAAATCTTTCATATATACTAAAAATATGACTGTTTTTTTCAAACAATTCTCTGTCTGTTCTCCATAATTCATAAATATCTTTACTATTAGGTGATATAGAATCAACCATTACAGCATAACTTTGAGAATGTAGAGCCTCTTCAAAAGATTGTCTTACTAGAACCATATTTATTTCTGGTGCTGTAACCCATGGATTAACATTATCAACCGTATTATTTGTTTGTAATCCGTCCATAAACATTAGTTGTGCCAGAACCTTATCATACATATTTCTTTCTGAAGGTACAAGAGAACTATATTTGTTTATATCATTTGTAATATCCACTTCTTTTGGGAACCATGTATTATTTAACATTATTTCCCATAAATTATATGCCCACTGATATCTCAATGCATTTAATTGAATAATACCTGAAGTTTTACCATGTAAAACCCCTGTTGTTGTTACACCTACTGGGCAATCCAAGCTCATTAGATTTTTTGCCATATTATCTTCTCCTTTGTTTTTATAGAAATTATATCAAAAAAATTGTATTAAAAATACAATACTAAGATTTATTAAGTTCAATCGTCTGTGTTGGAAATGCAAATTCAGCATTATTGTTTTCAACTATTTTCATTATCTCTATTATTATCTTTTCTTTTTCAGCTAACCATTCTTCCCACGAAACAGTTTTTGTGAACGCATATATCAAGATATCAATTGAATAACTATTTAATTCGTCAATATATACTAGCATTGTATTTTTAATACCATAATCGTCTTCTTTTCTTAATAATGCCGTTTTTCTTTTTATATTTGTAAATTTAAAATTTCTATTAGATATACTTTCATTGTTTTCTAACATTTTTTTGATTTCATTTTTTATGTTAATTATTTTTTCAATTGGTGTGTTATATGTTAATCCTACTTTAAATTTAATTCTTCTTCCGATTTTTCTTTTACTCCAATTTGTAACTACAGAGGTTGATATTATTGAGTTCGGAATCGTATATTCATTATTTGCAAAACCTCTAATTCTTGTCTGTCTCATGCCAATTTCTATAACTGTTCCTTCTACTCCATTAACCTTTATCCAATCTCCTACAGAAAAAGCTTTGTCAAAAATTACATTTACTGAAGCTATTAAATTTGAAAATGTATCTTTAAATGCTAATGAGACTCCAAGACCTATAACTCCAACACCACCTAATAATGCTGTTATTTCCACTCCCATTTTTGATAAAGCTATAGATATAAAAACAATAACTGAAATAATTGCAACAGTCTTTTTAAAGAATAATAAAATTTCTGATCTTAAGTCGGAATATTTATTCATTAATTTCTCCGAATATAGTTCAATACTATTATCTACAATATTATTAAAAATCCAGAAAAAGATAGCCCAATAGGATATGGAAATATAAACATTGTCTTTACCATTAAATATATGTGTAAGTATATCTATTGACAATATCATTAGAAAATAATTCAATGGTCTTTTCAATGAATCTTTAATTGCTTTTTTAGAATCTTCATTGTTATAGTTTTTAAAGAAACCATTTAAAATACTGCCTATAATTGGAAGAAGAAAAAATCTACTTAAAAATATTAAAACAATTATTGATATGGAAATTATTATTTGACCGACAGTTATATCTGCTATATGTTGCAAATAAAGATTGATTTGATAGATATTGATATTTGAATCTATTTTATTAATTATTTCATTAAATGACATAATATTATTTTCTTTTACTATTTTATTTAAATTGATTTTTAAAAAATTTATCGTTGACAAAATATACTCTTTATTATTAAAATAGTTTTTTAATGCTTCATTATATTGATTTTCTATTATAGTTGAGTTATTTTCAATTGGTTTATAATTTATATCTGATAATTGATAAACAAAATTATTTAGAATATTTGTAAATTTAGATTTTGGCTTCATTGAAACTCTAAGTGTAATCATTTTATTTAATAATTTATTTAATTTATATTTATCTTCTATGGTTTTTAATTTTATAAAATCTCTTTTATATGCAAGATCAAATCCTTTTTGCTTATTTATATTCATTCTTACAAGTAGATTGTTATTGTCTTGTTCTTTATTTTCGAAATATTTATTAGATTTAATTTGTTTTATAATAGAATTTATTTTTGTTAAATTTATTTTTGATTCATTGTTTTCAATATCCATTGAAGAAAAAAGAAGGGTTGACATGAGTAAAATTATAATTAATTTCATATTTTTATTCCTATTTTTAATATACAGTATTATATTAAAATGTAGCTGAAAATATCTTTAAGATTTATTTTTATTTTACTTTAAGTTTTTCTAATGTATAATAAAAAAAATAAGAAATGGAGTAGAAATGGAAAATAATAGTAAAATTATAGGTAAGGTTAGGATAATTTCAATTATATTGAAGGATATTTTTATATCAATAGGCGTATTTTTCTTTATTCTTATGGAAGAATTGGTATGGGATACGTTTGTAGTTCCTGTTAGAAAATATTTTGAAAAAATTATTTCTAAAAAAATAAAGAAGTTTATATCAAAGCAGAATAAATATATAATAATGTTTATATTTTTATTGCCATTTTTAACTTCTGAATTAATGGGTTTGGTTTCAGGTGTATTGTTTACAATGGGATTTATTTTATTTGCAGTTACAATTTATATATTAAAGATTGTTGTTGCCTCTGCTTCTTTTTGGGTATTTAGTAACAATAAGGAAAAATTATTATCAATTAGTATTTTTGAGAAATCATATACATTTGTAATTCATATGTTCAATTATTTGAAATCAATTAAGATATATAAGGATATTAAGAAAGTTGTCGCTGATATAAAGGAAGCTGGAAGATCTAATACAATAAGTATTTTGAAAAGAAAATATAAATCATACAAAAATAAATTTAAAAAGAAGTCTTAAATGAAAAATAGAATTAAATATTGCAAAAAGAATTCAAAAAAGAAATTTAATTATTTACATTCAAATGAATTTAACATTTATAAAGATTCAGAAAAAACAGTTTTTGATATTGATTTCTCTGATTGGAAATTTCAAAAAGAAAATAATACAATTGTTAGGAAAAACTATGATTCTTTATATTTACCACACATTAGTATTGAGGCTTTTGTAAAAACAAAATATTCATTATCTCGTACTTATATTTCAGGCAATATAATGTCAGCAAGAAGTTTTTTATTGAATTCATTATTAAATAAACTTGAAAATGAATTACAGAAGAAAATACCAACTTTGTTAATGATTGAATATAAAAAAATAGATAACGGTAACAGGGAATTTATTTCTGAATATAGAAGTTGTGGTCTTGAATCTGAATATAAAAAATTAAATATTTTTTTACAAACAGAATTTATTTTTATTATTGAAGATTATATTGTAAACAATATATTGAAAAATATTGAGAATTATACTTTTGTTAATATTGAAGAATGTTATAGAGGTGATTTAAATTATAATTATATAATAGGGGATCTTAATTCTGCAAAGAAAATTCATTTAAAAAGTTTTTTTGTAGATTTCGAAGAATTTCAACAGCCAATTGAATATCTAGAAAAGATAGAGCATAAAATATTCAATAAATTTAAAAGGGTTTATTTAAAGTATATTGAAAATGTTTTAAATAAGAAAACTCTGTAGGAGAATGTAATGTTAGAGAAGACGGATTATGCAAATATATTTAAAAAATTACTAGCTGTATACGGGGATAAATCAGAAAAAAGTCATGGTAAAATTGAGACATTTAAAATTTATTATGAATTTTTGTTAGATTTTTCAAAAGAGGAATTTGAAAATGGAGTGAATCTTTTGATAAAAGAAGAGAAAAACCCATTTTTTCCTACAATATCTGTAATAATTCAATATATAGAAAAAGCAAAAAATATGGGAATGGATAATGATCTTGTTAAGGATTTAAAAATGGTTCAAAAATTAACTGGAAGAAATTTCTCTTCCAACAAATTGAATTTAATTCTTAGGGAAAAAGAAGAGGGTGATAAATATGTCTTGGCAAATTAAAAATATTTTTTTTATTTTTTTAACAATTGTCTTATTCTCATTTTCACTGTATTTGTTTTTTACAAAAAAAGTTATGATAAATAATACCATTGAAAATAATATAGTTGAAAAAAAAGACTCAAGTAATGATTTTAATTATATTGATACTCAAATAAAAATAATTGATTCTGAAATTAGAGAAAATATAAATGTTAAAAATATTTCAATGAGAAATTGCAAGGGAATGCTGGAAGCTAATAAAGATAATGGACTTTTTTCAGATACAGAATTGTTTAAAAAATTAAATGCTGACAGAGAATTTAAACTAGATATTATTTATGATCTATGTTCTTATAATTTTAAAAAAAACAATCCAATTTCTTTTATTTTTTTCACTAAAGATATGTTAAATAATTCTATAAAAAAATATGATAATGAATATATTCCTTGTGTAAATATAAAAACTCTTACTTCTGGTATTAATAGTAAAAAGAAAGGGTTAATTCCTTTAAGTTTTATTGCAGATTATTTTTAGTATAATATCTATCTATTACAGAGAATAAAGGTTTTTTTAATCTTTTAATTTTAATAAAGCAAGGAGAAACTATGGAAGTAGTTGGACATATAAAAATTGGAAATACAACAAAGGGATTGCCGACAATGTCGAGTAAAATTCATTTAACAACAACAGGAAAAGGTGGTTGTGAAAATTTTGAGCCATATAAAGACTCTAATTTTAACGGATATGATAGAATTTCTGTTGGAGTTCCATTTATAAAAAATGTACATAAGAATTTTAAAGTTGGTAAGATATCTTTTGTTTTGGTTAATGGTATATATAAATATCGTGCTGAGATTGAGAATAAACACGTTATTCTTTATCCATATCAACCATATTTTGAAAATGTATTAGAGGATTTGCCAGTCATTAAGCTTGGTTTAGCAAGTAAATGGGAAAGTAATTTGGACATGAAGATAAGAGCTATTGGTTATTTTATAATTAAAGATACCGTTTTTGATTTCAAAACAAGCTCAGCTTTTTCAATAAAAGAAATATCTCGTGCATTAGATATTTTATCTAAATTTGAACCAAAAGACGTTGTTAATGCAAGACTTGATCTAATGTTCAAAACAAAATTGTTTAAGACAAACAAGGTTGAGGAAGTTAGTTATTTAACGATAAGTGAAATAACACATAGGTCATTTAAAGATTATTCAATAAACAATGTTCCTGCAACAGTAGTTCAGTCAATAATAAATGTTGAAGAAGAAAATCTTCGATTGGATTCTAGAACTCCTTTAACAATGAAAGCTGCCCAGGAATTTTTTAATGGTAAAAAAATAACCGTTGAATTAGATAGGGAAGAAAACAATCAATTTTTGGAGATAAATAACATTACCTCAGGAGATAATGATCTTGTTGAGAAAGTTGAGAATATTGAAAGTAAAAAAGAGGCTCTTCAAGATAAGAAGAAGAATCAATTAAAAAAAGTCTCTAACAATAAAGAGGTTTTTGATAAGTTAATTGAGGCTGGTCTACCAAACCCAATAGCAACTGCTTTAATAAATATTTTCGAAAATGAAGCATTTAATAAAGCTGAAGAGTTGGAGTTTTTTATGCCGAACATTTTAAAATTAATCTCTAATAACAGAGTTTAATTTTTAAGACAATAGCCCCATTTCGGGGCCTTATCTTATAGATTTATTTAAAATCCTAATTTTTTAATTCTATTTTTTATACTTGGGTGTGTTGAGAATAGATTATCACCTTTTTCAAAAATATAAGCAGCTTTTCTAGTAACATTGTTGTCATGATAATCATTTGCATGATAATCTAGAGATATCTTTTTAAGAGCACTTGCCATTGCTTTTGGATCTCTTATCAATTCTACAGAGCCTGCGTCTGCCATATATTCTCTAGATCTGGATAACCACATTTGAATAACTAATGTTAGAATAGGTAATACAAAGTGCAATACTAACAATATTAGTTTTGCACTTTTAGCTCCGTCATTATTATTACCTCTAAAGATAATGAAAGATATCCAATCTGTTACAAACAGCATTATATTTGTAACTACACCAACAACCAATGTTAACTTAATATCTTCGTTTCTTATATGTGTTAATTCATGTCCTATGACAGCTGATAGTTCAGCTCTATTGAGTTTTTCATACAAACCCTCTGTAATGGCTATCATTGTATTTTTTTCATTCCAGCCACTTGCAAAAGCATTCATATAACTAGCTTTAATCACATATAGTTTTGGCATATATTTTAATCCAGCAGCTATTTTCAGTTCTTCTAGAATATTATAGAGATCTTTATACTCTTTATTGTCTTTTTCTATTTTTACATATGATTCACCAGATAGTTGAATTCTTTCAAAAAAGAAAATAGAGACTATAATAGATACAAAACCAAACAAGAGCATTGATATCGTTGCAATTGGAAGTTGTTCTAAATGAATGATCTTATATAAAGTATCTGTCATAGAAGTTGAATTACTAATTACTATGTCTAATAAAAAGCCAATAAATATATATATCAGTAAATATAAAAATAAGGCTATTTTTGTTTTATATCTATTCTTATTTATAATTTCTCTATAATTCATTTAACACTCCTCTTTAAATTAAAACTGAACTCTTTTTTCTTCTTGAATTTTTACTTCTTCTTTTTTTAGTTTCCAGTAATCAAATTCTTTTTTTAAATCAGGAAAATACTTAACAATAATATTGTATGGAATAGAAGAAATTAATGCATTATATTTTTCCAAAGAGTCATTGAAAGCTTGTTTCGCATAAGATAATCTATTCTCTGTAGAAACAATTTCCTCTTGAAGTTGCAATAAATTATCATTAGCTTTTAATTCTGGATAAGCCTCTATAGTCATATTAAAAGATTTTGTAAATTGACCATTTAAAATTTGTTCAGATATTTGATCTTCGATATCTCGCTTATCTTTATTTGAGAGTGCGTCGCCATTGATATCTAAAGATTTCTCTCTAAGAGATATAATGTCTTTCAATGTTGATTTTTCATAATCCATTGCTTTTTTTACTGAGTTTATCAAGCTATCGAAAACCTTGCCTCTTCTATCTAATTGAATTGAAATTTGTGATCTCATATTCACCACCATTTCTTTTGCTGAAACTACTTTATTATAAGAATATATAAACCACATTCCTAAAAATATTAATATTACTAAAATAACCATTTTTTTATTCCTCCATGTATTTATTTTTATTATATCTAAAAATATATATATTACAAAATAAATAAATAGGAGGTGAACAACTTGGTTATCTATGAAAAAGAAGATAAGAATTTTTATTTAACTTTATTTAAGTTAAAGAAGAATGAAAATAAGAATATTAGCTGTGATAAATGTGTAGTAATTGAAAACAATTCAATTATCGTGGGGATTGTTCTGATTGAGAAAAATTTTTATAAAACATGGTTTGACAATCATGAAGCTTCATTATTTTTCTTTAAGAATTTTGTTTTTTAATAGAAATAAAATAGAACTTAATATTTCCAGAAAAATCTGGAAATATTCTTATTTAACTTTTTTTACTTCAACTTTTTTCATTAAAATACTTGAACTTACAGGTTTCATATCTGGACCAAAAAGAGACGGAGTTCCTTTTGCACCTAATTCAGAAGCAGCAACAGCTGATTTTTTTAAAATTTTATCAATTTTATCTTTATTTTCTTTTGAAACTTTGAATTCTTTGTATTCTGTATTACCAGTCATAACATTATGCATTCTATCAGCTTTTTCAGAATTTGTTTTTGCTGAAAGAACCCAATATAACATTGATTTCGAATCTCTATGAAAAGATAACGGCATTGGAATAACATTTATTGTATATTTCTTTAGAGCTTCTTTTGAAATTTTTGACTCTAATCTTTGACAATATGGACATTCTGGATCTGTTACAAGATAAAGTTGTTCTGGACCAGTTCCAGTTGAAAAGGCAACACTATCTTTAACTAACTTTGTATTTACAGGAAGTGTATATGGTGTTCCGTCAGTTTTAAATGCTTTACCGATAAACATTGTAGGATTATCACCATGCATAACAAATATTTCAAATTTTTGATTGCCTCTTGGTGTTTTGGCCATTAATTCTAAATGATCAAAACCATTTTCTTTCAATGATTTCGTGACGCTAAGAGCTTTGTTTTTTAACATTTTTGGAAATAAATTTAAATCATTGTTGATTTCTGTTTTTGTCATATTTACACCAGCCATTACACTTGTTGTTGCTAGTAGCAAACCTGTTAAAATTGTTCTTTTTAGATTTTTATTCATTATTTACCTCTTTTTAATTTTATTTTAAGTTTAATTGTATCAGATAAATATTAATTTAAGCTTAAATTAATATTTTTAATTTAAATATATCTTCTTAATACATAGTATTAATTTTGTCTGTTGACGCATTTCTTTCATGAGAGTGCCGAGGACGTAAAAGGAGATATCATGAAGAAATATATGATAGAAATGTTAACAGCAGTATTGTTGTTAACATTTCTAGTTGCTTGGCAACTAGATATAGAAAGAAGTTACAAGAACAGTTCCTCTGTTCTTGTAACAGAAATATTTCTCATGCAAAAGGAAATTAACCTCCTTTTACATGAGAAAAGGAAATTGGAGCTTGATTCAGGCTCCAGCGGATTTGAGGCTAGTATGGCCTCATTTGAAAAAATTTCTCTCATTAACAAAAGAGGGAGATATCTCCTTTCTGAGATAAAAGGAAGAAGGGAGTCGTTAATTGGAATGAAGATAGCAATGAGTAATCATGCCCTCTTTCCATTAACAGAAGGTACGATTATCTCTGATCCTGAAAAGATCAGGGATATTGAGGAAAGCTTAATGCCATGGAAGATAAAAGATCCATGGCATTAGGCTAAAGGTACAATATAATACAATATTGTATTTCTATTTAGGAAATTTTAGTTATAATTTTTATTTATATAAATGAGAATCTTATTTAGTGTGGAATTATTGAAATAATATCTTATTAAATTTGTTTTCAAATACAGTGGAACCCATAACAGGAATCGAACCTGCAAGTCTTCGTATATACTTTCCAAGTTTATTATCACTATTTTATGGAATTTTTCACTATTTAAGGAATCTTTAATTAAGAGCATTCAAGAAATGAAAAATATAAAAGAAAATGAAGATTTGAAAAAATATATTTATGATCCATTTGCAACATGGCATTTAACAATTGATAATGAAACAATAGATATGATTGAAAAAGAGTTTTTGGTCCTTTTAGAAGAAAAAGATAAGTAATGACAAAGTGTGAAAATTTGAAAGGTGCTTTTTCAGTAAAGCTTAAAGATAATTCAAAAGACATTCTACCTTTGTTTTGAAATAAATATTTATAAAAAGAAGGTATCTAATTGATTATAATAATAAAATATAATGGCAGTGATAGAAAGATTTGAACTCTCAACCTTGGGTTTTGGAATCCCATGCTCTAATCCAATTGTAGCTATATCCCTATAATGGAGCACACATGGGGAATCGAACCCCCGATACTAGCTTTGCAGGCTAGACCATTACCACTCTGGCATATGTGCATAAATTTTATGTACTGAAACAGTATTCTTATATATAATAAGTATATATGGTTGTACTGGCGAGACTTGAACTCACTCTCTTTACCTTATGAGGGTAACGCTTTCCGTGTTAAGCTACAGTACAATCTTTCTTGAATCCCTAGTAGGAATCGAACCTACGACCTATGGAGTCGAAATCCATAGCTCTTCCAGCTGAGCTATAGGGATATATATGGTACTCTCACCCGGATTCAAACCGGGACGCCCAAAAAGAGCATTAGGGTCTAAACCTAACGTGTCTATCAATTTCACCATGAGAGTATATTTTTCTGGAGGAAACGGTGGGATTCGAACCCACGGACCGATATTTCTACCGATCGCTGGTTTTCAAGACCAGTACAATAAGCCATACTCTGTCACGTTTCCATATTTTCTGGAGGAGTTGGTGGGATTCGAACCCACGGACCGATATTTCTATCGATCGTCAGTTTTCTAAACTGATACAATAAGCCAAACTCTGTCACAACTCCATTTTGTTTGGTACTCCTACCCAGATTCGAACCGGGACGACCGAAGTCACTGGATTCTTAATCCTTTGTGTCTACCAATTTCACCATAGAGGTATATATGTTTTTGGTGCCGAAAACAGGAATTGAACCTGTAATGCTAAAAGCAAAGTGGTTTTGAATCACTTGTGTTTACCTATTTCACCATTTCGGCATATTTTTCTGGAGGAAACGGTGGGATTCGAACCCACGGACCGATATTTCTACCGATCGCTGGTTTTCAAGACCAGTACAATAAGCCATACTCTGTCACGTTTCCATATTTTTGGCATAGACACGGAGAATCGAACTCCGGTTAATGGGTTTGGAATCCATTGTTTTACCTCTAAACTATGTCTATATTTTTTTGGAGGAAACGGTGGGATTCGAACCCACGGACCGATATTTCTATCGATCGACTGGTTAGCAACCAGCTACAATAAGCCACTCTGTCACGTTTCCATATTTTCTGGAGGAGTTGGTGGGATTCGAACCCACGGACCGATATTTCTATCGATCGTCAGTTTTCTAAACTGATACAATAAGCCAAACTCTGTCACAACTCCATTTTGTTTGGTACTCCTACCCGGATTCGAACCGGGACGACCGAAGTCACTGGATTTTAAGTCCAGAGCGTACTACCAATTTCGCCATAGGAGTATTTTTATTTGATAATTTGCTTATGAAGATTTCACGAAAAAAAAGGCATAAAAAAAGGGCCGAGTTTAACGTAAAACTCAAGCCCCTTAAAAAAAGTTAAATATACTTAAATATTAACTTGAAGAGCAGGAGTTTTTACTACATAACAAACTTAAACAACTGAGCCAAGATAGCGATAATTTAAACATTGTTCTCATGGTTAAAACTCCTTTTATTTTTATATGTAGAAATTATATCTTAAAATAAAAATAATGTCAAGTTTTTTATGAAAATATTATTATTACAATGTAATTTACACTAAATGTGTAATTATTTTAAGAAAAGGACGTATCATATGCTTAAGTATGAAAAAATATCTATCAATAATATTAAAAATGAAATTGGTAGTAATATATTTGAAACGTATATTGAAAAAATGAGTTTTTTTGGAATAGAGGAAACACCTACTATTATAGGTAAGGGAATGGAATCTATTATTTTCGAGTATAACGAAAATATGGTTGTTGTATTGACACAAGAAAAAAGTAAGCTGAATTTTTTAGCAACATTATCAAATGAGACTGGTGTATTTGATATTAAGAAAATAAAAGAAAAAAACTTTCCTTTTGAAGAATGTTTAAAGAATGTCTTTTTAGATAAAGATATTTTTAGTTGTTTTTTTATGACAAAGGGTGTTGTATATGATCTTGATATTATTGAGAGTATGTTTGAAAATATTTCAAGTATTCCGAGATTATCAGACTATCTTGCAGAATTTACAACTCAAGAATTTGAATCTGTGTCTATACATAATAAAAATGATTTAAATGATATTAAATGTGAGTTAGAAAGACTGGAAGAATCTTTCATGAAATCATTATTTTTATCTGAAGTAGAAGATAGTAAAATGCGGGATTATATAGATTTTTCAAAAAAAGTTTTTTCGTCAATACAAATGTCAATTAAATGTTTAAATGATATTGATTTTAAAGATACATTTATCTTAGATCTTCATAATGAACAATTTTTAATGTTTGGAGAGGAAGTTATTTGTACAGATCCTGTAATGTTTAATTACATAGAATATATATAAATTAATTATCCAAGGTTACTAAGCCTTGGATATATATTTCACTTCTAGTTTTTCAACTATTATATGATCAAAGTTTTTTACTATTATAAAAATAACTATATATGGTAAAATAAATTTTCTTCTTTTTTATCATTATCTAATAAGGGGAAAGATAAAATTAATCTATTTTATTCTCAATAATATCTTCAGGAGAAATTTTTTCATTCAAAACTTTTTTAATACTTTTAGTTTCTTTTTCCACCTCTTTATATTTAGTTAATTTACTTTATTTTTTGGATAAATTGTTGGTATCTTTTTCATAAATAGCCTTTTAATATAAATTTGAATTTATTGAAAATAGAAACTTGATATGTATTAAGTTTCTATTTTTTATAAATAAGTTTTAATTTATCTAAAGTTTCTAAATAACTTTTACTAAGTTCCTCTGTTTCTTTTCTTTTTATTATATTTTCTTTTTCTTTAATTTTATTTTCATTTATATGATAAATTATATTATAATCCATATATTTAATATTTTCAAAATCTTTTAATTTTCTAAAATATTTTAAAGACTTTTCACTTTTATTAATCTCTTCTAAAAAAAATTGATAATCAACCTTAGGTATTTGAAATATAAAATTAAATATTAAAATAGCAATAAATAAAATAGAATAAATTGACGTAACTAAAATTTTATAATCAAATTCAGCTTCACTAAATAAAATTATTATTAAATCATAAAATAGAATTAACTTAAATAAAACTATAAAAATTAGTATAAATCCAGAAAAAAATGTTCGATCAAATAAATCTAAATAAACATATATATCAAATGGTTGAAAATATTTTAAATAAAAAAAATCTTCTGAAATAAAATACTGATAAGGAAAATTAGTATATATAAATATAGAAATTATTATAAGATATAAGAAAAAATATTTCACAAGATATCCTTTTTAATTATTATACTTATAAAAAACTTAAATTCAGTTTAAATCTATAAGATATTATATCAATTGAAATTAATCAATTGATATAGGTTTATTCAAAAAGCTTTAAAAATCTATCTAAAATAGAACCCTTTTTAATTTCTTTCTGAGATTTTTCAATTTTATTAAAATATGTTCCAACAGGTTTATCAATATAACAAAAGGCAATAGAACCATTTGGTTGATATAAAATACCATTAGTAGTATCTCCAGTATAATCTGTAATATATCTACACAAAATATCTTTTGGAATCTTTAACTCTTCAATTAAAAAAGCATAAGAAGAATTTAAATAAAATTTATCTATAATACTTTTATATTCTTCAGATATTTCATTAGGAACTTCTAAAACTTCCATAGGCATAGAAGGAATATATTTACCGTCAATTACTTTATAATGACTTCCGTCATAATGAACACCTGTTTCAACTTCTTCTTTTTCTTCATTACGATAACTAACACTTGCGTCATGATTTTTAGCTAATACATTCATAGCTCTAATGTATTTAAGCAACTCTTGATCTTTTTGAAATTCAATTTCTCTTTTAGAGTAATTCATATTCAACCTTTTTTTTCAAATTTTTAGAAATTAATCTAAATTAGATTGTAATATCAACTATAATTAGAAAATAATTTATTTTTAACCATATATATCTTTTAGTTCAACTAATGATTTCTCAATTTCTTTATTAAACTCTTTTTTCTTAGTTTTTACTTTTAAGTCTTTTGAAATTTTTTCTTTATTATCTTTAATTTCTTTATTTATTTTATTAACTATAATATAATTATTTAATGAGATCGGCTCATATTTATTTAATGATCGATAATATTTAATTGCCTCTTGCGATTTAAGCAATTCGTTTTTAAAAGAAGGATAATACTTTTTTGGAATTTCAATATTTCCAATAAATATTGTTATAATAAAAGAAATAATACCTAGGATAAGTAATTGAATATTATTAGATATAGATAATTCTTTAACTCCATAGAATAGTTCTAAACAGTAACCTATAAAGAAAAAATAAAAACAAAGATAAGTATAAGTGGAAGTGTTTTTAGATTATCGAAAAAACAACCATATTCAAATATATTAATATACTTTAACTCTGGAAATAAATTAAGAATATGATCAGGCAATAATTTATGCAATGGAAGTGAAAGATTTAGAAAAAATATGAAAAAAATTGTGTTAATTCCCATAGAAATAGTATTTATATATTTATTTGAACCAACTTTTCTAGTTTTAAATATTTTCATTTTTCCCAACCTTTTTTCTAAAAAAAATATATTCTTTTATCTTAGATAAAGAAATATTAATTTGCTTAATTTGAAAATAATTTTCTTTAGTAAATAAAATTAAATCTTCAAGTATAAATTCGTCATTTTCTTTAAGCGAACACTCCTTTAGTATTTTCTGTCTACCTATTTCTTCGTATTTTTTATGTTTAGAATTAAATAATGTAGCTGGATATGATTTTTGAATATTTATTCTTATATCTGAGTTTTTAACCCAATATTTTGCTTCTTTTTTTAATTCATTTAATTTTAAAAGTTTTTTTCTAGGTTTATTTTTTTTATTAGGTGGAATACTTTGCAAAAGAATAATTTTTCTTAAATCTTTAGAAAAAGAAATGTTTATATTATTTTCTTTATAATATATAAATATTTTTATTAATATATTTAATGTATTTAAAAGATTCTGATTAAAATAATCGTCTGGAAATAAATAAAATGGTTTATATTTTAAATGATCTTCCTTTGAAATATATTCGTTAAAATCTTTTTTATTTCTTATTTCTTCAAGAAAAGTTTCCATTAAATTAATGTTATTCATATTAAATTCCTTTTTCTATTTTATTGAATAGAGATTCGTTTTTCTTTATAATATTATAAGTATCTTTATAGGCTTCTTCATAAGAAGAACCCTCTGATACGTTTGTAAACTTACGACCAATTTGGTCAATTATTTCAATTTCAACTTGAATAAAAATTGTTTTATCTAAATTTAAAGTAGATAATTCTTCTATTTTTATTCCATTTAATACTAATCTTTTTTTAAAATCTATATAATCAAAACTACCCATAAGATATCTTTTATTTATAAATAAAATTTTAACAATATTTTTCTTTATTTTTGTTGAAATTTATAGTTTTTTAAATAATTTGATTTCTTTATGATATTATAACTCCTTTAGCTCTTGAATTTTTCTATCAATAGCTGATAAAGTTCTATACTTTAATGGAATAGCTTTTAAATCTTTTTTTCTTTTATTTAATAATGAGTTTTTTCTTATTTTTAATTCATGCTTCGAAATATCAATTGAATTATATAGATCAATATCTAAAAGAATTAATTTAAGTTGAGCTCTTATTTTTTTTAATTTCTGAATTTTTTCATTTATTTTTAAATCTTTTTTTAAAGACAATATTCTTGGTTTTAAAAAATTTTCAAAGTAATCTAAATACTCTCCTCTAAGGTCCCAATTATAGTTTCCAACTGAATACGTTGCATAATCATAAATATCCTCTTCTAGCACACTTAAAAGGTCGTTTATTGATACATTGGACAAATCTCTTATTCTATGAATAAAATTAACCTCTGGATAATCATATAATGGATCTTTTAAATGAAAATTAATATATGTGTTTGTATCGATAACTTCCCAATCAAAAATAAATTCAATATCAGGTAATTTTTCTAAACCAAAATAATAAATCCAAATAAGAGATTTAATTTCTTCTTTATTTAAGTATTCTAAATCTTCTTTTGAGATATTTTCAAGATATTCTAAAACCTTTTTGTTTAATTCATTGTTTGATAAAGCTTCTGAATATATATCTGAAATAATTGAATATGATTCTGAATTAGAAGTTAATTCTAAATTAAATTTAAAATAATCTATTTTTAATGGAAATAAAAAGCTAAAATCTTTTTTTGTAGCTTGAAGTTCTTTTTTATATTTTTGAAATGTAGTAATCATGAAATATCCTTTAAGGTTTATTTCTAAGAAAAGAATCAGACCTATAGATTAGGTTTAAATCCTAATCTTAGGATAAGTGTATTATTACATAAAGAATCTTAAATTTTTATTTAAAATATTATTTTTTAGTATAAATTAAAAAATAAACTTAAAAATGAAATAAGAGATCCATTTATAATTTTTAATTTATACAGTATAGCTCACTTAGATATTTTAAATTTTAAGTGTATCTACAAAAGTTACGTCATTCATTTTTAAAACTCCTAAATTCTTATTAAATTTTTCATGTTATACAATACATTCTTTAAAACCCTCGAAGGGTGGATAAGACTTTACCTTTTTAGAGATTTCTCAATTTCAAGGAATCCTGTTTGGTCTTCTCCAGAATCAGTTAACCTGCATTTACTTACCTTATTAAACTATGCCCGGTTTTAAGATTTTAATAAAGGTCTAATCTCTAGCTCCCTTACGTTATAATCAGCGGGTATTACTGCTGAGTTATTTTCTAATAACCCCCTTCCGTGAAGACATAAAGAAGCCTTCCCGCTTTTGTGTATCAGTATATAATACACCACATATTTTGCCTCTTCAAGGCCCACGGAGTTTTCCATGGCTTGGTTGTAGCCCCATGAAAAAGTGCGTCAACAGACAAAATTTATGTTATATAATAAGAAGAAAAAGAAAAATATATATTTTTCTTAAATATTATAAAATCTTCTATAACTCAACGTCTACTATTGCAAAATCTAAACAAATATTATTTTTTTTACAATATTTATAAATATTAAAAATTTCTTCAATTGATTGAATTTTTTCTTTAGATAAATCATAATCAGAAAGAGATTCTTTTATATCTTCTATTGTTAAAACAATAATCTGGGGGTAATCTTCAATATCTTTTATTAATAAACTTATAGCGGCATTATCAATGTTACAGGAAAATTGAACTTTAAGATTTGAACAAATTTTTCTTATTTCTTTTTCAGCTAATTCTTTTAAAAGATTTTTTTGATTTTCTAATTTACTTTGCTCTTCTTTAAATATCATTTTTTTATCCTTTTCATTCGAGTTATTATTTATAATAATAATTATAGCATTTGTTAGCTTAAGTATAGTTTACATTATATTCACTTGTTTTAGTTGAATTAAGAATTAAATTAAAAAATAAAGGAGTTGAATATTCTGTCTTATCAAAAAAAGAATTGTGTAGTTTATTTAAGCAAATATTAGAGATAGAACGTAAAGAATTTTTAAATAGGAAAAAGGAAGCTTTAAATATAAAACCATTATAATAAACTTTTTCAGTCTCAATAAAATGATTCAATTTGTTCAATTGAATTGAATTTTTGAGCCAGATCAGCACCTTTTAATATTGGATAAGAAAATCCAAAAACAAAACTTTCTAAAGAAAAATAATGTTCTGTTTCTTCGATTTTACCACCTTGTTTTGTTCGATAGTTGAAAGTTCATTCAGAACTTCAAACATTAATATGTATAAATACATATAGTATCTATAAAATTAAAAATAAAAACTATAGCAGGAAGAATTAAAAACAACCAAATATCTTAAAGTTCTAAAGTCTGTATTGTATTTAATGAAAACTGGTTCTCCAATAGCTTTTAACACCTCCCCGTATTTATTATACTTAACTTCTCCAATACCAGATATCTTTAACATATCTTCTTTTGTTTTAGGTAGTTTTTCAACTATTTCTTTTAGAGTTTTATCAGAAAAAACCATATATGGTTTAATATTTTCTTTTTTTACCAATATTGAAGAAAAGAATACAAACTATTAAAGATATTTGATAGTATTAAAAATCCTCATAAGTCACTGTTTCCATTAATTCAAATTCAACAACCTCAAAAGAATCTTTTTTAAAATATTCTTTCATTTCTCTAGCATGATCCTTTGCTATTTTTAATTGCTTAAAAGTTGTTCCACCATTTGCTCCTTTAGATTTTTGATATGTTTTTTTATCCATATATTTGTTTGTTTCTTTATTTCTTATTTTATAAATTTTCATGTTACCCTCTCTTTAAAAATTAGATCCATGCATAGCTGTACCAAGAGCCATAAAAGAACCAAGACCCATTCCAGAACTACTAGAATAATTAATATTTTGTTCTAAATCAAATTCTTCTTCACAATTTGGGCATTTTATTCTTGTTTTAGTTTTTTGACTTGACACAGTTAATAGTCCACCAATAATAATTAAAAATATAAAAAATAAGAAAAATAATTTAACTTCAAAAATCCATGAAAATATATTAAATGGTTCTTCTACATTAAAAAGAAAAACAGCAAAAGAAAAAAATAAATAATTTAATAAACCACCTACAATTAAAATTGTAAAAAATAGCAATACTTTTTTCATAAAAAATCCTTTAAGTTTGTTTAGTTTATTATAAGTAATATATAATAAAAAACAGCTTAAACTTTGTAGTTTTTTTAGTAAAAACAATAATTAAAGGAGAATCTATGTCAAAATTCGGATCAATTGGTTTCGCAAAAGGTGTATATGCATACAAACATTCAAAAATGGGTTTCTCGGATAAAATAGAGCGTGTATATGATTTAGAAGAGAATGAGGAGCTAACATTCACGGCTTTTTTTATAATTATATCGTGTTTTAAGAGTTTTAAGAGTTTTCACCACATTTTTTATAAGATAAATATGTTGATTCTATAGACGGAATTAAAGAAATCCTTAAATATAAAGAATTAATTTTAAAAGAATAAAAATTCTAAAGTAATATAATTTATTCAGTAAAAAATAAGTTATAATTTGTTAGACTGTTAGAATGTTAAAAAAGGAATTATTTTGAAAATTAAAACAATTAGAGTTAGAGAATTATATGTTGATACTATCGAAAAGAATTTACCAAATAATGCAAAAGAAATTATAGATATAAAAATACACCATACGGGCAATAAAGACTTTCCTGTTGGAGTTACGTATCTTTATAATTAGGTCAACATAATGAAAAAAAAGAGAACTTTTAGCAAAAAATAATTTATCTATAATAAAAAAAATGAAACTTGAAGATATTGAATTTAAGCCAACTAAAGTATATTATACCAATGAACATGATTCATATAAAATATTTATCCTAGGATCTGAAACTATTGCTAAATTTAGATTTCATTTACTAACAACTAAATCCTTTATTTATTTTAAATTTTGTTAAATATTTTAATAAAAATTTTAATATATATATATATATAATGTTGTTTTTTTAATAATAGATATATTACATAGCATAAATTTTGTCTGTTGACGCATTTCTTTCATGAGAGTGCCGAGGACGTAAAAGGAGATATCATGGAATTATCTAAATTGTCTAAAATTGAAAAAAAAGCTGCAGAAGCGGCTTTCCGTAACAAAATAAGAAAGGAGTATGCTCAAATTAAAGAGCATATCCTTTCTTCAGACCTAGTCTTCCAAGGGGAAGATTGGGAAGAAAATTTATCTGGATCTGATTCAGTATGGCCTGTCCATGCTCATTTAGGGTACAATAGTAGTGACCTATGGGGTCACTATATTGTACCAAGATCTAAAGGTTTTGAGGTAGTATTTTACTACCAAAAAAACCTAAACGAAAGAGGAGATAGAGGTGAGCAATGCTCATTTATGTTCCCTCTCTCAAAAGAGGAAAAAATTTCAATAAAAGACGCTGAAGTCTTTATTGAAAATCAAGGCTGTAGCGAAAGCGAGAGAACAACAACTCTCGCCGAGCTATGGAACTTATAAGTCAAGAAAAAAAGGAAAAAGGAATGTAATCCTTAGCAAGAAAATACATACTCAATATCCTACCAGAATGTGGCGGATATTGTTTTAAAGTTAAATCTTGACACCCTTTAAGGGTGTATTATTAATTAAAAAAATCGTCATAGGACGCTTCCTGGCTCTTCCTTTTATGGAGGTTTTATAAAAAATTATAAAATCTTTGAAAAAATATAAAAATTTTCTACTTTTTCAAAGATCTCTTTTTTCTCTGGGTGGTCGTGGAGTTGAGTTTTTCAACTTCATTTCTAGCTTTTTAAGGAATTCAATTTTATCTAATTGTTCGTTAGTTCTGTCTTTACTGGCATGTCCATTTTTTTCTCTTGTATACCATTGAACTAATGAAGGGGTATCTTTTTTCTTTGGAAACCTATCATTATCTTTCACGAAGTTTAAAATAGATTTATATTTATGATTCCATAAATCTATTGACTTTTGTTTAGGATTCAATATGTATGGAGATATTTTGTTAAATCCATTAATTTCTTCTTCTGTTAATAAGCCACTTCTGTTTCTATCCCTCACATATTCAATTAGATTGTAAACTTCTTTTTCTTTTTTAGCTGGTAATCTATTATTTGTTTCTATGAAGCTTTTAATAATTACAATTTTCTCTTCTGTACTTGTATTTTTTTGATTATATTTTAAATCAAGCATTTGTAATCTTTTTTTTAATCCTGATCCTGTAATACCTAATTCTTTACCAATAGACTCTAGAGATTCTCCATTATTTAACCGTTGGACAATATTTTTGTATTTTTCAAGATCTAATTTATTAGTATTTCTCGCAGTGCCTTGTTTTTTTTCTTTTTTAATAAAATATTTTTTACAATCACTACACCTCCTTAATTCCTTTTCTTTATAATTACCACATTCACATGTATATCCATTTTTTACTTTTAAATAAGGATATAAGTCCTTAAAGTAATCTTTAACAAGTTTTTTTGAATTATTTTCTTTAATCATTTTATCAATTTCGTTTTCTGTTGGTAGCTTTGATTTTGTTGTATGATTATTTTTACCACAATATGTTGGCTGTTGAGAATCACAATTTGGACATAAAAATCTTAAATTTTCTAAAGTGTGGTTTTTATTGTCTCCGTCAATATGATCTAACGTAAGTGTAATTTTTTCTCCCCTCCATTTATTAATTCCACATATAGCACATTTATATTCAATTAAATCTTCTTTAAGAACCCTATCTCTAACTACACCTCTTGAAATTTTAGAGTTTTTTATAAAAATTTTGTTATTTGAATGTTTTATTATTGGTGGTTGTGAAAGGTGCTTTCTTTTTGATAGAAATTCTAAATAATCTATATTTTCTTTTTCAAATCTATCTTTTAATGTTTCAGCGTTCGCACTTCTATTTTTTAATCCAAAAAAATTTAAAACCTCTTCTACTGTATGTGAATTTTCTACTATTTTTAAAAAAAGTCTTTTTTCTAATTTAAATATAGGACTAGAACGTCTACTATTATTTTCGTCAGATATATATAGATTAAATTCATTTAATACAAAATCTAAAACATTATAATCTCTTTTACAGGGTTTTTTCATACCTGTAATCTCTTTTATAATTTTATACTTTGATAAATTATTATCAATTATTTTTTCTAGTGTTGGTTTTTTAACTTGTAAAATTTTTTGTCTATTTGTCATATATAACTCTTTTTTATTTATTTTAACAAATAATTATCAGTGTGTCAAGAGTTAAACTAAGTTTGCCGTAATGTTGTGGTCCGAGCAGGAAGATTTGAACTCCCGACCATTCCGTCCAGGCAGAGCATTCTACCACTGAACTATACTCGGTATTGGCTGGGGTAGCAGGACTCGAACCTGCAATGTGCTACGCACGAATGGACCAAAACCATTTGGATTGCCAATTATCCTATACCCCAATACTATTTAAAAATATTATTTTTGGTGTGGCTACTCAGATTTGAACTGAGGTACCTGGTTCCACAGACCAGTGCACTGACCAATTGTACTATAGCCACCAAAAAATATTCCGAAGAAAATTTATTGCTAACTATATAATTGGTACGGGTACTCAGGATCGAACTGAGACTTCAGCTTCCCAAAAGCCGTGTAATACCATTTTACTATACCCATATGGTGTAGAGTAGTGGACTTGAACCACTCCCCGAAGGACGAGATTTACAGTCTCGCTACAGAATCCGATCTGTTTTTACTCTACATTTCAAACACAAAAAAAAGGGGACAAGAAAGAAATTCCGAAGAACTCTCTCTTGCCCCCTTACAGGATAAATCCTGTCGGTTCTGCAACACAAAAATGCGTCACATGAGAGTTCTCCCTTCACGCTGTGCGTTTGGCACTACGTAACTAATGCTAGGCTGCGGTTGATAATGATACTGATAAGAAACATTCATAACATTTTTCATTTTTAATTCTCCATACATTTAGCATTATTCATAAAACTGGCACGATCTATAAAACCTCCACGGGTAACCAATCAAGTTAGATCGTGGAATCAAATTTTACTTAAGAAAACTCAGTTTTAAAATTATATAAAAATATAAACTATTAATTTATATTTCAACAAATTTCCAAAACACATGATACAGGGTAATTATAACAATCAAGTAACAGCGACCAGTTAAAGTCAATTACTATATTTGTTATATCCTCTCTCAAATGAGGAGACCAATGTATCATTTTATAATGATCCGTACTTAAACGGATAGCTATAATAGTCCTACACAAGTTTGGTGGTTAATCCAGATTAGCATAAACTATCGAATTTTTTTCAATAAAAATTCTGTAAAAAATTAAAATCTCAGGGCAATCATTTTAATGGCTATACCAAAACTTAACGCAATGAAAACGAATCCGAGATTCTACCTAGAAATGAATCTAGAGAATTTGGGCGTCTATTATTGTCCGAACGCTTTAAACGGACACCTCTTACTACACAATGGTAGCTGAGCAAATTTAATACCTAAATAAATTAGGAGTTTTTTTAAGGAAAATACTCCACCATGGGTTATCACCCCTTGTGTGAAAAAACCTTAAAGAAGATAGGTAATGGACTTCCACCATTACAAGATAGGCTATTTATATAGAAACTCTGCAAAAACTCTATAACGGACATTACACAAAAGTTATTTTTTGCAGAAATAACTCTTTCTATCTTATCCTTATTAGCGTTTTTGTCGACTAAACTTTTTCATGTTCAAAAGAATAAAAGTCTTATGAAAATTTCGCCACTATCTTTCGCATTTTTAATAAAAGAAGATTTAACTCTAAATTTATTTAAAACACTTGTGTATGAAAATACACCTTAAAGATCTCAATTGAGACCTTTAAACTATATTAAAACACTATATAAACGCAAAAAGGGGTTAGAAGATTAAGACTTATTAGTCAAATTCTCCTAACCCCTTTCAGAATTGTTGAAATGTGCTTATTGCTAAACTAGCAAACAACACCACTCATTGGAGAATATTTCATAGATTGATACTGATAATGCGGTTGATAAACTTTTTTCATAATCTTAATTCTCCTTTTTGTTTTTTTATAACGATATCATATACAATCTAAACTTAAAGTTAGCTTAAAAATTAAAATATTTTAAAAAATATTTACATAGCTTCGAAATAGATATAAAATATAGTTCAGCTAAAAGATAAATTAAAGTATACTTCAATATAAAGAAATTAAGCGGTATAACTACTAAAACATACTTAATTAATATAAACATTAATATATTACATTTAAATTAGGTATACATTATCTAATAATATTTTAATATAAAGGATAGATTATGAGTACAAAAAATTTAAATTTTTCAATTACAGGAGATTATATTACAGATCATGTAAGAAATGCGGTTTTATCTGAAAAGATTTATAATGCAATTGAAATTTTAGATTCAATGGGTATTCCAGGTATTATGCAAGAAGATATTCTTTTTGGTAATGCAAAATTAGTTGGAGTTAATGAATTAACTCTTGAAGAAGATAATGACGAAAAATATAAAAAGTCTTTAAAAGAAATTTATAGAAATGTAATTTTTTATAAAGGTTCGTTTTATAAAGTAAAAGGAATTATTGTTTCTTTTAATAAAAATCATGAGTTTTTAGATTTTAGATTTAAACATATTTATAAAGAGAATAATAATGATATTTTTCTTTTTAATAAAAATGGAGAAGCTATATATTTAGAAGCTTATTCAAATTATATGAATGATTTTTTTAAGGAATATATAACTCTAAATACAATAGACTCTATTGATTTAAGATATCTTGTTAAATTCGGTGAAACTTTAATTGAAGAGAAAGATTTTATTGAACATGAAGTTAGAAAAATTGTAAGAAATATTTTTGACTTAAAAGATATTCCTTATTTAGAAGACGAAGAGAGAGAGATTTTTGAAGAAGAGGTTTCAGGGAGATTTTCTTATTTAAAAAAATTAAATGAAATTGAATTTGATAATAAAGTAGCTAATCTTAGAAAAAAAATTCTTGAAAAGTCTTCTTCATTTATTAAAATAGGAAATTACAATATTCCAAGAGAACCTTTTGTTAAGTGGTGCAAGGGATTAGAACCTTATGTTTCTGATAGATTTGAAGAAGAAGTTGCATGGGAAGTTATTTCTCATTCTGGTTTAAAAATGCATGGTGATAATCCATATCATACAGATTGGATTATTGGTGCTGGTATTGATCCACAAGAATTTTATAGATCAGATCTTGAAAAAGCTGTTACCGAATTTTTAACAAAGAGATCTACAGATATTATTGTTTTATCCGGTAGTGGAGAAGTAACTGAAATTTTAACAGATAATTTAGAAAATTGTAAGGATAAAATACTTATAATTCCACATGCTGGTGTTGAGTATTTTGAAGCTGCTAAGCAAGCTAAAGCTGTTATATGTAAAATTGGTGGTGAGGGAGCTCATTTGGTTGTTAATGCAAAAGAGTATGGATTAAATATTTGTATTGCATTTCATTTATACGAAAGATTGAAAGAAGAATATATTGGTGAAACAATATGTACTGATTTTGATAAAAATAAAATTTATTATTAAAGGAAAAAAAATGAGAAAAGATTTATATTTAAATGAGATTTCCACTATTGTTGAACCAATGAAACATATGAAAGTTCCTACGTTTGTAGTTTTTTCCAGATCAAATAACTTATCTAGAATTATGTTCTGGATAAAGTCTATCAGAAAAGAGAGATTGTTTGCTGTACGATCTTCTTCAAATAATGAAGATCAAATGAATGTAAGTAATGCTGGTAAATATCAAACTTTTTTAAATGTAACGAAAGAAGAGCTTTTAAATAAAATTGAAAAAGTTTTTGAAACTTCTGAATTTGTTATTGTTCAAGAAATGATCATTGATCCAGATATTTCTGGAGTTGCTTTTATAAAAGATAAATGTTCTTCAATTAATCTTTCTCCTGGATTATGTGCAGGAATTACAGAAGGTAAAGTGTTTTCAATAAAAATGAATTATCTAAAGGATTCATTTGTTGAGATTGACATGCCACCGTTAATTCTTAAAACATATATGGAAGAAGGTGAATTGAGATTTAAAGAAGTTCAAATGAAGTATGTAGAAGTTCTTGATAAATATCAAGATACAATAGAAAAACTCTTTAAATTTAAGAAATTTTTTGATTTTGATATGGATATAGAATTTTCTATAAAAAATAATATATTGTATATCTTACAAATAAGACCAATAGTTAATATTGAAGTAAAATAAAAAAAGGGGAATATGAGTCTTAAAGTAACATTCATGAGCTCCGGAAAAGATTTCTTAGGAGAGTATTTAGTATCTGGTAAAGACACTGAGAAAGCTAAAAAAGTATTAAAGAAATCAATTAAACGTATAAATAGAGATTTTGACGAATCTAAAAAATTAACCATATCAAGATTAACTTATTTCTTGATTCTTGAATCTGAGGATTTTGATAATTATACTATTGTAAATTCATTTCAAAATGAAGGTATTTATGGGGGTATAACAATATATTTACAGTTTAAAAATGCTAAAATGCTAAAAAAAATGCTAGAAGATCTGGTGTTTTAATCTATTTAAAGATAGGATTTTTTAATTCTATCTTTTTTAAACTTATAGTTAGAAGGTTTAATTAAAATAAAGACTTAAGTATATTACATGTAAATCATTTATTTTTTAAATGAAAATTTTAAATTAAGGATAGAAAATGAACTTTGAAGAAATTATAAATAGTGAGTCATATTGGAATTCAATTAATATAGATAAGATATTAATTGAAAAAGGTGATATTGAAAAATCAAAGGAAAGTATTCAAGTTAATATTATTGGTGAGGATCTTTATGACATAATGTTTGATTATTATCTTGAAAATGAAAAAATCATTGAAGAAGCAATAAAAATCCATATAGGTAAAAGATACAACAGGAAATATATCAATGCTCGCAAAAATCTAATAAAAGATAAACGAAATGTAATTAGAGAAGCTTGGGCAAAAGGTAAATCCGAAATGTATAGACAAGATCTTGTTGAAAAGAATGTTGTTTCTATGGATAATGAAGTTAATGTTCATTATGTTCAAAAAGAAAAAACAACAATCGTTATTCCTAAATTCGTTAATATTAAGTTTTATTCTAAATTTAATGGATATGACTTTAAAGATCATATTAAAGGAAAATTTATCGTAACTGAAAAAGAAGATAGATTTATTTTAGAAACTATTCCTTTTGAAGATCGATTTGCCTGGGAACCTAAAAAAATTATCATGAAAGATAATATTTTCGATATTTTCATGAAAGATAGAAAAGATCTTGCTTTTGATAAGATAATTCAAAGGGGATTTGATTATACATGGGCTTCATATTATCTTTCCGGCAATACGTTTTTCTATGGAAAACCATATAAAAATGGATTTATTGGTAACATTAATATTGATAAATTCAATCATGATTATAATGGTTGGATTACTGCAAAAGCTATGAAAATCAAAAAAACCAAACAATCACTAGACATTCTTGAAAAAGAAGGTTTTAATGAATGGTTTGAAAATGAGCGTAGAGACGCATTTCATATGAATTATTTTGATTGGGAGGATTTTGAAGACGAAAATGATTGCTTCTATCCTTCTGGTATTGAAGGATATGTAAGACCATTTCTTGGAATGGATAAATTTTATTATGACGATAATGGTGGTTTTGATCTTCTTGAAAAATATGAAGAAGATCAATATTCTTGTGAAGATCCTGATTACTATAAAGATAGTTATATGTATGACGATTTTTGGGAATAAGAGCTCTTGTAGCTCTTATTACTTTTTAAGTTAAATTTATTGTTTCTAGAAATTTTGGAAATTCAGTTATTTTCTTCTTCTTCTTCTTCTTCTTCTTCTTCTTCTTCTTCTTCTTCTTCTTCTTCTTCTTCTTCTTCTTCTTCTTCTTCTTCTTCTTCTTCTTCTTCTTCTATAAAATACTTTTTCTTTGAATATATTCATATAATATATTAAGATAAAGATATATTACATTTTAATTTAGGTATTTATATCTAAATAATTTAAATAAAGGAAGTTTTTATGTCTAAAAATATTACTCAATCTGAATTTAAGAGAAGATATATATTAGGAGTTATAATTGCTTTATCTATTGTTTCTATAGTATCTATTATTTTAATTTATTTATAAAAAAGGATTTTATTATGTCTAAAAAGTTAAATGTTGCTGTTGTTGGAGCTTCTTCTGCTATTGATATAGTTTATCAACAGTTAAGAGGAAGTTCAGATTTAAATGTTTATTGTATTTCAAATCTTCATGATATTGAAGATTCTTATTCTTCAATGAGAGAAATGTTATTTCTTTTATTAAAACCTAGAAAAAAAGAACTTGATTATCTTTTATTAGATAATCCAAAATTTAATAAGAAAAGTTTAAGAAAAAATTTAAATTTTAAGAATATTCAAAAAAATAAATTTGTTCAAAGAACTTGTCTTCATATTATGCACCAAAAAGGATAATGTATGAGTTTATTTAATAAAGTTTTATTGGCTATTTTAATTATGATTGTTTTTTCTTTATCTATTTTTTTAGCTTTTCATATTAAAAATGAGAAGATAAAAGATATTTCTAATAGATTTAATAAAAATAAAGAACTTATTTGTCGAATTTCTAATTATCCAAATATTTTGATTAAAAAATCTGACGGTTGGATTCTTAAGGAAGAATATTTTATTAATCGTAAAGAAAAAATTGCTTGTTCTATATTTCAAATTTTAAATTAAAGTGAGCTCTTGCTCACTTAATCTTTTAGGTTTGAATAAGTTTCTTTTACATAAAAAATTCTTATTTACTAATGAAGAGAACCTTAGAGACGACTTGTATGGCGTCCCTGCTTATGATTGGAAATCCTATAAGAAAATTGTTCAAAAACTAATTAAATTAGTTCTCCCTATTTAGGGAGATTTTATAAATATATAATACCTTAAACTTTAAGCGTATCTACATAAGTTACGTCATTCATTTTAAACAATCCATTCTTTTAAAAATTTCTTAATATATTCAAAATTGGCTAAAAATAATTCATATTCTTTTAAAGATATTTCAAATTCATTTTTATGTGCTATATGATTTCTTGTTTGTACAATATTCCATAATGCAGCTATTAAAAATTGATTTTTATTATTTTTTTCTTGAAAATATTTAACTTTACTTCCGAATGTACCTTCTGGCATTCTTTTATATTTCTTATTTAATGCTTCTTCTAGTTTTTTTGCTTTTTCTAAAATATCATTTTGTTTTAATTTTGCTAATCTCATTTTATTTACCTATTTTATTTAAAATTTCTTTTTCTAAACAATTATCACAAATATCTATTTCAAAATTTTCTAAATCAAATTTTGAGCCATATCCTGGTTCTATTTTAAATGTTGTTATATCTGATTCTAATATATTTATTTCTCCAGTTACTGTTTTTTTACAAAAATCACACACAATTTCCTTTATCTCTTTTTTTTTAATTTTTTCTTCTATTTCTTTTGTTTTTTTCATTATATTTCTCCGTTTAAATTTCCTAAAAAGTTTCCTTTTTTCTTTGCTCTATTTATACAATCGTCTGTTCCTCTTGAATCATAACTTTTATAACAAAATACACCGTCAGCTATATCAACCATATGTTGATTTCTTGCCATGTTTACAAAATAAAAATTACCATTATTATAATCTTTTTTTACTTCATTTATAGATTCTATATTTTTATAATTTAAAATTTTTTCATAATATATTGCTTGAGCTCGCATATCTCTAGAAAGAGATCTATTTTTATGCCATTGTATTGACCCAGGTATTGACAATATCAATTTTAAATTATTTCTTATTGCTAAAATAGCAAAAACTTCGTCAATACCTCTAGCCATTCCACTAATTAAGGTTAATTCTTTAAATTTAATATTATTTTTTTTACAAAATAATTTTAAATTATCTTCTATTTGTTTATAAGTTAAATCAAAAGCTTTTTTATTGTACTTTTTACCATTTTTTTCTTTTAGACCTAATCCTGTAGCTTTTTCTATATTTGTATGTCCAGTTATTGCTATTTTCATTTTATATATCCTCTACCTTGACAACTTGAACATTTTGGAGAATTTGTTGTATCATAATATCCAGATCCATTACATGCAGAACACTTTTCTTTTAATTCTTTTTCTTTTTTAACAAAGAATCTTTTTTTCCAATTACTCATGTATTTCCTTTTTTTATTAAAATATTATACCAAATTTTGCTTTAATTTATTATTAATAGGTTTATTATAAGTTTATTTATTATAAAATAAAAATTACAAGGATATAACATATTATTCTTAATTTACATTAAGATAATTTTAATTAAAAGGTATTTATATGAAAAAAATTTATTTAGCTGGACCTGAAGTCTTTAGAAAAGACGCTATTAAAACAGGTAAAAAACTAGTTAAGAAATGTAAAAAATACGGATTTAAAGGTTTGTATCCTTTAGATAATGTTATTAAAGCGTCTTCTAAAAAAGAATTATCAAGAGAAATTTTTCTTGCAAACCGTAAAATGATTGAAAAAGCTGATTTTGTGATTGCAAATATTAATCCATTTCGTGGTTATGAGCCAGATAGCGGTACTGTTTGGGAAATTGGTTATGCACTTGGTTTAGGTAAAAAAGTTTTCGGGTATATTGATTTACCAGAGACTGATTATATTGACCGTATTGACTCTAATGATAAATACCATTTAGAAGGTGAATTTGAAGGCTTCTTTGAGGATTTGAATAGTATGTTGATTGAAGATCTTGGAAATCCAGTCAATTTAATGATTGCTGAATCAATTACCATTTGTGATTCATTTAAGAGCTGTTTAAAGCAATTAAAAAATATTTAAAAAACAGAATTGTGCCTCTTAAATCTAGAATATTCAATATGAATTCTATTTTTAAGATCTTGGCACAAGATTTATATCTTTTAGATTATATCTCAATAGAAATATAATTAACTCTTTTTCAGTTTATATTTAAATGAGACTTCTACAATCTCAATCGTTAAATTATTTAAAAGTTCTTTTTCTAAATTTTCCATATCCCAGTTTTTATCCATTCCATTTTTAAAATCTTTTCTTTCAAATTTAAAAGAGACTAATGGCGGAGTAAAATCCTTTTCAAGATATACTCCTATATTTAATTCTTTATTTGTGAACATTCCTTTTGTAAAGATTTTATCTTTAAGATTTTTATAAACCTCCTCAATTTCATTTATAGATTCTGTTCTTGAGACTAAGTCAACTATTTTAGTCTCATTTTTAAATAAATATCCATTATATGAAAATTTAACCTTTAAATAACAAGTGTCTGGTTTTATAGTTTTCATTTTATATTCACCATTGGAGTTGCTTGCCCCATAATAATTGTAACATTTGAGCCATTTTTAATAGCCTCTTTTTGATTATCCAATTCTCTACTTCTTAAATATTGATTTGTTGACATACCTATCTCTTCCATATATGCTCTATCGGCTTTTGCTGAAGCTCTTTCTGCAGCTTCTCTCGCTTTTTCTGCCTTAACTCTTTCATTTTGTGTTTTAACATTTTGTTTTTGAACACCGGTCTGAATTGTTTCTTCAAGAATCTTTGCTGGTGGCATTACTTTACCAACACTAACACGAACTAAAGTTACTGGTATCCCTTCTTTTTTTAGAAAATGAGACATTTTTATTTGAACTAAGTTCTCTAATTCTGTAGTCACTTTGCTGTCTGTTGTCATTTCGAACATTTTATGATCTTTTGTGAAATTTCTTACAACATTTCTTAATGGCTCTCGAACTTTGTTTTTATACCAATTACGACCAAAACTATCTACCAATATTGGTGTTGCACCCTCTTCATTTATCAAAGTTAAATGTAATTTAAAATCTACTGGATTATTATCCTTAGTTACTAAATCGTCAAATACTTCATTTAAATTGTAAGGTTGCAGACTTACTCTTACTACTTTTGTTGAAAAAGCTGTCCAAACCAATCCTGTTTTTACAGGTATTGGATCTACACCACCTTTACCGAAAAAATATGGTTGATAAATTAAAACTGCTTCTTCCCCCTCTGCTACATTCGAAGGTGTACAGCCGCTAAATACTAAAGAACTAAAAGCTATTAGTGCAAAAATTCCAATTGATTTTAAAAATTTCAAAATTATCTCCTTAATTAAATTTAAGATATTTTATAGTAAAATAACTTAAATAGATCTTAATACATTCTAGTATTTAAATTTAATAAAAAAGGATTTCTCATGAAAAAATATTTAGAGAAAGAAAATATAAAGCTTGCTCTTGAAGAGTCAAAGAAAAATAACTCAACAACATATGTTGTTATGTATACAGAAGGTGCTGAAGCTGTTTATAAAGTCGAAAAAAGAGATAAGCTATTATATTTATTTCCTTTGGAAACTGAAAGTGTTCTTGTAGTTATTGGGAGTTCTGTTGAAGAAGTTGAAAATAAACTTTTATCTAATTATCCTAATGGATACGTTGTAGTTAATGCTTTTGGTATCATGGGTCTATCTCAGTTTTTATTTGAAAATAAAGGTGGATTTCTTGACGTATTTGAAAATGATATGCAAGTAACACCTTCACAATCTTTAGCTATGATCGGTGCAGCAGCAGCTAATCTTAATAAATCCATTAAAGTTGGTGACGTTTTTATTCTTCCTGATCGAACACATTCTTTCACTTATAAGTTAAAGATTAAAGACGAACTGGGCGTAAGACATACTTACACTATGGATATAGCTAAGTTTTAATGAGAGTATTTTTTACTCTCATATTCTTTTAGAATTTCTTTTTGACAATATTTTTTTACAAAAAATTAAAAAAGTTCTTCAGATAATATAGCTGCATAATTAAACACTAAATTAATCTCTTCTATTGTATATCCTACAATATTCATTTTTAATGATTCTTTCAGTGTAACAAATTTAAATTCAGAATGTTCGATATTTAATTTAATTTCGCTATTTTCAGTATTTGATATAAATGCTATAAAATTAAATGACATAAATTCATGATTATCTTCCCAAGAACCAACTTTATGATAAATAAAATGTAATGAATTTTCAGAAAATTGCAAGGAAACCTCTTCTTCAACCTCCCTAACAGCTCCAGCCGTATTTGTTTCATTATCTTCTATTTTACCACCAATAATATTCCATTTATTTGGTGCAATTTTTTTTATATCTGATCTTTTGGCTATTAATAATTTTAATTCACCTTCCCTATTATCAAATATAAAAACTTGTGCTGCATTAACCATTATTTACCTCTATATTATATTTCTAAATATTATACATTTTTTATTCTTAAAATCATTATAATACATAGCATTATCATTTTTAATTAAATGAAATTTAAAAAAGGATTAACAAATGGCATTTATTATGAAAGAATTATCAAGACTTCTTGACAAAGAAATATATAAATTCAATATAGGTGAAATACTTAATGTTGAATTTATAGATAGTGGTCGAACAACAGTTGTTATAGATTTGAATATTGAAGATATGTTTCTTGTGCTAAGTAACGATAATCATAAAAGAGAAGTATACGATTCATTAAAAATTAAAACAACAGATTTCACTATTTCAGACAATGAGTTTGTAAACAAATTAGAAGAAGAACTTAATTTATTCTATGTTGAAAAATTAGACTCATGTGAAAAACTAAATCTAGATACTTTAGAACGAGCAATAGAAATTTTGGAGAATTCAATACTTTCGGATTTTGGAAAGTTATATGGAATTAAACTAAATAGTTCAAAATTTAAAAAAAGTAGAAAAGATATTCTGGATATAATCACAAAAGAATATTCTGATTTTAATTTAAATGAAGACCCTCTTCTTTTTGATTATGTAAAAAGAACTTATGACTCTATGTTTAAAATATCTAGAAAAATCAGCGGAACAAAAGTAAACCTAGATTTGTTTGAAAAACAATTTCTATGTAAAAATGGAAAACTAATATGTATTGATCCTTTTTTGATTGTTTCAAAATGAGAATGAATATATTTTAGCTATATAGCTTTTAAAAACGATCATAACCACATATGAGTGGTTATGATTTTATAATTTCACATAATCTATCTGTTTTAATTTCTTTAACATATTCTCTGATCATTTTTGAATCAGGACGAACTTTTGTTTTTAAATATGTTTCTTTTATGAAATCATTGACATTTATCTTTTTAAGATTTGTATCAAATACTTTCATTAAAAAATCAATATTTATTACTTTAGATTTTTCTTTAAAGTAATAAACACCGTCAATTAAAACTGAATCATTTTCAATTATGTCAAAAACCTCATTTAAAGATAATTTTCTATAGTTTAATGTTGCTGGACATATTTCAATGTTTGATTCTAAAATACAATCATATACCTTAACTATATCCAACAACAACTCTTTAGAAGTAGTGAATTTACTTTCACTCATTAATTCATATATATGTTCGCATGAAAGATTTTCTAATTCAGATAATTTTTCTCCAAACAACAAAGTATATTTCAATAAATCTGAGTAAATTGAAGGTAGACATAAATCTTTTTTTAATCTATCTGCAACTTCTTTTACAATTTCGAGTTTATTGTAAGATTCAAAATTCTCAAAATTTCGATAAGAATCAACCTTACTAACATTGTAGAAAAGGGCTGAAAATTTACTTATGTTATTTAAATTCAATTTATCAGCTTTTCTTAAAGCTAATATTGAATGATCAAAAAGAGAATCATTTAAACGATATTCTGAATTATTATAGATTTTACTCATTCTATATAGATCTTTAAATGTATATTTAAGAGCTCCGATACTTTTTAATAATTCAAAAAACTTATAGGAATTATCACCTGAAAAAGCTTTATTCATTTCTTTGAAAACTCTTACTTTTGAAATAATTTCAAGATCAACTGAAATTTCTTGCATTATCTTAAAAGTCTCTGTATCAATGGAGAATCCATTTAAAATAGAATAAAATCTAGCAACTCTCAGAATACGAAGAGGGTCTTCAGAAAACGCAGACGACGTATGTCTTAAGATTCTATTTTTAATGTCTTTAAGGCCATTGTATGGATCAATTAAGATACCATTGATATCTATAGCCATTGAATTGATTGTCAAATCTCTTCTTAAGAGATCTTCTTCAATAGATACGTTTTTTACATTTGTTTTAAATCCAGTATGACCAATCCCGTTTTTCCTTTCGGTTCTTGCTAAAGCAAATTCATTATTATCCATATCCAAATAAACTGGAAAATCTTTACCAACTTTTTTAAATCCAAGAGCTATCATTTCTTCATGAGAACTATTACATACTACAAAATCAATATCATTAGACTCTCTACCTATAACAAGATCTCTTACATAGCCACCTACTAAATATGTTCTTTCCTTTAATTTAGCTGGGACTATATTGAATTCCTCTGTTATATTAAATTTTTTCATAAAAACTTCCTTTTTTTAAAAAATATTATATACATAAAAATATATAATTTACTTGTAATATAATCATTTACTTAAAACAAAGATACTAATTCCTTGCTTTAGTTGAATATTGGTTTATATTCGTCTAACCAATCATTATCACCTGTATCAAAATATTCATGAGTATCGACATTTTCAACATTCCAATTACTTATATCCTGATTATAATTTTTAGTATAATAAAATGTATAATCCATATTATTTATTCCACCTGTTTTCCATTTGTTTAATGGTTGATTAAATGAATCTGCATGATAGAACATAAAAGATATATCTTTTACACTTGAAGTGTTCCAATTATTTATATTCTGATTGAAGTCAGCTGCATAACAAAACATATTTCTAAATGTTGATACATTAGTTGTTTCCCAATCACCAACAGGTTGATTAAATGAATCTGCATGATAGAACATGTATGACATATCTGTTACACTTGAAGTGTCCCATTTGCTAATATCTTGATTAAACAAACTATCCTTATAAAACATTGCATACATAGCAGAAACATTTCCAGTATTCCAATCACCAATAGGTTGATTAAAGGAATAAGCACAGAAAAACATATGTGTCATATCTCCAACATTTGAAGTATCCCAGTTATTAATTGGTTGATTGAATGTTTCAGCAAAGCAGAATATTGAAGCCATATCAGCAACTTTTGAAGTATTCCATTTATCAAGAGGTTGATTAAAGGCGTAAGCATATGAAAATAAATGATTCATATCTGTAACATTACTTGTATCCCAATCATTCAATGGCTGATTAAAACTATATGCGTGATAGAACATTGAATGCATATCTTCAAGACTGCTAATATCCCAATTACCAATAGACTGATTGAATACTTCAGCATAACAAAACATATCTCTAAAACTTTTAACTTTTGAAGTATTCCATTTATCTAATGGTTGATTAAACTCTTTATTTCCATAAAACACATAAGACATATCTACAACATTCGAGGTATTAAGATTATTCACAGATTGATTAAATTTATAATTTTTAAAGAACATACCCTTAATAGTTGTAACATTTGATATATTCCAATTACCAATAGGTTGATTAAAGGCATAGTCATAAGCAAAAAGACCATACATACTTTTAACATTACCAGTGTCCCAATTACCAATAGGTTGATTAAATGACTCTGCATGATAAAACATAAATGACATATCTGTTACATTACTCATATCCCATTCGGAAATATCTAAATTAAAATCTGTTTTATTGTAGAATAGTTTGCTAGTGTTTGTTACTTGAGAAGTACATAATGTATCAGCTCTATCTAAATGATCTTTAATTGTATTATTATCTACAACAAGATAAGATTTACCATTAACAAGTATTTCTGATCCAATTTCAGCTTCTTCACATTTAACAGCTATATCAAATCTAGTATCCTTAGAATCAATTAAAAATAATTCAGGCTTTATATATCTTACAATATCTCCATACTTAGATTCTAATAATGATTTATTCATTTGTTTAAAGTTTGGTCCTGAATTAGTTGGACCGGATAATATTTTCATACCAACACCGTCTTTTAAAGCTTTATAATCAGGTAAAGTTCCTCCATTACTTACTGAAAGATAATTATTTTGCATTGGCACATTTTTAAATATAATACTACCAAATTTCCAGTCAGCATGTAGAGAAAGTGACGTTAAAAATATCAATATAAAAACTAAAATTTGTTTTTTCATTTAACTAACCTCTCTTTTTTATGAATTATACACTAATTTACAATATATAAGACAAATTTATCTTTTATATATAAAAAAAACAAATCCGATACTATTACTTTCGATTTATCACAATTTTAATAGATTATATTTTATTTTAATATTAGTTTGTATATAATACAAATTAATTAATAATAAGCAATTGTTATTAAAATTTTAATTAAAAAAAAAGGATATTTACATGAAATTAGAGGAAATAAAAAAGGAAACTGAGCTTGAAGGTGGTAGATTGATTTATTTATCATATGGAGGCTCTATTTTACATGGAACCAATCATGAAAATAGTGATTTAGATATGATAGGTATCTTTATTCCAAATATCAAAGATATTGTATTGAAGCGTGATAAAAAATATATAGATCTATCAACTTCTGATAAAGAGGTTAAAAATGACAAAAATGATATTGATATAAAGATTGTTTCAATATATGAATTCTTTTCAAAGTTAAAAATAAACAATTTGACTGCTTTGGAATTGTTATTTAGCATGAATTCAAAATCTGTTATATATGAAACTGAAATTTCAAAGAAGATTTTTAAAAATAAAGAATTATTTTTAACTTCAAATTTAGATTCAATTATTGGAAATGTAACTAAAAATGTTAAAAAATTGGAAAATAAAAATGAACGATATAAATCTTTAAGAAAGTTTCTTGATTTTATTGAAGAAAAGACGAAGGATTTTTCACCAATTGATTTTAAAAAGAAATCTATTAGTGAATTAGAAGGCATAGAAAATTATCATTATGATAAAAATATCTATATTAGTAATGATCAACTTATTATCATAGATAAGAAATATGGATTGAATAATCGTTCTGGTTTTCTTATTAAAGGTGTTGAAAAGATCTTATCTAAATACAGAATAAAAACAGAGGATATTGATTATTCTGACTATAAAATCTTAGTTCATACATATAGTTCATTACTTTTATCTGAAGAACTTTATAAAACAGGTGAAATTAAATATCCATTAAAGGATAGAGATTTGTTAAAAGATATTAAATTTGGAAAATTTACTCCAACAGAAATAAACGAAAAGATATCTAGCATGATATCAACTATCCAGAAAATGAAGAAAGAAGAGCAATCAGTTCTTCCAGATAAAAATTTGGATCAAAAAGAAAAGATAGATAGTCTGCTTTTTGATTTAGTCGTTTTTTAAATAATTTAGCATTGAGAAATCAATGCTAAAAACTTTCTAAGTTATTTTTTATATTAAAGTGATATAATATTTCTAAATCAATTTATCTTTTTAATGAAGATATTTAAAAGGACTTTATATGTTATATTTTTTATATGATTCAGAAATAAACAACAATAGCAAAAAAGTTGGCTGTTTAAGCTTAAAAGAAGTTAATGGTAAAATAGTAAATTCTAAATTTATTCAAGATTCATTTGAATTAGACGAAGATATATCTATAAAATGGAAATGGGCTGATTTAAATAAAGAAAATCATGTTTTTGTAGGAAAAGACAATATTCCAGAAATACTTATACCTTACGTATCTATATTAAAAGAATCTTTTGATAAAAAGGAGTTTTCTGAAATTAACAATAAGAATAAAGAACAGATTGATCCATATTTAAAAGACTTAGAATCAATGGTAAATATGTTTAAAAAGTTTATAGAATTTACAAATGACCCGTCAAAAGTTCATGAATTTAAAGAGTTTAATGAATTTATCATAAAACATTCTTTAAAAGATTATCAAGTGGAAGATTGGTTAATAGATATGGAAAATCTTTTTTCATAAAAAATAAAGTGGGGATTGACTAAATGAGTAAGACACAACCTATTGCAATAACGCTGTTATATTTAATATTGTTTTATTTTATAGCTTATATTTTAAAGTTTTTAAATATAATATAATTATTTCTTAAAAAGAATATTTAAACACTAAAAACAGTGTCTAAATATTTTTCAAAAAGATCAAATTTAAAGCAATTCGACTATTTTGACTTAAGTACAGTGAAATTTCATGATTGAATTTATCTGATATATTGTTTTCATTTTTATCTAAAATAACAATAGAACCATTCTTATAAAAAAGAACTATTCTATCTTTTAATACATATTTAAATCCAAAATCAGTTTCTTCACCATAAAACCTAAAGTTTTTTATTTTAAAAAAAACTTTTTGGTCTCCAGTTGTATGATCAAAAAATATCATGATTAATTAACCTTTTTGATTTTTTTCATATCTATAGAAACAATATCTTCACTTAAGTAAATATAAGATACAACACAAATAGCTTCAAGTTCAAATTTATCGCAAATTAAAACTAAATTTTCTTCAAATGAACTTTTTTCTTGTTCAGTTAAATAATCATTGTCAGATATTTCTGACTTATAAATATCAATTGAAATCAAATCTTTACTCATTTCAATAATATTAATTACAACTGGATCTTCCTGTAAAAATTTAATAATTTTTTTCATATTTTTTCCTTTTTTATAAAATTATGCCTCCGCATTTTTTGTATTTTTTTAAAAAGATAGTTCTTGGAATAACAATATTAAGAGAATAGTACCCTTTATTATAGGCTTTTTTTAATGAAAAACCTTTTGAATTGTTTTTTGCAAGATCGTACCATTTTGGTAAGTTATCAATTAAAGTTTTTTGAAACTTTATCCACGAAAATATGTGTCCTGTTTCAGTATCTTCAAAAAAATACAAAAGCAAATCTGTAGAATATGGTTTTAGACCCCAGCCCAAACCTCTGTGAGATTTGAGATAGTAATTATTGTCAGCTATTAATTCTACAAGAATATCTCCTCTTGTAATTCTTCTGATTTTCTCTTCAATACGCAATGGTTGTTGTCCCGATACTGTAATTAATCTATCAACACCTGCATATTGTAATTTCTTCTCCTTTACCGATACAACAGAATCAATCTTCCAGATTTTTTTCAATTTTAATCTTAAAAATCTTTCCACCTTTTCTGCAACCTTTTTGGAATCTGCATATTCCATATCTTGATTGTAGATATTTATTTTCTTATGACTCTGTTTTTGCTCTACCGGAATAATGTTAATCATTTTCCAAAACCAACATATTTGATTCATTTGCAGCTAAAAAGAAGATTTCTTTCAACACCATTGTATCGTCCATTGCATTGTGCAATTTCACATTATCTAAACTAACACCAAAGATTGTTGCTAGTTCTTCCAATGAGGGATTTTTTCTCTTTCCCTTAAAAGTTAATTGATTTTTAATTGAACTCATTGTATCAATGTGAAAATTTAAAATCGAAGGAAATATAATATTCATTCTTTCATATTCTCTAACTAATACACCAATATCATAAATTGAATTATGAGCAACAAGTGAATCTGTTTTCGACAGAATCTCTGAAATTTTATTTTCAATCTCATGAAAAAATGGTTTATTAGATAAATATTCGTCCGTTAATCCATGAACTTTAACAGCTTCCGGATCCTGTTTTACACCAGGATTAAGTTCGAAGTAATGTTTTTCTAAAACATTTCCTTCCAGATCTGTTAATATTAAAGCAATAGAAGAAATAAAACCATTCAAATGAGACGTTTCAGTATCAAAGAATAATAGATTTTGAATTTTAATATCATTATCTAACATATCCATATCTATTTTCCAGTCTCGTAATGAAATAGCATTTAGATTGAGCTTCTCGTTTAAAATAGAAAAAGAATTGAATAATTTCATAAGTGCAACTTCTCTATTTTTAGATTCTCTCTTATATTTTAGAAATTCTTTTTTTTCTGAAGCATTTAGATCTTCTTCGAGATCTTTTAAAAAATATCTTAACATTATAAAACTCCTTTATCGAAAAGAAAACCATATATTATGTATTTCATATTTTCAATTGAAATACTATCAGTGTTAATATTAATGTCAAATTTAATATTGTTCATTTCTGACGAAATATTTTCTTTATTTATACGATTTATAACATTTTGCAATGTATCACCTCTAGATAGCATTCTCTTTTTTTGTAACTGCTTAGAGATAGTTAAACCAATACTGATATGCTCTATCTCTTTTTTTTCACAATAATGACTTAATTGTCGATAACCTTCAGGCTCAACAACAACAACATTAATATTTAAATCATTTAATGAATCTTTGTGTACGCCATAAAAATTATCTGCAAATTCAACCATTTCTAAAAAATCTTTTTTAGAATTAAAAAAGAAATCCCTATCCATGAAATGATAATCTTTTCCATTAATTTCTTTAGATCGAATGTTCCTTGAAGTGTGGGATATAACTTTTTCAAATTTTTTATTTCTACACAACTCTTCCTCAAGAGTGGACTTCCCTGAACCTGAAGGTCCAGTGATTGTTAAAATAACTTTTTTCATACATAACTCCTTTTATTTTTAAAATTGAATTTAATTAAAAATTCATAATATGTATTATATATAATAATTGCTTAAATTGTAATTGAAGATTTAAATTGACTTAAAGATAAAAAATAGCTATACTGTCAATCTAAATTAAAACTTAAGAGGAATAATTATGATAAATGTAAAAAATAATAACTTGGAATTAGATAATAAAAAAATATCTCTTTTAAAATTTGGTGCAAATTGGTGTGGTCCATGTAGAGCATTGGAGCCTACATTAGAATTAATTGAGTCAGATATGCCAGAAATCAATATTTACAATGTAGATATTGATCTTAACAAAGAATTAACCGTTCAATTTGGGATAAGAAGTGTTCCAGCAGTTTTCATTATTAAAGATAATGAAATTATTGATAGCTTTATTGGAGTTAAAACAAAAGAAGATATTGAAAATATGATTCAACGTCATATTTAAATACTTTTCTTTTTAAAAATTAACTCCTTATTATTTTTATAATAAAAAACCAAATTTGAGAATGAATCTTTTTCGAGTTTGGTTTTTAATTCATTAAAATCAAAAAAAACCTTACTTAAAAAAACAACCTCTTCTTTTAGATTTCTTAAATTATAGATTTCAACAATTTTAATAAAACTTTCCCTATCAATTATTTCTTGTAAACATAACATTTTAAATACCTCTTATTTATTTTTTTGTATTATATGTCTAATACAATATAACTATCTATTTTAGATAGAATTTTTAAGACAAGGATAATAAAATGAATAAGATACTTGAGAGTTATTACATAAGAATCTCAACGTTCTCTGAACAACATGACATTCCATTAAATGGATTATTATACAATAAGGAAGGCGATATTGTTTCAATATCAATAATCCAGACAAATAAAAATAAAAGGACTATAAGCGAATTAATGAAGAAAAAAAATTCATTAAAAATAAATAAAATAAATAAAAATACAATGAAAAGCTCTTATGTTGCAAACGATTTTCATTTTAATGGACCAAAATTGAATAAGATTAATTTTATTCCAGTAGGTTTGATTAGAAATTCAGGAATTGTAACGTATGGATTAGCTGAAATGCTAAAACAATGTATTTTTATAAAAAAAGATATGAAAAATGAAGATAATTTAAATGAGTTTATTGAAAAAAGTATTATTGATAAGCTTGTAAATTTATCTCCATTACCTATATCGAAGGATAATTTAAATCATGTTGCAAAAATTCTTTCAAGAGAGGTGGAGGAATTAAAAATGATCAATACTCCTAACTTTAACTATAAAAAGGTGTATTTTATCAATGTAAACTCGGAGAAAAATGTCGACATTATTAAAAGAGAATTAATAATGTCATATAGTGTAAATCAATTTAAAGAGATTTTAGGCAGGGCTCCTGAATTAGAATCTATTTTAAATATGATAAATCCAAAAAATCTTAATATGAAAACTTGGAGTAAAGTTATATCTCATTTTGGTGGAAAAGATAACTTCTCCAAAATGAACTCTAATGATCAATTAAGTTTAGTCTGGGGTTATGAGGTTTTTAAGGATAAGATTGTCGAGATATCGGAAATTTTAAAGGAAAAAGGAATACCTTTAGACTTCTTACCTTTTAAAGAATTAGCTATATCTAATTATAAAGAACCAATTGTTTTTGATATGAATAGATATTTGGCAAGACTTAAAGAATTGAAGTTGGGTATACATATATTTGCTTTTGTATCTGTATTATCTGATAGTGAGTTTATTAAAAATTTCAAAGAATTAACAGCTTCAAGTAGATCAGTCAGAGAGTTTCTGTCAAATAGAAGTTTTGACTCTATTGAAAAGGGAGGTGAGCTAATGAGTATTGTTTGTGCAGAAATTGGCTTACAAGAAAAAACATTTAAGACCTATCAGGAAGAATATCTTAAGGCAATGGAAAAGGGAATTAATTCCCCTGTTGCCTATCCTACTGTGATAGGTGATATTGATAAAAATTATAGTTGGGAGTGTATTGATATGCGAAATCCAAGAGCTTGGGTTGTTGGATTGGAAACAAATTGTTGTCAGCATTTACATGGATTAGCAAAATCATGTGTATTATTTGCTGCAAATAATATAGAAATCTCAGGTATATTTAGAGTAATGAAAAACGGTAAAACAATTGCTCAATCATTTTTCTGGATACATAGAAGATCAGGAACGTTTGTATTTGATAATATAGAGGTTCTTGGTGGAGAAATACATGAGAATATATATAAATCTTATGAAAATTTTATAGACGAACTAGAACTCAGAAAAGATATTTTTGGGTTTAAAAGAGTCGTTTTTGGTGCTGGTTATACTGATATATCAACTAATAGGTATGAAGTTGTACCAAGAGAAGATATGGTTTATTTAAAAGATATACCAAATGGCATGTCTGTTTACTCTGACGCTAAAGGTAGACAATTACTAATGCGTGAATTTAAAAAAAACAAGGAAGAATAAAATGATTGAATTAAAAAAAGTTGTCTTAATTAATGATATGCATACATATAATAATTATGCGTGTAATGGCAATGAGAAAGTATTGAAGGAATTTTTAAAAGAAAAAGATTTTAAATTTTCCTTCATTAATAATGTGGGTATTAACAAGTTCAATATAAATGAACAAAATATAATTTCTTCAATTGTAATTGAAAATGGAGTTGATTCTGTATTTAAAATGAGTGAAAATCCAGTTGTATTGATTGCACCATTATTTGAATTTGTTGAAGGTATGTCCAGACAAAGTATAAAAAGTTTGTCAAATGAACAAATCTATATTTATTCAGGTAGTAGTATAAGATCTTTATTTGACGGATTAAAAGAATTCAAAAGAAATATTGATTTAATTGATTTGAAGAAAAGAGAAGTTAAAGACAAAAAAAATGATATCAAGTCAATAAAAATGAAAATAAAAGAGTTAAAGGCTGATATTAAAAATCAAGAAAAAGAACTCATTATTAATGCTATCAAAACTGAATTAAAGGGTTTAGAAAACAACATTTCAGATATAAAAAATAGCAACATAAAAAGAGAGGAAGAAATCCAAAGATTAGGAAAAAGAGTCAATTTATCTAATTTCACTCTTGATATGGGGATTAATTATTATTTATTAGCAACTTTATTTTCATATGATTTCATTTATGGAGCTAATGATATTTTAATTTTAAAAAGAAAAATTAAAGGTTCAAATAAACATGAGGGAAAAGTTAAAGATATATTTGTTGATTTTTTTAAAAAATGGAATTCTTTTTATGAAAATGAGCATTCTGAAGAAAATTTGTTAAAAGTATTAGGAAAAGTTGTAAAAGGTATTGATTTTGGCTTTGAAATCAAAAATATCTATAGCAGATATAATTGGTCTCAATTATCTGAATTTGTTTTAGAAGAAATTGATATGAATATAGATCTTGAAATATCTATGGAAGACGTTTCTGCTCTAGCTCCAGTTAAACCAAACATAGCAGCTTCAATGGTTGCTTCTGGTGCAGGAGGAAGATATAGTAAGGAAATTATGGTCAATAAGAATGAGCCAGCTTTAATGAAATCAATTATGATTCAAAAAGCCTCTTCTCAAAAAATTGTAATTAATGGTGTTGAGCATACGGAAATTACATATGTATGGAGAACACAGCTAGGTCTTTTTAATAAATTGAGAAAAGAAATAGAATTAATTGAAGATTAGACTAAAATGTCTAATCTTCATATACCTTTTTTAGGTATATTTTTATTAATTTAGTATATTACTTATTAAGTTCTTTATTTTTATAAAGCACTATATTTAAAAGAAAAGGATAAAAAATGAGTAGAATTTTAAAATTCTTCAAGGAAAACGCAGAAGAAATATTAAAATCTTTGCCAAAACCTAAATATTCACCAAGCTTAAATGGTAAAATTGGTGAATACAATAAATGGATTGTAAATGAGTTGGCTGGATTGAAATACAATCAAAATGCTTCTAGAAATCCATTCCCAGGACAAGTTGAGTACGTTATTGCTCCAATAATGCATTTACTAGACATAGAGGATCAAAGAGTTGGTATTATTGTTGGAAAACAAGGTACTGGTAAAACTACTATGAGCAATGCAATAGCATATTTACTTTATAGAAGAAACTATGAGCCAAAAAACAAAGGTTTTAAAACTGGAATGTTCGTTTCTGGATCAAAACATATGAAAAAAATGAAAAGGGAAGCTGAATCATTATTTGGTAACTCAATTAAAGTTTATTCAGTCGTTTCAAATCCAAAAAAAAGATCAACATTTGAAATAACAATTGAGCAGGCAATTTCTATGAAGCGAATTCCTGGAGAAATCTCATATTTTCTTATCAGTAAAGATACAGGGAAAAATGAATATAAATATAAAGCAATGTCTCCCGGTGAAAAATGTCCTAGTTGTGGTAAAAAACTAAGAGCCGGTAGAGGTAAGAAGACTGAAGCTTGGATATGTCATAATTGTGGAGAGAAAACATATCAAGCTATTTCAGGAAAAGAGTCTTATTCAGATAAAATCAATAGATTGAAAAAGAATAAACATGATAAGATTTTTGATTTTTTTATCATTGACGAAGTTCATGAATTTTCAAACAGAGATTCTCTACAAAGTAAATTCTATAAAACAATTGTAAATTCTTCATATAAAACGGTTGTTATGACCGGTACATTAAGTAATGGATATGCTTCGAGTATATTTTATATTTTGTATCCGTTATTTGCGGCTCATTTTAAAAAGTATGGTGGATTTACATATGATAAAGTTGCTTCTTTTGTTAATCTTTTTGGAAGTTTAAAAGAAGAGAGTTCTGTTAAAGTTGAATTAAATGGTAAAAATGGTAGAAAGAAAACTTCTATTCAAGAATTACCTCAAATTTCAGATCGAATTATATCATTCCTTGCTCCATACACAGTATGGTTTGATATAAATGACTTAAATGTTGATATGCCAAAATTCAAAGAATTCGAAAGGATAGTACCTTTGAATGATTCCATTAAAGTGGCATTTGAAAAATGGAAAGATAGAATTCTTGAATTTAACAGTCAAACTAATCTGTATCAATTTAATACGTCTGTTCATTATAGGGTTAACAATCCAACAAAAAGATATATTCACCATGCTGAAGATTTTGTTCAGTATACTAATGACGCAGAAGTTAGTTATGATATAGAGGGTGAAGATATTGAATTTGATCCGTTACCTGAAAATGAGATTTTTAATAAAGAAAAGGAAATGTTAAGAATCATAAAGTCAGAACTACTTGAAGATCGTAGAATACTTGTGTATGGAGTTTACAACAACTCAACAAATATATATGATAGATTAAAGCTGATTCTTGATAATGAAGGTATTAATTCTGAAATCATGCCAAGTTCATTAAAATCTGTTGATATTGAAGAATGGTTGAGATCTCCAGAAAGAGAAAATGTTGTTTTTGTGCCTCAAAAACGTGTGGCAACAGGACTTGATCTTGTTGAATATAATACAATTATATTTTATGAAATAGACAAAGAACTTAAAACTGTTTCTCAATCAAAAGTTCGTCCATGGAGACCTGTTGGACAAAAAAAAGAAGTACGGGTTTTTTATCTTGCTTATGAAGGTGTTCAGGCAGATTCTTTGTCTCGTATGGCACAAAAAATGAGAGCTGCTGCTATTGTTGACGGAGAGGTTATAGATAACAACACAATTGCTGCTATCTATGATTATAATCCGGAACTCACTGCTGCAGTAAAAGCTATCTCTGATAAAATTAAAAATTCTAATTCAAATATAATCAAAAGAGATCATTCTGATTTGGAAAAACTCTACATTGATAAATTAAAAGAATATGAAGAACTTATTTTGTCAGAAGAAGTTTCAGAAGAAGTTTCAGAAGAAGTTTCAGAAGAAGTTTCAGAAGAAGTTTCAGAAGAAGTTTCAGAAGAAGTTTCAGAAGAAGTTTCAGAAGAAGTTTCAGAAGAAGTTTCAGAAGAAGTTTCAGAAGAAGTTTCAG